>Ga0210051_1005420_pt1 | contig 12207 bp, 6 predicted proteins | sample CryGey092014_all_FD_185464 | JGI IMG/M metagenome (GOLD analysis project Ga0210051, IMG submission 185464) | Groundwater microbial communities from aquifer - Crystal Geyser CG23_combo_of_CG06-09_8/20/14_all (SPAdes) (version 2) | ecosystem: Environmental > Aquatic > Deep subsurface > Groundwater ...
CTATGAAAGGTTTAAATCGTACTATGTAGTATGGAAACGTCCATACAGGCGCAAAAAAAGAATAAAAGAAACAGGTTTAAATCGTACTATGTAGTATGGAAACTAAAATTTTCTTTCCGACCTCTGAATGTATTGTTCTGTTTAAATCGTACTATGTAGTATGGAAACTCATTTGCATTCAATGTTCCAATGTAAAATGTTTTATGTTTAAATCGTACTATGTAGTATGGAAACTTTTTTCATCCTTCTTCATTTTTAGACAAACGTAAATGTTTAAATCGTACTATGTAGTATGGAAACTACGCATACAAAGTGTTTCCCATATTTCCTCGTGATAGTTTAAATCGTACTATGTAGTATGGAAACTAAAAAATATCTTGTGCTTCAAACGAGTTTATATATGTTTAAATCGTACTATGTAGTATGGAAACCCCCTAGAAATTAGCGGGATGTATGAACTCGCTGTGGCAACATGTTTAAATCGTACTATGTAGTATGGAAACATATGTCGTGAATTACAATATCGTTTATTTGTTCTTTGTTTAAATCGTACTATGTAGTATGGAAACTTGGGATTATTCGACCCATATTTGCGATAAAAAAGAGTTTAAATCGTACTATGTAGTATGGAAACTAAATTGTGGGTCATTTGAAATTTCGGAAAGTTTTAAGTTTAAATCGTACTATGTAGTATGGAAACTTGTAGCGTAAATTTCCTCTTTTTCGAGCCATATTTCGTTTAAATCGTACTATGTAGTATGGAAACGACAAAGCACGGGGTTTTTCAATAAACATTATTTGCTGTTTAAATCGTACTATGTAGTATGGAAACATATTATTGAATACTTCGTCTCCAAAAACAAATATATGTTTAAATCGTACTATGTAGTATGGAAACTTTATTTTCGTGGGCTGACCGTATATCCCCCGCACGGTTTAAATCGTACTATGTAGTATGGAAACTTTTTTGTAAATGTTATTCCTCTTCTTGCCGTCATCGTTTAAATCGTACTATGTAGTATGGAAACCTATAATTAATAATACTTTTCATACGAATAGTTGGGTTTAAATCGTACTATGTAGTATGGAAACTTGCAAGTTCAATAAGAACTGTATCCACATATGTAGTTTAAATCGTACTATGTAGTATGGAAACAAAACAGCAAATCTTTCAGTAGTGTAGAATACCACAGTTTAAATCGTACTATGTAGTATGGAAACTGTTTCTTCAAGACCACGGAATAAAAATCATTCACGTCGTTTAAATCGTACTATGTAGTATGGAAACACATACCAGATATCCGCCGTGGGGAAATGGTATGAAAACGTTTAAATCGTACTATGTAGTATGGAAACTTTGCGAGAAAATCCAAACTGTCAAGTGCAGGCGATAGGGTTTAAATCGTACTATGTAGTATGGAAACAAAGTCCAATCACCTGATTTTATTTTTTTAATCCTGGTTTAAATCGTACTATGTAGTATGGAAACCCAAAAATACTTTTTCCTCGTGAATATACCCTTCGCGTTTAAATCGTACTATGTAGTATGGAAACACACTCTCCGACCATTCCCGAAGCACAAAGATATCTGGTTTAAATCGTACTATGTAGTATGGAAACTTTTTTTTTTTATTTCGATTATTTCTTTTTCATCGGCGTTTAAATCGTACTATGTAGTATGGAAACGCGATTATTGCTTTTTCGTCATTCTTCATTTTCGCTGTTTAAATCGTACTATGTAGTATGGAAACTTTCCCTAAGCTCTTTCTTGCTACAAATATCTATTTTGTTTAAATCGTACTATGTAGTATGGAAACTTGTGGCGTAAATTTCCTCTTTGTCGAGCCATATTTCAGTTTAAATCGTACTATGTAGTATGGAAACCGTCATAGACGGGCCAGCGAAATATTTTGAGGCTCGAGGGTTTAAATCGTACTATGTAGTATGGAAACCAGTAAATCTCACCACAGTTCTTCTTTTTTCTGTGAAGGTTTAAATCGTACTATGTAGTATGGAAACTTGTTTTTCCATAACAAATGCACTCCTCAATATTTTCGTTTAAATCGTACTATGTAGTATGGAAACTTTGTTTTTTTATCACCCGCTTAAAAAAATGAAGAAAATGTTTAAATCGTACTATGTAGTATGGAAACGACGCCGTTGATGGATATGCGTGTTTTGATGATCGAGTTTAAATCGTACTATGTAGTATGGAAACGAGTGTATGGTGCAGCATTTATACGGTTTGGTCGAGGTTTAAATCGTACTATGTAGTATGGAAACTTGTGGCGTAAATTTCCTCTTTGTCAAGCCATATTTGGTTTAAATCGTACTATGTAGTATGGAAACGAGTGTCGAACGAAAAAAACAATATGTGGGAAGGAAGTTTAAATCGTACTATGTAGTATGGAAACCGACGAGGTTGTATTTTTGGTATGCACCCAGTGCAGAGGTTTAAATCGTACTATGTAGTATGGAAACTTATCCCGTCTCTTTCTACTACCAAAGAAAAAGATAGTTTAAATCGTACTATGTAGTATGGAAACGATTTTCTCCCAGATTTGAATATCCCGACAGTTCTTCCTGTTTAAATCGTACTATGTAGTATGGAAACTCAACCGCACCGGCATCAAATTCAATAATGTGTGTGGTTTAAATCGTACTATGTAGTATGGAAACTCTGAAATCCGAAAAAAATATCCAAACTATAAAGAGCGTTTAAATCGTACTATGTAGTATGGAAACTTGTTATTGCGGTAAACACAGGCACGACGGTGAACCGTTTAAATCGTACTATGTAGTATGGAAACTTGGCGTGCCCTCACCAATGATGTATTCCATTTTTTCGTTTAAATCGTACTATGTAGTATGGAAACTTTGTTTTATTATGTTGTTATGATGTTCTAACTAACGGTTTAAATCGTACTATGTAGTATGGAAACCAACAGGCGGAAGCCAGGCAAAAAGCACAAAAAGAGAGTTTAAATCGTACTATGTAGTATGGAAACTTATGTTGTTATTATGTTACTTTCCAAAAAGTGAGTGTTTAAATCGTACTATGTAGTATGGAAACTATATGGGAGTATGAGACGAAGTATTACATAAAATGTTTAAATCGTACTATGTAGTATGGAAACTTTTTAAATCGTTTGCCCATATATTCGCACAAGTTGTGTGTTTAAATCGTACTATGTAGTATGGAAACTACCGCCCATTTTGCGGTATTTAGGTATTATTGCAAGTTTAAATCGTACTATGTAGTATGGAAACTTGTGGCGTAAATTTCCTCTTTGTCGAGCCATATTTCGTTTAAATCGTACTATGTAGTATGGAAACCTTGTTTTTTTTCTTGCGTGAGAACTGCGCCCACGCTCGTTTAAATCGTACTATGTAGTATGGAAACCAAACATCCTATCAAACATTGCCCCTTATTTAGTTGGTTTAAATCGTACTATGTAGTATGGAAACATGATATCCTTATAACCTCATAATATCGTCATAGGATGTTTAAATCGTACTATGTAGTATGGAAACTAATTTTTTTCGACATCAGTCTGGAGAGGCGCTGGGAGTTTAAATCGTACTATGTAGTATGGAAACAAAAAATCAGGGGGTTTGCGCCGTCTATTTTTGAAGTTTAAATCGTACTATGTAGTATGGAAACTCTTATAAATGGTATTGATTTTTTTGCGAGTGCTTCGTTTAAATCGTACTATGTAGTATGGAAACTTGCTTTTATTATTTTTGATTTATTATATTTTGTTTGTTTAAATCGTACTATGTAGTATGGAAACTTATTTTCGGATTTTTTGATATAAACCGGAAAAGCACGTTTAAATCGTACTATGTAGTATGGAAACTTATGATAGTATTAGGATATTATTATGTTCCTTGTTAGTTTAAATCGTACTATGTAGTATGGAAACCAAAAAAAATTGACGAGGGAAATTTTTTTTAATACTGTTTAAATCGTACTATGTAGTATGGAAACTCGACACCGATCTGGTGAAAAGAGCTGGAAAGATTGGGTTTAAATCGTACTATGTAGTATGGAAACTTTCTTTCCACCGTTGTGAAAAATCGTCGGACGCCTCTGTTTAAATCGTACTATGTAGTATGGAAACCCACATCCTCACGGGCCAACGGTGCGATAGTGTCTGGGTTTAAATCGTACTATGTAGTATGGAAACTTTTTTTTTTTATCACCCGTCGGAAAAAATGAATAAAGTTTAAATCGTACTATGTAGTATGGAAACGCCGTAGTTACCTCATATGTTGATATGTAGTCTATTTTGTTTAAATCGTACTATGTAGTATGGAAACTGTTATTATTATTATTATTATCGGAGGGGGAACATAGGTTTAAATCGTACTATGTAGTATGGAAACTGTTTATTATTTTATTACTATTGAGGGGGGAGAACAGTTTAAATCGTACTATGTAGTATGGAAACTCTAGTATATCTTTGACTATCCGCCTAGCCTCCTGCGTTTAAATCGTACTATGTAGTATGGAAACAAAAAAGGAACATAATAATAACTTCATAATAATATCTTGTTTAAATCGTACTATGTAGTATGGAAACTCTTCGTCTTAATATCCTGTGCGGCCACCGTCTTGGGTTTAAATCGTACTATGTAGTATGGAAACAAATGTATAATATATTTTCTTCACAATTTCTTCACGAGTTTAAATCGTACTATGTAGTATGGAAACAAAGAAACCCTTTGAAATTATGCCTGCCTGTGAAAGGTTTAAATCGTACTATGTAGTATGGAAACTTTGTTTTTTTTCGTCGTCAGTTATGATGTTTTTTCGTTTAAATCGTACTATGTAGTATGGAAACTCACTTCACCGTGAGAGTTTTCACGCCATTCTCCTAGTTTAAATCGTACTATGTAGTATGGAAACCTGTCAGACGGTTGAGGTCATTACGAAGGCCGATAGGTTTAAATCGTACTATGTAGTATGGAAACACCGTCGACCCGCCAGTATCGGAAGATATTGACGATATGTTTAAATCGTACTATGTAGTATGGAAACGTGTAATTCAGGAGCCTTCTAAACAAAAAGAATATAGTTTAAATCGTACTATGTAGTATGGAAACTTGCTTCGCCTTTGTATCGGTCGAGGAGCCGTTGATGTTTAAATCGTACTATGTAGTATGGAAACTAAGCAAATCAGATATCTTTGTGGTTGAAGAGTGATTGGTTTAAATCGTACTATGTAGTATGGAAACAGAAATGAGATGGTGTTCTGCCTCCGAGAATACCCAGTTTAAATCGTACTATGTAGTATGGAAACTCCATACACTCGAGGTAAAGGTAGAAGAAAAATATAAGTTTAAATCGTACTATGTAGTATGGAAACTCTGAAATCCGAAAAAAATATCCAAACCATAAAGAGCGTTTAAATCGTACTATGTAGTATGGAAACTCATGTATGAGCGGTATGAATGGTTCCACAGTTGCTGAGTTTAAATCGTACTATGTAGTATGGAAACAAATTCGATAGCATCGATATGCATTTCATGCTTGCCGGTTTAAATCGTACTATGTAGTATGGAAACTTCCGTATAAGGATAACTACTCACTTCTTGAAAATAGTTTAAATCGTACTATGTAGTATGGAAACTGTCGTCCGATACTGGCGGGTCAATAATTTGGAAAGCGTTTAAATCGTACTATGTAGTATGGAAACTTTTTTTTTTCATTACCCGCTTAAAAAAACAGATGAAGTTTAAATCGTACTATGTAGTATGGAAACCTACTATTATATTCTTATTCATCTCAGGTTTATTTTAGTTTAAATCGTACTATGTAGTATGGAAACCTCTTTTCTCGTCGCATATACACTCCTCAATATTTCCGGTTTAAATCGTACTATGTAGTATGGAAACTATCATCTTCTTTTTTCTTTTGCCGAGCGTCGGCCATGTTTAAATCGTACTATGTAGTATGGAAACTCGGCCACGGTCTCAAATATGCTACCAAAACGCTGAAAAGTTTAAATCGTACTATGTAGTATGGAAACCACTATAGAAGAATGTGCTATTTTTGCGTATTTTTGGGAGTTTAAATCGTACTATGTAGTATGGAAACTTTATTGCATATTTATATACTTTTTCTCCCCGTGCGGGTTTAAATCGTACTATGTAGTATGGAAACATTCGGAAAGTCGATGAAATATGGCACAAAACATATGGTTTAAATCGTACTATGTAGTATGGAAACCAATTCAATCGTATGTTACCACCGAAAAAGAAAAAAGTTTAAATCGTACTATGTAGTATGGAAACATCACTGCGATAGGTCTTTTTGGAATAGTTGACCCGGTTTAAATCGTACTATGTAGTATGGAAACTATACTTTTTTTTCACCCATACCGCTACTCGTTGGAAGTTTAAATCGTACTATGTAGTATGGAAACGGGAAGCACCTACATGCACTTTCACGGGCGCACCGCTGGTTTAAATCGTACTATGTAGTATGGAAACCATTTTTCATTTTTTCTATGCTTAAAATTATATTTTGTTTAAATCGTACTATGTAGTATGGAAACTTTCTTTTTTTTCGTCGTCAGTTATGATGTTTTTTCGGGTTTAAATCGTACTATGTAGTATGGAAACTTTATTGCATATTTATATATTTTTTCTCCTCGTGCGTTGTTTAAATCGTACTATGTAGTATGGAAACCCAATTATCTTCGGATTTTTTGCTATAAACCTGAAAGTTTAAATCGTACTATGTAGTATGGAAACTGTATTGCCTTGGTTCAGGTTGCTTTTGAAATACAATGTTTAAATCGTACTATGTAGTATGGAAACTCTCGAACATATCGTCTTTTTGAAATTTCGATAGCATGTTTAAATCGTACTATGTAGTATGGAAACTTTAAAATATTGTTTTCAAATTTCTCTATTTCTTTTTGTTTAAATCGTACTATGTAGTATGGAAACTCGCTTAAAAATTTCATACTTGCTTTCATTTCCGTTGTTTAAATCGTACTATGTAGTATGGAAACTCTCGAACATATCGTCTTTTTGAAATTTCGATAGCATCGTTTAAATCGTACTATGTAGTATGGAAACTCACACATTGCTTCATATTCTTTGTTTTTTTCTTCAGTTTAAATCGTACTATGTAGTATGGAAACCTTAATGGTTCCCGCATGATAGATTTTTGAATGTTGGTTTAAATCGTACTATGTAGTATGGAAACAAATAGATACAGCATTTGAAATTACGGAGCAATACAGTTTAAATCGTACTATGTAGTATGGAAACCAAATCTGAAAAGTGCCGTGCCAATTCCAACCACTAGTTTAAATCGTACTATGTAGTATGGAAACTTTTTTTTTTTATTAGTCGCCTAAAAAAATGAATAAGTTTAAATCGTACTATGTAGTATGGAAACTGTTTTTTGTTCTTATTGTCAATGATAAAAAGGAGAGTTTAAATCGTACTATGTAGTATGGAAACGATATATATTTCCGCCATATTTTGTCAGGCAAACTGTGTTTAAATCGTACTATGTAGTATGGAAACTATTTTTCATTTTTTCTATGTCTAAAATTATATTTTGTTTAAATCGTACTATGTAGTATGGAAACTATATTTTTAATGTATATGTTTCAAAGTCAATATACGTTTAAATCGTACTATGTAGTATGGAAACTTCCAGGTGCTATTTGTATTGCATGTAGTATGATTTGTTTAAATCGTACTATGTAGTATGGAAACCCGCATACACCTGGCAGTTTGGGTTCTCCCGAAGATGTTTAAATCGTACTATGTAGTATGGAAACCTATGATAGTGAGGTGGTTTACACCGAAGAGGTAGAGTTTAAATCGTACTATGTAGTATGGAAACAAAATACCAGTTGTTTCTATATCATATGACCATGTTGTTTAAATCGTACTATGTAGTATGGAAACCGAAGTGGACAGAAAGGATTTCATGCGGTGGCTAACAGTTTAAATCGTACTATGTAGTATGGAAACGGAAAGGAACAAACACTGAGACGGGGGCTTCATCTTGTTTAAATCGTACTATGTAGTATGGAAACCAAGATACATCTGTAACACAAAGGGTATATGGTGGAGTTTAAATCGTACTATGTAGTATGGAAACCATAACAACTCCCTGAAATAGGTGGTTCATAATAGAGTTTAAATCGTACTATGTAGTATGGAAACTATTGTTTCTTTCCACAGTATTTAGATTAGAATTATGTTTAAATCGTACTATGTAGTATGGAAACTCGCACGAATAAATGTTTTGTCAAAGTCAGATGCTTGTTTAAATCGTACTATGTAGTATGGAAACCAATAAAATTTCTTTCACTGGATAAAAGAAAGGAATGTTTAAATCATACTATGTAGTATGGAAACTATACCATATGAATAATGGAGTATATGAATTATTTGGTTTAAATCGTACTATGTAGTATGGAAACTAAAGAAATTATATCACAAACTTTTGCTGATATGACAGTTTAAATCGTACTATGTAGTATGGAAACTTTATGGCATTTGTATATACTTTTTCTCCCCGTGCGTGTTTAAATCGTACTATGTAGTATGGAAACTGCTTTTCATCTTATTTTGTTTTATTTATTTTTATTGGTTTAAATCGTACTATGTAGTATGGAAACCTCTTTCTCCCCGTGCGTTATATTCTTTTTGCATTTGTGTTTAAATCGTACTATGTAGTATGGAAACTATTTTTCATTTTTTCTATGCTTATAAATTATATTTGTTTAAATCGTACTATGTAGTATGGAAACTATTTTTCATTTTTTCTATGCTTATAAATTATATTTTGTTTAAATCGTACTATGTAGTATGGAAACTTCTCCTGCTTCTCCGTCTTCTCCTTCTTCTTCATCATGTTTAAATCGTACTATGTAGTATGGAAACCATGTGCAGTTACTGGGTCAGCCCCCATATTTGTTACGTTTAAATCGTACTATGTAGTATGGAAACTTATGTTTATATTAAGATACTATTATGTTTATATTTGTTTAAATCGTACTATGTAGTATGGAAACATAATGCGCCCACCCCAGCAATTATTGCTTTTTCATTGTTTAAATCGTACTATGTAGTATGGAAACCTTTTCAGGTATCATCACGCTTCTTTCTGTGCAAAAGTTTAAATCGTACTATGTAGTATGGAAACTGTATTCTTCCTTTTTTTTGGTATCAGGCGGGTCAAGTTTAAATCGTACTATGTAGTATGGAAACAAAGTAAATCAGATATCTTTGTGCTTCGGGAATGTTCGTTTAAATCGTACTATGTAGTATGGAAACTATCGTCTTCTTTTTTCTTCGCACGAGCGTCCGCCAGTTTAAATCGTACTATGTAGTATGGAAACGGACTAGGACACGACATTATGCACATTACCCTCACTAGTTTAAATCGTACTATGTAGTATGGAAACCTTGATAGCTGGCCATTTCTTGCATAACAAACCTCTGGGTTTAAATCGTACTATGTAGTATGGAAACCATTTTTTGTTATGTGTGTCGGATTTATGGTTATTACGTTTAAATCGTACTATGTAGTATGGAAACTCCTTATTCGCAATAGAACATAATCCATCTATATTCAGTTTAAATCGTACTATGTAGTATGGAAACTATTTGATGTGTTGAAAATCCATACATTCCCTTGAAAAGTTTAAATCGTACTATGTAGTATGGAAACATATGATACAGAGAACAGACAGTAAAAATAACATACATGTTTAAATCGTACTATGTAGTATGGAAACCAAAACATAGCCCTGCGATGAAATATGCGACACTAAGTTTAAATCGTACTATGTAGTATGGAAACTTTTCATCTCTTCAAAAAATAATATATAAATAGGGTTTAAATCGTACTATGTAGTATGGAAACTATGTTCTGTTTTTTGGTCATTCATCCATATATTCGGTTTAAATCGTACTATGTAGTATGGAAACCTTATGAAGTTACGACCGCAAACGACGGGCGATATCGTTTAAATCGTACTATGTAGTATGGAAACCATATATGATTACGAAACAAAGTATTTAATAAAATTTTGTTTAAATCGTACTATGTAGTATGGAAACTCCGATGGGAGGGTATATATGGTGCTGTCGGACGGGAGGTTTAAATCGTACTATGTAGTATGGAAACTTATTTTTTGCAGGTCCGCGTCGTCTTCTTTTTTCTGTTTAAATCGTACTATGTAGTATGGAAACTGTTTTTCATCTTGTTTTATTTTATTTTTTTTTTAATGTTTAAATCGTACTATGTAGTATGGAAACTGTTCTCCCTCTTTTGTATACAATACAATACAATATAGTTTAAATCGTACTATGTAGTATGGAAACAACAGCTCAACAGGTTTGACGAAGCATATGTTTTTTGTTTAAATCGTACTATGTAGTATGGAAACTGGGTTCCTCACCTTCCCACAGAGCCACGACGAGGTTGGTTTAAATCGTACTATGTAGTATGGAAACCCAAGGGCTTGCTTTTCAAAAAATGGCCGAGTAATAAGGTTTAAATCGTACTATGTAGTATGGAAACTTGGTTCTTGACTTCCTCCGATGTTAGAATATTCCAAGTTTAAATCGTACTATGTAGTATGGAAACTGCAGAAAATAGCCTGATAACAAATATATCAGCGGAGTTTAAATCGTACTATGTAGTATGGAAACGAATACCAAATATCTGCTGTGGCCGAGTGGTGCGAAAAGTTTAAATCGTACTATGTAGTATGGAAACTGACATCTTTTATTATATAGGCTTCTTTTTCGTCAGCGTTTAAATCGTACTATGTAGTATGGAAACCGAAACAAATAGGAGTTGTGTGCATTGGTGGATTTCACGTTTAAATCGTACTATGTAGTATGGAAACTGTATTCTTCCTTTTTTTCTGCGTCTGGCGGGTCAAGTTTAAATCGTACTATGTAGTATGGAAACCTTTTGAAATTCTGTTTTTGATGTTCTCGATATCAAGTTTAAATCGTACTATGTAGTATGGAAACTTCGCCCGTAGAATTCAGCAGTCATTTTTCGTATTCGTTTAAATCGTACTATGTAGTATGGAAACCCTGTGTGGAAAATGAGAAGAAGTGGAAGAGCCATTTTGTTTAAATCGTACTATGTAGTATGGAAACTTCGCCCGTAGAATTCAGCAGTCATTTTTCGTATTCGGGTTTAAATCGTACTATGTAGTATGGAAACTTCCGTAGAGGCCAATTGCTGTTATTATTGGATTTTTGTTTAAATCGTACTATGTAGTATGGAAACTAATTGTTCCCCGAATCCACCGAATCGTCCTCTTCCGTTTAAATCGTACTATGTAGTATGGAAACTATCGTCTTGTTTTTTGGTTGCTCTGGCTTGGGACAGTTTAAATCGTACTATGTAGTATGGAAACTTCGGGGCGTCAAATATTTTTCAAAACCCCATAGCGGTTTAAATCGTACTATGTAGTATGGAAACTTGCTTCTATTATTTTTGATTTATTATATTTTGTTTGTTTAAATCGTACTATGTAGTATGGAAACTCGATGAGGTCATTTATTATTTGATTATATGTGTCTGGGTTTAAATCGTACTATGTAGTATGGAAACGATCATTGTTTGATGCATTTAGCACCCAGATGTTTCCGTTTAAATCGTACTATGTAGTATGGAAACTCCTTTGAAGTCCTCTGAGTTTCCGCTTCGCAGAGTTTAAATCGTACTATGTAGTATGGAAACTGGAATATTCAAATGTCGGAGAAAGTCAAGAACCACGTTTAAATCGTACTATGTAGTATGGAAACCCTATTATTTTCGGATTTTTCGCAACAAAGCGTGCAAGCGGTTTAAATCGTACTATGTAGTATGGAAACAATCTAAACATAACACAAAATGAAATACATGGCAAGTTTAAATCGTACTATGTAGTATGGAAACGCTATGACACGCACGGAGAAAAAAATCCGATGTAAAGTTTAAATCGTACTATGTAGTATGGAAACCTTCTTCTTCCGCTGTTTTTTTTTCATGCGTGAGAAGGTTTAAATCGTACTATGTAGTATGGAAACGATTTTTTCTTTTTCCGTACCTTCGTGAGATTGGATTGTTTAAATCGTACTATGTAGTATGGAAACGCATAGTACCGTTCCATTTCCTCTCGTGGGGCACTCGGTTTAAATCGTACTATGTAGTATGGA
>Ga0210051_1005423_pt1 | contig 12205 bp, 9 predicted proteins | sample CryGey092014_all_FD_185464 | JGI IMG/M metagenome (GOLD analysis project Ga0210051, IMG submission 185464) | Groundwater microbial communities from aquifer - Crystal Geyser CG23_combo_of_CG06-09_8/20/14_all (SPAdes) (version 2) | ecosystem: Environmental > Aquatic > Deep subsurface > Groundwater ...
TTGTGAATAATTTTTCACGAAGTCTAAGACCTCTTTTTGGCGTTTTGTTAGCATATACTTGACTTGCTTTCTATACTTCAATTATAATAGAATGAAAGTAGAAAATCAAAGACAAGTTATCCCCAACAAATATGTACAGTGATAGACCATCAATTGACGCATACTACCGAGCTCTGCAAAAGCAGGTCGAGGACCAAATTCTCAGAGAGAAAGATGAGACGATTTTACATTCGGAAATAGATGAACTCACCGAATACTATTTTTCTCACAATAGTTTCTCACCAATTGAATTTGATCCGGAACAAGAACGATCTTTTGAACATAAAAAAGATGTCCGAACCGTACCGGCACATCAGAGAGAAAGAGGTTACGGAAACGAGGGCGATCTCAATTTTGAGTACGAGAGCATTTCCGTTACATTACCAATCCTACCAAATGAAAATATCCGCGACATTTTTAATTTACGGGCATCTACTTATTCTTTAAGCGGCGAACCACAGGTCAGTATTGGGAGCAATGCGCTCCATTTCAGTATTGATATTAAGGGATATGGTTTTAAATATGACGATGATAAAGTTGCCGCCGAAGTCAATCGGGAAGTTTCATCAGTGGAGCAATGGATCGCGTGGAAAAATAACGACATCAACAAAGAAAACATCACCCTCAAGGGGCATATTAAAAATTTCATTATCCAACGAAAAGCAAAACTCGGCGAGGATGGCCAGAGGATTGCGTCTCTGGTGCAGAAAATAAACATCCCCTTAAGGCAGAAAGAAAGCGAAGCAGTTACTCGAATTAAGCTCGACCCAAAGCCGCTCGTCAAAAAAGTAAAACCGAATCCGAAACTTCCAGAAGAATATGTGTTAGATCGATCAAAGGTGCTCGACATCATTAGCGTTATTGATAATCAGGGACGGCAGTTCGAAAAGACACCGAAAACCTATAAGGATTTTGACGAGGAGGGATTGCGCGATATAATTCTAGTCAGCCTCAACTCTCTTTTCGAGGGAAAGGCCACTGGCGAAACTTTTTCCCATAAAGGTAAAACTGATGTCTATCTCAACATCGACAACGGCAACGTGCTTATTTGCGAATGCAAAATTTGGGGTGGGCAGGCATTATACTACAAAACCATTGAGCAATTGATCGGGTATCTTACATGGCGACACAATTTCGGTATCCTGATTACTTTTGCGAAGCAAAAAAACTTTTCTAAGATTTTAGCCGATATCTCAGCGATTATTCAAGGAAATATATCTTATCGTTCCGGTTTCCAAAAAGTTACCGAAAATCACTTTTTGTCTCACCACAAGATAGATCAAGATGAGACAAAAGATGTCGAGATTCATCATCTTTTTTACAATCTTTACACAAACGGTTAGACTATATTTACAATAGCCGCCAAAAAATCCACCCGCCCAAGCGAGGACGGCTCGGCAAGGGGGTTCAAGGTGGGAATGCCGAGCCGTCCGAGCATAAAAATGAAGGCCGCACCCGCCACCCTGCTCGTTCAGAGCAGAACCCAGCAAAAAAGTTTTCTTTTCCTTTTACCCCCACACCAAATTTTGGTGTGGGGGTTTAGAAGAAGAAATCGGGGGCGCGCAAAATAAAAAATGTAGAGAAAACTTTTTTGCGGGGTGGCGAGCCCCGCAGCAGAGCGAAGCTCGGTGCGGGGTAAACTCCGCGAGCGGCGGCGGGGCGGCTTCCTTAGTTCCGTTCAAAGTAGGTTCGAGCGTGGTTGTATAAATACACTCTCATAGAGATCGTTCGCAGAGTGTCTAAAAAACAACAAAACCCCGATCGGTTGATCGAGGTTTCGTTGTTATAAGATTTCGATTCGAGCTAATTGCGTACCGAACCGTAGCGCTTCTTCTGTAGAGGGGAACCAAATATCCAATTTATCTCCATTTCTCTTGTGCATGCGGTCTTCTACTAAGAAAACCTTTTCACCGAACAACTCCGGAATTTTTACTTTTGTTCCGAAGGGCAACCAATTGGCTGCTACCACTCCCGGTCTAACATTTGTTCCTGAGGCGGTGATATTAGGTGTATCATCTGTTTCCTCAATCCTCGAGGAGTATGCCGTAACTCTTACTTTTATTGACCAGGATTCGGATGCGACAGGGCTTTGGTTCACTAGCGCGCTTTCGTAAGCATAAGGATAGTTAGCATCATAAGCGTAGTGTTCGACCGCCCCTTCCATCACCCCTATTTTAAAGACTCCCAACCCCACAAAAAGAGCAGCTAAAACGATGTATTTGCTCATTTTGTATAATAAAAACTCCCTTTAGGGAGCTCTATTACTTTTTTATGGTAGCCTAGCTGCGCCAAAATGTCAACCCAGTCAGTATAACTGCGATAAGATTAACTCAAGTTATCGTAGTCTGATGATTGCGCAAGAAAAGGTTAAAGGTCATGAATAAACCATTGAGTAAGCAAGTTAATCAATAACTTGTAATCGCAGTTTAACTGCTGGGTCAAGGTAACCGCGTCGTCCGCTACATACTACATATTATATATACTATACTTTTCTCATGGTTGAACATTATACCAAAGCAGTAGTTTTATCGCGCGAACCCAGAGGAGAGCTTGATGCGGCTCTTACTTTATACACGAAAGATTTCGGGAAAATAGTTGCTAAAGTTAAAAGCATCCGACGCATTACTTCCAAGCTTTCCGGTCATCTTACCACTGGCGCCGTTGCTAACATCAGGGTTGTGGAAAGAAACGGCAACGGATATCAATTGGTGGACGCGCTTTCCTCGCGCGTTATGGTCACTTTAGATCTGCTGCGTTTCTTAGATTTTATAAATAAGCTCACGCCTTTGGGCGTCGCCGATCTGCATCTGTGGCATGAATTGGAATCAACTCTCCATGAAGATTCTCTTAATAAAGCAAACTATCGCCGTATCATTTCGATTATGGGATATGACGCAAAGAATGCTTTCTGTGACAACTGCGGCGGCCGTCAGATTGCCTATTTTCTGCCGCACGATATAATGTTTCTGTGTGGCCGTTGTTTCTATAGCTCCGGCATAAAAGAAAATGAAGCTTTTTCAATCTAAATTATCAGTTGCTCTTGCAATACTTTTCGTAGTCCTTGTACTTGTTATCGGGTTTTATATTTGGACCGTTGTTTCCTCTGGCGGCATTAATATTGAGGCAAGCGCTGAAGGCGAAAAAATAATAGGGGAACCATTCGACCTTAAAGTGAATTTGAGCAACAACTCGAAGAATATTTTGAACGAATCGAAAATTATTTTGGAATTGCCCGACGGCATTACGCCTGTGAACGGCGAGGTAAGCCAGAGAATTATTGAGAGAGAAGTGGGCAGCATTGATGTAAATAAGGTGCATCAGGAAATTTTTAAAGTTATGGCTACGCCCTCTCGTGAATCTATGCGTGAATTTACAATCACGCTCTCATATACGCCTGGCACTATCGCGGCGCATTTCGAAAAAACCAGGAAATTCGGAGTAGATATCCAGCCGCTACAAACTGATCTCTCGCTTAAAGCGCCGGAAAAAGTTTTCTCTGGAGAAGAATTTGAAATTACGGCCAATTACGAAGCTCGCAATCCGGAGACATCTCCTAAGCTGTTTTTGAAGGCAAGTTATCCCGATAATTTCGTGAAAATTTCCGAAGACTTAGTAGAGAGTAGTTCCACGAGCGGAAAGCTGAGCGCCAAGGGTAAGGTAAACTTTCCCGATGATGCCAGTTTTGATATTAAAGTTCAGATTTTCACCAGTCTTTTGGGCCGTGATTATTTGGTGTCTGAAGAAACTGCCCGCGTTCTTATCTCCCCTTCACCTTTATCTTTTAAATTAATCGTAAACGGCAAGGATAATTTGGTTGCTTACGCAAACGATACTCTTGATTACACGCTCATATACAAGAACAACACGCAAGTTGGTTTGCAGGATGTAGTTATCAGGTCCAAGCTCATGGGCGATATGTTTGATTTTAGGACGCTTGATAGCAAAGAAGCCAAATTTAATCTCTTTAATAGAACAATCACCTGGGATTCGAACACATTTAAAGATTTAGTACTTCTAAATGCCGGCGAAGAGAGGAGCGTTAATTTCTCAATTAAATTGCGCGAGACGTATCCTATAAAGAAGCTAAATGACAAAAATTTTATTCTCAAGGTGGAGGCAAATATTGAATCACCGACAGTTCCTTATCTTGTTTCCGCGGACAAAACCGTTAACTACGTTACTTTAGAAACAAAAGTCGGTGGAAAAGTTGAAGTGGATGCGCGAGGATTTTTTCGTGATGCGGTTACCGGAATTTTAAACAAAGGTCCCTGGCCGCCCAAAGTGGGGCAATCCACCCAATATACAGTTCACTGGTTTTTAACCAACTTTAGTTCCGATGTGCGCGATATCGAGGTTAGAGCGGCGGTTGAGGATGGCGTTGTCTTTACGGGAATTATAAGAAGTAATACCACTCCGCCGCCGGAGATTAATCAAGAGAGCGGAGAAATTATCTGGAAGATTGATCGTTTGGTGGCTACTACCGGCATAACCGGAGAAAAGCCCGAAGCTATTTTCCAAATAGAAGCCAATCCAACTCTCGACAAAAAAGGAAACTATATGCCGCTTCTTTCTGTAACGCAGGTCAAGGCGTTCGACGAATTCGGTGAAACGGAAATATTTAACTCTGACGAGGCAATTACCACTCAATTGTCTCACGATTCGACGGTTGTGGAGGGTCAAGGCAAGGTGATAGAATAAGCTTATATAAATGGCAGATTTGATGGAGAAAATTGTTTCGCTTTGTAAACGGCGCGGTTTTGTTTATCCGGGCTCGGAAATTTATGGAGGTCTAACCTCTACTTATGATTACGGTCCGTTGGGCGTTGAATTAAAAAACAATATTAAAACATTGTGGTGGAAGTATTTTGTGCAGGGAAGAGAGGATATGGTTGGGTTGGATGGCGGAATACTTTTGAGCCCGAAAATTTGGGAGGCTTCAGGGCACGTGAAAAATTTCAAGGATGCTTTGGTAGAATGCAAAAAATGCCATTTGCGTTTCCGGCCGGATGAATTAAAAGACGCTAGTAAGTGCCCCGATTGCGGCGGCCAATTTACCGATCCGAAATTGTTTTTGGGTATGTTTAAAACTACCATTGGCGCGATAGAAAAAGAGGGGATAGAAGCCTATTTCCGGCCCGAGACCGCGCAAGCTATTTTCGCCGATTATAAAAACGTGCTGGATTCAACCAATAAAAAAATTCCTTTTGGTGTAGGTCAAATTGGTAAGGCATTTCGCAATGAGGTTACCACGGGCAATTTTATTTTCCGGACATTGGAATTTGAGCAGGCTGAGATAGAGTATTTTATCGCGCCGGACAGCGATTGGAATAAGATTTTTGAGGAGTGGCTGGAATATATGTATGGTTACGCGGATTTAATCGGGCTTCCCCGCGGGCAATTTTTTAACCATGAAATTCCGGATTCAGAACGCGCTTTTTATTCCAAGCGTACTATTGATATTGAATATCAATTTCCGTTTGGGCAAGATGAGCTTTGGGCCATTGCGTATCGCACGGATTATGATTTGTCGGCACATCAAAAAAACTCCGGGCAGAATTTGGAATATTTTGACGAGGTAACCAAGCAGAGGTTTTTACCGCATGTTATCGAGCCGACTTTTGGTGTTGAACGCACCATGCTGGCGTTGATCTCAAACGCGTACTGGGAAGAAAAATTGGAGAATGGTGAAACGCGGGTGGTTTTAAAATTTAAACCCAATATCGCGCCGTATAAAGTGGCGGTGTTTCCACTGTTAGCTAATAAAAAAAATTTGACGGCTAAGGCGCGAGAAGTTTATCAAAATTTGAAAAAAGACTTTAATGTTTATTGGGATGAGCGCGGTAATATCGGCAAGCGCTATCGCAGCCAAGATGAAATCGGTACCCCTTACTGCGTAACTGTTGATTTTGACACCTTAGACGATAAAGCGGTTACCATTCGGGACCGCGACACTATGGAGCAAAAAAGAGTCTTAATAAACGAATTGGTTTCTTATTTCAAAAATGCATTCGAATAAGCTTGTTACACAGAATGGCTTGAGGATTCTTACAATTCCCATGGCCGGCAGTCTTACGGCTACCGTTTTGGTCTTGGTTGAAGCCGGTTCGGAGTACGAAACGAAAGAGTTGAACGGTCTCTCCCACTTTCTTGAACACATGTGCTTTAAAGGCACAAAAAAAAGGCCTAAGACGATTGATATTACCGGCGAGCTCGATTGTATCGGCGCTCAATATAATGCTTTTACGAGCGGAGAGATAACCGGTTATTACGCTAAGTCCGAATCAAGGCATTTGGATAAGATTTTAGACATTGTTTCCGATATATACTTAAACCCGGTATTTGATCCTAAGGAAATTGATAAAGAGCGCGGCGTAATAATAGAAGAAATTAATCTTTATGAGGATATTCCGATGAGGCGCATTCAGGAATTATTTACCGACCTTGTTTACGGAGACCAGCCGGCCGGATGGGATGTTGGAGGCAGAAAGGAAGTTATTAGAAAACTGCAGCGGGAAGATTTCACAAAATACCGCGGGGAAAGATATATCGCGCCGCACACATTGGTAGTAATAGCCGGCAAATTCAACGAGGCCGAGGTTATAGAAAAAGCTAAAAAATTATTCTCGTCCATAGAAGGCGGTAAAAAATCTCCGAAATCGAAAACTATTGAAGAACAATCTTCGCCTAAAATAAAAATCAAATACAAGGACTCTGACCAGACCCATCTTGTTCTAGGCGTAAGGGCTTTTAACATCTTTGACGAGCGCCGTTATGCCATAGAAGTTCTCTCGGACATTTTGGGAGGCGGGATGAGTTCGCGCCTTTTCCAAAGAGTTAGGGAAGAATTGGGTGCCGCCTATTACGTGCATACAGAAGCTAATTTGTCTTTGGATCACGGTTATCTTTCGGCATCTGCTGGCGTTGGGCATGATAAGCTAATCGAAGTGCTGGGCGTCGTCCTTGAAGAATTTAAGAGGTTAAAGGAAAAGCTGGTTAGTTCGGAAGAGTTACAGAGGGCCAAAGATCATCTTACCGGAAATTTGATAGTTGGTTTGGAAACTTCCGATGATTTATCGCGTTTCTACGGGACGCAAGAAATACTTACCGGCGAAATTTTCACTCCCAAGGAGTTGGAGAAAAAAATAAGAGCGGTTAAGTCAAATGAGATACAAACTCTAGCCCGAGAAATATTCAAAAGCGCCAAGCTAAATCTGGCCATTATCGGCCCTATGCGTGAACGCGAGGCATTGCAGAAAATGCTTGAATTAGATTAAACTGATTCTAGTGAACCGCTTAAACGTTGAAATATCATGGGGAACTCTATGGAGAATACTTATAATGTTAGGTTTCGTTTTGATACTTTATCTTGCTCACGGTGCGGTTATCGTCCTCCTTTTAGCCATATTTCTGTCTTCGGCCTTAGACACTTTAGTTATACGGCTTGAATCTTGGCACATTCCCAGGCTTTTGGGAACAATTATCGTTTTTCTGTCCTTCTTGGTAATTATAGCTGTTTTGATATATACGGTGGTTCCTATAGTCATTCTTGAGCTTCGCGGTATTTTTAACAATATGGGCGGCGTTATGGGACAAATTTTAAACCTTGGTATTCCTCCCCAAGTTACGGATTTTTTGAATAATAACCTCGAATCTATCTCTAATATGCTTTTTGCCGGTAGCGCTTCTTTTATAGGAATCTTAGGCAAGTTACTGGGCGGCATAACTTCATTAATTGCGGTTCTCGTAACTTCTTTTTATCTTACTTTGAGCCGCGACGGAGTAGGAAGATTTTTGCGCGCCATCTTTCCGGAAGATTTGGAAGACAAAGTTTTAAGCATCTACTACCGCTCGAAGAAAAAAATCGGACGCTGGTTTCAAGCGCAACTGATTCTCTCTTTAGTCATAGGTTTCTTGGTGTTTTCCGGTTTATGGATACTTGACGTGAAGTACGCTGTTATCTTGGCGATTTTCGCCGCTGTTTTTGAACTCGTGCCTATAGTAGGACCGGTTTTTGCCGGTGGTATGGCGGTCGTGGTGGGGCTCTCTCAATCATTTGGTACGGGTATGTATGTTCTTATTCTCTTCCTTATCATCCAGCAGCTTGAGAATCATATTTTAGTGCCTTTAGTAATGAAGCGTGCCATAGATGTCCACCCTGTGGTAATTCTAATTTCTATTTTGGGCGGCTTACAAATAGCCGGTTTCGTTGGTATGATTTTGGCTGTCCCGGCAGCAGTGGTTGCCGGAGAAATCGTTGACGACTGGATAGCCAAGAAAGCTATGAGTCGTAAACAATTGGATATATAAATTTCTTTTTCACAAGCCATATGAAAGCAGACTTCAAAAGGAGCTATTATCTTACGACAACTCTGCCTTATGTGAATGACCGTCCTCATGTCGGCCACACTCTCGAATTCGTACAGGCTGACGTTATTGCGCGCGCCAAGCGCCTTCTGGGTTATGATGTCTTTTTAAACTTCGGTACCGATGAGCATGGGCAGAAAATTTACAAAAAAGCATTAGAGTCTGGCAAGAGTCCGCAAGCTTATGTGGATGAATACGCGGCCACCTTTGGCGCCTTAAAAGAAGCGCTCAATTTTTCTTATGATAAATTTATTCGCACTACCGATCCTGAACATAAAACTGCGGCGCAGGAGTTCTGGAAAATTTGCGCTAAAAAGGGAGATATTTATAAGAAGTTCTACAAAATCAAGTATTGCGTCGGCTGCGAACTTGAAAAAACAGATTCAGAACTCGTGGGGGGAAAATGTCCCCTACACACCAATTTGGAAGTAGAAATACTAGATGAAGAAAACTACTTTTTCCGCTTCTCTAAATATGAAAATGCATTAAAGGAGCTCTACCAAGAACGGCTCGACTTTGTATTGCCCGCGTTTCGCTTGAACGAAATCAAATCTCTTATCGAAGGAGAGGGGTTACAAGATTTCAGCATATCTCGACTGAAAGAAAAAATGCCTTGGGGTATACCGGTACCGGACGATGAAAGCCATGTAATATATGTTTGGTTTGATGCGCTTATTAACTATATCTCTACTATCGGTTGGCCTAAGGACATGACGAAATTTAAGAAGTACTGGCCGGTCACGCAATTTGCCGGCAAGGATCAAGTGCGTCAGCAAGCCGCTATGTGGCAGGCGATGCTTTTTTCCGCGGGGCTCCAGCCGTCAAAGCAGATTATCATACACGGGTTCATTGTAGGCGATGGTGGCATCAAAATGTCAAAAAGCCTGGGCAATGTTATTGACCCTTATAAGGTAGTCGAGGAATACGGGACAGACGCGTTGCGTTATTTTCTCTTGAGGCACATTCATCCCTTTGAGGATAGCGAGTTTACTATGCCTAAATTCAAAGAAGCCTATAACGCACATTTAGCGAATGGCTTAGGAAATTTGGTTTCGAGAATTATGAAAATGTCCTCGGATTATGATGTTGCGGCAAATTTGCCTAATCACGAAGAAGTTTTAGATAACGAGCTTTCTACCGCCGTTTTTGATAACCTGGAAAAATATGATTACAACGCCGCTCTCGATTTAATCTGGTCAGAGATACAAAATTTGGACTCTTATGTGAATATCAAGGAACCATTCAAGTTAATAAAACATAATCCGGAGGAGGCTAGAAAAGCGGTAGCTACATTAGTGAAAGGTCTCTGGAACTTAGCTATTGTTTTGGAACCGTTTCTTCCTGCGACCGCTCTGGAAATTCAGAGACTAATAGGCAGTAATTCCGTTCCGGGAAAACCGCTTTTTTTGAGAAAGGAATAATCATGCCCAGGTTTATAGACGCACATACGCACGTTCAATTTGCTGCTTATAAGAACGATTACCAATTGGTAATAGAACGCGCTCTTGCCAATAATATTTGGCTGGTGAATATAGGCACTCAAAAAGATACCTCGGCTTCGGCAGTTAAAATCGCGAGTGGTTATAAAGAAGGTGTCTACGCGACGATCGGTCTTCACCCGATTCATACTGAAAAGTCTTATCACGATTCCAAAGAATTAGGAGAAGTAAAGACGGCAAAAGATTTTACCAGTCGCGGCGAAGAGTTCGAATATGATTACTATAAGAAACTCGGCACGGACCCAAAAGTGGTGGCGATAGGCGAATGCGGCCTGGATTATTACCGCCTTGGCGCGGAAACCAAGAAAAAACAAATAGGAGCGTTTGAAATTCAAATAAAGCTTGCCGCCGAGCTTAATAAACCTTTAATGATTCACTGTCGCGATGCTTTTCCCGATCTTATTAAAGTGCTTCATGCCGTTCGCGATACGCTTGGCAATCCGCCCGGCATTATCCATTTCTTCGGCGGCACCAAAGAAGATGCGTGTGCCCTGCTTCAAACGGGTTTTTACTTTTCCTTCGGCGGCGTTACAACCTTTACCGAGGATTACAATGAAATTATAAGATATATCTCTTTGGATAGGATTATGTTGGAGACAGACGCTCCGTATGTGGCGCCTGTGCCGTTTCGGGGCAAAAGAAACGAACCTTTATATGTGTCACATATCGCCGAAGCAATAGCAAAAATTTTAGGAGTACCAGTAGAAACCGTGGCCAAGAGAACAACCGAAAACGCAAAGAAAATACTGCGGATTTAATTTTAAAAATCATTTAGAGCAAGATAATCTAACCAGTATACTATAATACTGATCAGTATTATAGTATAGTAAGTGTGTTTTGCGCATGATTGGAAATTGAGAATTTAAAATTGTAAAATTGTTTTATGTATCCGTTTGCAAAAATTGAAAAGAAATGGCCCACCTTCGCATAAAGCTACGGTGGGCAAGCAGAAGATATGAAATATAACTTTCAAAAGATAGAGAAAAAGTGGCAAAGGCGTTGGATTGAAAAGAAAGTATATGAGCCGGATTTAAAGCGCGCTAAAAAACCTTTCTATAATTTGATGATGTTCCCATATCCTTCCGCGGAGGGATTGCATGTGGGGAATATGTATGCTTTCACCGGCACAGACGTTTACGGACGGTTTAAGCGGATGCAGGGGAATGATGTTTTTGAGCCTATGGGACTTGATGGCTTTGGCATTCATTCCGAAAACTATGCTATTAAGGTAGGCAGACATCCGGCCAAACAAGCCAAGATTTCAGAAAAGAATTTTTACCGACAGCTCCGGATGATAGGCAACGGTTTTGCATGGAACGAGCATCTCGAAACTTACGACCCTGAATATTATAAGTGGACTCAGTGGATTTTCGTGCAGATGTTTAAGCACGGTTTGGCCTATCGCAAGAAAGCGAATGTCAATTGGTGCCCATCTTGCAAGACTGTGCTTGCCGATGAGCAGGTTATAGACGGAAAGTGCGAGCGCTGTTCGAGTGGTGTTTTAAAAAAGGAGCTAGAACAATGGTTTTTCAAAATAACTAAATACGCGGAGAGACTTTTAAACAATCTCGATTATATTGACTGGTCGGAGAAGGTTAAAATTGCCCAAAGGAATTGGATAGGGAAATCGGAAGGCGCTTTAATTACGTTTCCACTTGTTGATATTCCGGGGCAGAAGAACGGCAAATATTCGCTCGAAATATTCACTACACGCCCCGATACTATATTCGGCGCCACGTTTATGGTCATCTCGCCCGAGCGTGCGAAGCTATGGCTTGATATCGGTTGGCAGGCGGACGAAAAAGTTAAAAAGTATGTCGCGGGCGTTCTCACGCGCAGATTGTTCACTAAAAGAGAAAATACGATCGAAAAGACCGGAATTTTTTCGGGCGTGTTAGCGGTAAATCCCGCCAACAGAGAAAAAATTCCCGTATGGATATCCGACTACGTGCTAGGGACGGTGGGAACCGGCGCCATTATGGCCGTTCCCGCTCATGATGAGCGTGATTTTAAGTTCGCCAAACAATATAAACTTCCTATTATTGAAGTTATATTGCCGCTGATTTATGCGGATAAAAAGCAGATTAATACCGATAACAATATCGGCATAAATCGGCAAAATCAGCATAAATCCGCGATGACCGAGCCGTATATCGGCGAAGGAATATTAATAAATTCCGGAAAGTTTGATGGCATGCCTTCGGAGCGAGCTAAAGACGGCATCACAAATTTTGTGGATGGCGTTAAAAAGGTTCAGTACCGTCTGCGCGACTGGCTGATATCGCGTCAACGTTATTGGGGTC
>Ga0210051_1005424_pt1 | contig 12204 bp, 12 predicted proteins | sample CryGey092014_all_FD_185464 | JGI IMG/M metagenome (GOLD analysis project Ga0210051, IMG submission 185464) | Groundwater microbial communities from aquifer - Crystal Geyser CG23_combo_of_CG06-09_8/20/14_all (SPAdes) (version 2) | ecosystem: Environmental > Aquatic > Deep subsurface > Groundwater...
ACTTTGGATGGGGAGGTTCCTTTAACAACTGGTATTTAGTTCCGCAAGAATTGCCGTATTCATTAACTGTATTTGAAGGTGTGGTAGTTGATATTATGAAAAGCGGTGTTGGTTTGCCAGAGATAAATACAAATAGCTCAGACAATTTACTTATTTATCCAAATCCTGTTAATAATTGCGTTTTTATTAAATCTACTGATGGAAATGAAACCGATTTATTTGTTGAAATCTATTCTATTACTGGAATATCTGTTTATGCTGGTTCCCTGTTCAATGGTAATGGTGGTATTGATGTATCTGGTTTAGCAAAAGGAATTTATTTATTAAAAATCAACAGCAGGGGTTTGTTTTATTACAAGAAAATAACAAAAAGTTAAAAGAAAGAAACCCTTGCAACTATTGAAGTTACAAGGGTTTCTTATTTTAAAAAAGTACCCGAGGTGGGAATCGAACCCACACGAGCGTGAACTCATTGGTGTTTGAGACCAACGCGTCTACCAATTCCGCCACCCGGGCATTAATTTTTATGAAGCACAAAGATATAGTTTTTTTTTATGCTTCAAAAATAAATCTTGCTTTTCTATTGTATCTTTTTACAATAATTCATTTGCAATATTTGCCAACTCTGAGCGTTCTCCTTTTTCTAATCTAACGTGTGCATAAAGAGGATGATATTTGATTTTATCAATTAAGTGCGACAATCCATTACTTTGAGCATCGAGATACGGTGTATCAATTTGATTGACATCCCCAGTAAAAATAATTTTAGTATTCTCACCTGCTCTGGTAATAATGGTTTTTATTTCGTGTGGAGTAAGATTTTGTGCTTCATCAACAATAAAACAAATATTCGAAAGGCTTCTCCCTCTAATATATGCAAGCGGTGTAATAATGAGCTTTTCGTTTTCAAGCGCTTCTGTAATAAATTTATGCTCGTGGTCTTTTTCACTATATTGGTTTTGAATCATTTTAAGATTATCGAAAAGTGGCTCCATAAAAGGAGAAATTTTCGATTTAATATCGCCAGGCAAGAAGCCAATATCTTTATTACTCAAAGGAACAATGGGACGAGCAAGGTATATTTGTTTAAAATATCGCTTTTGTTCTAGTGAACCAGCAAGAGCAAGTAATGTTTTTCCAGTACCAGCAACTCCTTGAAGAGTAACCAACTTCGCTTCCATGTTGGCAATTGCGTGTAAAGCGAACACCTGTTCTGCATTACGCGGCATAATTCTGTATGCAGGGCGTTTTTCAAGCTTTTCAATTCTTTGCGTAATGGGGTTATAGAATGCCAATACCGAAATACTATTGTTTTTTAGAATAAAATAGTGATTTGGAATAGGAGATGCTTCGCCAATATCATCAGGTTTGCAAAACCCTTCTTTGTATATGGAATCTATCACCAAAGGGTCAACGTTTTCGATGGTGCTTTTCCCAACATAGAGAAATTCCACATCTTTTATTTTACCTGTTTCAAAATCTTCGGCAGTAAGATTAAGGGATTTCGCTTTAATACGTAAATTAATATCTTTGGTAACAAGCACTACCTTGCGATTAGGGTTTTCTTTGCTAATAGTTAAAGCTGCATTCAAAATACGATGGTCTGGTTTTCTATCATCAAATACCTTTCGAGCATCCAATCCATCAGCATATTCGTTCATAATCACTTTGAACTTTCCAGAACCCTTCTCTTCTAATGGTAACCAATCGCTTAGCGTATGGTTTGTTGATAAACGATCTAAGATGCGAATAAATTCTCTTGCCTCATAGTTAATGGTATCGCTTCCCTTTTTATAGTTGTCTAGTTCTTCTAACACTGTAATCGGAATAGCTACATCATTGTCTTCAAAGCTATTAATAGAATTGTGGTTATATAAAATAACCGAAGTGTCTAATACAAATATTTTTTTCTCTTTACTTTTTACTTTTGCCATATCCTTATTTGTTTTTTCTTTCAAATTTAAAATAAATTTGGTTTATATTTATCACCTCAAAGATTAATTTTTTAATAATTTTAATGAAACTACTTAAATTACTTCTAGTTTTAATAAGCATTTTCTCTATATCAGTTTATATTAGAGCTCCTTATATTGAAAAAGAGGTTCATCCAAACAACGAAACAAGCATCATTATGCTCACTGTGCTCGAAAACTGGCAATTAAAAGGAATTTCAAACTATTATTTTGCTCCAGTTATTACTTGGCAAAACGATGGTGATAAATATATGGCAAATTACAAAAGATTAGAAGATAATCGTGGCAATAACTATTATGTTTCTTATCCTCCGATGGCTTTTATATTTCCATATATAGTAAGTTCCTTTTTTAACATAGTACCTAACCAAATACTGCTTCAAATACTTAATATTATATTGCATTTTATAAGTGCTTTTATGGTTTACCTTATTATTTGCAAGTATTTTAAAAAGAATCCTCTTTTAGTATATGATGCAGCAATAGTTGGATTTATTTCTTATACATTCATCCCAGTATTATTATATACACATACCTTCGATTTCTTTTCAGAAATGATGGGTCAAGTATTTTTCTTATTAGGTATATATTTGTTTCAATTATTAGAAGCAAAAAAGGATATTCCAAATAATAAACTATTGCTTTTATTTGGTTTAAATATATTCATATTAATATACACCGAATGGATAGGCATATTTTTTGCATTCACATTGCTATTTATATCGATAACAAACTATCGGAAGGAAATAATCTACCAAAAGCTTATTAAAACAATATGTTTATTTTCATTATTATCAATTTTACTAATCATTTCTCAATATAATAATATCAATGGGTTTTCAAATTTAGCAAGGAGTCTATCGTTGCGTTTTTTGGAACGAAGCGGTTTATTTGGGAAGCATTATAGTGATTTAGGCATAAGCTATACCAATCCAAACTCTTATCTTCTACTTTTTCAACAAGTCCATCAAACGCTTATCGGATTTGGGTACATTGCCATTTTGTTATTGTTATGGTGGTTAATAAAAACTAAATATCACATAAAACGATTGTTTTCAATAAATGTATTGATAATTATTATTTTATTTCCTGTTATTTTAACCTTTTTTGTTTTCTTTAACGCCACAGTTATTCATTATAACTGGTGGGCGAGATTTGGACTAATAATCTCTATTATTATTGGGTTGTTGTTTAATAAGCTATTTGATAAACCAACAAATTTAAAAAATAGAATTTTATTAGGTTTTATAGAGATTATTGTAATAACAGTTACAATAGCTTTTTCCATCATATCCTTTAGAAATCATGCTAAATTTATTTCAACCGAAAGCCCAAAGCTCAAATACATAAGTACAATAGTAAAACAAAATTCACACGATAATGAATCTATATTTATCAGTCTTCCCATCGATATGAACTATTATAACACCTATCTTTGCTATATGTGTAAAAGAAATATGGTGAATGTTCCTAATTTTGAGGATGCAAATAAAATTTTAAAAGAAAAACACAAAGTAAAAGGAGTTTTTTATACTTTTGAAAACCAGAGTAATCAATATACCGTTAAACACTTTGAATTAAAATAAAATATCAATTAAGAAATGAAAATAAAGAAACATATTCCCAATGCTATTACCTGCTTAAATTTGCTCTTCGGGTGTTTTTCAATTGTTTATGCACTCAAAGGAAATCTTGTGTTTGCCTCCTACTTTATTGCAATAGCTGCCATTTTCGACTTTCTAGATGGAATGGCTGCAAGAGTTTTAAAAGCGTATTCGGCTATTGGAAAAGAATTAGACTCTTTAGCAGATATGGTTTCGTTTGGTGTTGCCCCTGGAATTATTGTTTTTCAATTGTTACAATCAAGTAATAACTTACCAACACTTATTTTATATGGCAAAACAAATATAATTCCTTTTATTGCCTTTCTTATTCCTATTTTATCGGCAATTCGCTTGGCAAAATTTAATTTAGATACCCGACAAACAGAATCATTTATTGGCTTACCTGTTCCAGCCAATGCATTATTTTTTGCATCTTTTCCTCTAATCATAATACATTTTAAGGAGATGTGTTCTTGTATGCACGCTTATGTTGAATTTTTCTCAAATGCTTATCTTTATATTGTATTAACTGTAATATTCTCCTTACTACTAGTATCAAATATTCCTTTATTTTCATTAAAAATAAAGAACCTTAAATGGAAAAACAATGTTTATCAATATCTTTTCGTTTTTTTCTCATTAATTCTATTTGTTTTTTTTAATTTTGTAGCTATTCCATTTATCATCATCTTATATATTGTCTTATCACTCATACAAAACACCCTAAGAAAATGAAATTTAGAGCCGAAATCGACATTATGCCTTTAAAAAACTTACTCGACCCACAAGGCAAAGCAGTAACATCAAGTATGAAAAACCTTGGTTTGTCAGAAATAACCAATGTTCGTATTGGTAAACATATCAATTTAGAAATTGAAGCCGCAAACAAACAAGCTGCAAGCGAAAAAATTGAAAAAGCCTGTAAAGAACTCTTGGCAAATCAAATTATGGAAAGCTATGAATTTGAAATCATTGCTCTATAAAGAAACTTCCTTTAAAGTTGTTTAAAATTAACAAACCCAGCCAAAATATAGTATTTTATATTTCTGGTTGGCGGTTTAGTATAAATCTATGGATTTACCATAATTAGCAAAGTATGTATGAATCTCAAATTTAATATTGTAGATAAATTTTAAATAATTAATTGTTCAATTCATTTCATTATTTAGTAATTTGCAAAAGAATTACAAATTATAATGTAATAATTTTTAAAAATGGCAAAAATAGCTTTAATTACAGGGGGCTCATCTGGTTTAGGTCTTTCTTTAGCAAAGATTTTAGGAAATCAAGGATACCAAATTATTATTGTTGCAAGAAACGAGCAACGCACCAATAAAGCAATTGACTCTTTAACTAGTCTAAACATTATTGCAAAAGGAATGTTGTGCGATATTACTAAAGAAGAAGAAGTTAGAAATGTAACAACAAAAGTTAAATCGGAATATACCAAAATTGATTTCTTAATACTCAATGCTGGTGAAGTTACACCCAAACTGCTTAGCGACTATGCCAATGTAATAGAACTTAAGAAAGATTTAGAAGTAGATTTATGGGGAACTATCCAATGTGCTTATTTTTTTACTCCACTATTAGAAGAAGGTTCAAAGGTTTTAATGACCTCTTCTGGTTTTGGCTTAATGGGAGCAGCAGGTTATTCTATCTATTGTGCGGCAAAAGCTGGAATAATAAACTTTGCCGAATCATTGCGGCGCGAATTGCTATATAAACAAATAGGTGTTTATGTCGCCTGTCCTGGAGATATGGATACTCCTCAACTACAATATGAAATATCGCATCAACCAGAATGGATGAAACAAAGTTCCCCTCGCAAAACAATGCCTGTGGAGGTTGCCGCAAAAAAAATAATCAAAAAATGCAAAGGCAATTCAAAATTTCTTATCATTATTGGAGCAGATACTAAACTTTTAACCTTAGCAACTAAACTATTACCAAGAAAATGGAGAGATAAACTAATTGATAATATGCTTCCTCGACCCAAAAAAAATTGTTAAAATTTTATAAAATATAAATTAAACCATTAGATTTGTTGTCAAAAAAATTAACAAAATGCAAAGTGAATTATTAAAAGCTTTAAATAGAAGTGGACTTACCTTTATTAAAGTAAAAGGTAAAACGTTAAAAGAAAGATATCAACCAATATCAGATTTTACTGAATTACGTAAAAAATTTGGGGTATATTGTTATGCCAATAGAGTATTAAATGCCAAAGCAGCTCCTTATGTAGAAGCTGAATTTGACCATCGGAAAAGCGAAAAATTTTTAAACTTTAGTTCTCAAGATTATTTGGGCTTGTCTCAAAATGAGGAAGTGAAAAATGCTGTTAAATTAGCAATTGATGAATTTGGTATTCATGCAGCATCCTCTCCTGTGCTCACTGGCAGAAACAAAATGACCGAAAAGTTAGAAAGCAAACTCGCATCAGTACTTAATAAAGAGCAATGTCTTTTATATCCAACAGGTTGGACTGCTTGTTTTGGAGTTATCGCCAGTTTGGTTACAGAGTTAGATTATATCATTATTGATGCTCTTTCTCACAATAGCCTTCAAGTAGGTGCAAAATATAGTACTCCACATGTTCAAAAATTTAAGCATAATGATGTAGAACATCTCGAAAAACTATTGAAGAAAAGAAGAGAAAGTGAACCAAATGCTGGAATATTCGTAATTTTAGAAGGTCTTTTTTCTATGAATTCTGATATGCCTGATTTGAAAAGTGTGCTTCATTTGGCAAACAAATATGAAGCCATATTAATAATTGACGTAGCTCACGATTTTGGAGCTATGGGGTCAAAAGGACTTGGTGTACTCGAAACTGTTGAAAATGAAAATTTAGATAATGTCGTTGTTTGTGGTGCTTTCAGCAAATCATTTGCTTCTAATGGCGGTTTTGTTGCAGGACCTAACGTAATAAGACAACAACTTATTGTATTTTCGCCAACTTATACATTTTCAAATGGAATTTCTCAAATGCAATGTGCAGCTGTCTTAAAATGTACGGATATCATTTTTTCAAAACAAGGCGATATTCTTAGAAAACAATCAAAAGAAAACATAGATTTTGCCATTAAAGAATTTAACAAAAATGGCTTTGTTACTAATGGCATTCCAAGTCCAATAGTTCCAGTTCTTATTGGTGCTGACGACCTTGCTAGATTAATATCTAAAGAAATTATTAATCAAGGATTACTAGCAAATTTGGCAGAATACCCTGCAGTTCCTAAATCGCAAGCAATTTTTAGATTTCAGATAATGAGCAACCATACCCACAGCCAAATTGCGGATGCTGTTCAAAAAATTAAACATGCTAAAATAGATGCTGAAAAAACTCTGAAATCATTAATATAGCGCATTGGTTTTCTATTACGACCCTAATAAATTTATTTGGTTGTTTAATGTATTATAAAATAATATACTTATGAAAAACTTACAAGATTCCGAACTGGTTTTAAACCCTGATGGGAGCGTTTATCACCTTAAATTAAAACCCGAACACATTGCAGAAACCATTATTTTGGTTGGTGACCAAAATCGTGTAGAAACAATTACGAAACACTTTGATAACATTGAGTTTAAAATGTCGAACCGCGAGTTTGTTACCCATACAGGCACTTTTAATAAAAAAAGAATAACGGTGCTTTCTACCGGCATTGGTACCGATAATCTTGATATTGTGGTGAATGAACTCGATGCTGCCGTAAATATTGATTTAGAAACTAGACAAATAAAACCACAACATACAACCCTCAATATTATTAGACTTGGCACTTCAGGGGCTTTGCAAGCCGATATACCAGTAGATTCTTTTGTTATGTCCACCCATGGCATTGGTTGCGACGGGTTGCTTAACTTTTATGAATTTGACGAAAAGATTCTTGATAAAAGAATGATGGATGCTTTTGTGAGCTATACTGGTTGGAGCAAGAACTTACCAAGACCATACATTGTAAAAGGCTCCGACAAACTTGAAAAACTATTGGGCGAAGGACTTTACAAAGGAGTTACTGCAACCGCATCGGGTTTTTATGGACCACAGGGAAGAGTTTTACGCATTCCATTGGCGATGCCTCAATTGAATGAAAAAATTGAAACCTTTAATTTTGAAGGACATCGTATCGCTAATTTCGAAATGGAAACCTCTGCATTGTATGGATTGGGTGCCATATTAGGACATAATACTTTAACCATCTGCGATATTATTGCCAACCGAGTAATTAAACAATTTAGTAAAGACTATAAAAAATCTGTTGAAACTCTAGTTGCATTGGTATTGGAAAGACTTACGAAATAATATTTTTCTATTTAATATAAAGATTTAAGAACAAGGATTAATAATTTATGGTTGTAGAAATTTCTATAATAATTTATTGTTAATCCTTGTTTATTTTCAAAACCAACTATTTTTTAACCATTAAATTAATACACAAATCAACATGTTAGCAACAAGCGGAAAAAAAGACAACTACGCGATTGACATTTCACTGCAACTTGACAAATACAGACTGAAAATAAAATATGCCGACACTCAAGCCGACCCCAAAGTTTAAATTTTTACCCCACCGCACTTTTTCGGCAAAGCCGTTTTGGCTATCACACATTGCAGCACATTTGCAAGCCCGCACGAGCAAACGCTCAAACCAAAGGCTTGCAAAAGAGCTGCAATTTCCCGACCCGCCAGTACTCATAGAAATAGTTTTGTTAAAATCAATCAGAAATAATTATGAAAACTTTGTCATGTAAATGATATTTATTAATTTTGACCCGTAAACAATAAAAGTCAATTATTATGAAAGAGATAGAAGTAAAGAGTTTAATTGTCGAATCAGCAACAAAATATTTTTCAAAATTCGGATTTTATAAAACTACAATGGATGAGATAGCAAAGCATATCCATAAAGCAAAAGGAGTTTTATATTATTATTTTAAAAGCAAGGAAGAACTTTTTAACGAAGTTTTGAAACAAGAATTGAATGCTGTTAAATCGGAATTAACCCAAATTGTAAGTAGCGATTTAGATTCTCTAATCATACTCAAAGAATATATGCTTACTCGTTTAAAATTATTACACAAAGCAGTAAACTACCATGAAACACTTAAAGCTGATTTCTTTGAAAAATATCTTTTCGTAAAAAATGTCAGAGAAGATTTTTCTGAGTTTGAAAAAACACAATTAATTATTATCCTAAAAAAAGGTAAAAAAGAAGGTTACCTCGATGTAAAAAATATCAATTCTACAGTAAACATTATTATGATGGTTGTTAATGGTATAGAAATACCTTTATTTCTTCAAAACAAGTATGCTGAATATGAAGTCACTATTGATGAGCTTTCATCCATGATAGTGAATAGTTTAAGAACCCCAAAAAAATAAATTAACTTTTTTTATTAAAAATACTGACTAATAAACGTATTTGGTCAATATATATTTTTATCTTTGCACTGACTTTAAAACTAATTTGTTCAATAAATTTAGAAAATATGAAAAATTTGTCAGAATTAATTATAAAATTTAAGTGGTTAACAATTATTGCTGTTACAGTAATAACTGTCCTTTTAGGTTATCAGATAAGTAATCTGAAAATAAATTCTGATATAATAAGCTCATTGCCCGATGACGACCCGGCAGCAGCTTTATACAAAAAAATCGGAACCCAATTTGGCGGAAATGAAATGGGAATGATTGTTTTAGAAACTGACAATGTTTTTAAAACCGAAGTATTGAAACACGTTAAACAAATAACCGATAGTCTTAAAATTACACATGGTATTTCAACGGTAACAAGCTTAACGAATGTAATTGATATTAAAAATTCTGATGGAGGTATTGAAATTGGAAAGCTCGTTGATGAATATAAATTACCTGATACTAAACAAAAATTAGACAGTTTGAAAACTTACTTGTTTTCAAAAGAAATGTATAAAGGCACAATAGTTTCTGAAGACGGTACAGCGACCCTTATTATGTTTACATTACTACATGATGCCGACAAACAAACAGTTGCAAGAGAAATAAAAAATAAAATAGTTGCGCTTAATTTACCTGAAAAATTGTATTTCGGCGGTTTGCCTTTGATGATGAACGATGTTTCTGATTTAATCATGGCTGACATAATTTGGCTTTTACCTATAGTCTTTGTATTAATTGCTTTTGTATTACTGTTAAGTTTTCGTTCAGCAAAAGGAGTTATTTTACCCTTGCTTATAGCAGGTATTTCTGTTATTTGGACACTTGGGATAATGGTTTTGGCAGGTTTTGAATTGACAATGATTTCAAATGAAATACCTATTATTCTGCTTGCAGTTGGTAGTGCATATACTATACATGTTATAAATCGTGTTAATCAAACTTACGATAATGACCCTAAAAAAGCAATCATCAAGGCTTTATCGTATATAGTTTTACCGGTTTTTTTAGCAGCAATAACAACTGCTATTGGCTTCGTATCATTCATATTCGGTTCATACCTTACTATAGTACGTGATTTTGGTATGTTTACTGCTATCGGAGTAACTTTTTCTTTCCTGTTATCCATTACATTTGTTCCTGCAATTATTTCTGCACTATCAATTTACAAAAACAGAAAGGTAGAAAAATTAAAACCAGCAAAAAAATCTATCCTTTCTGATTATATACTTAAACCTCTTATTACCCTTCTGTTTAAACACCCGAAATATACATTGGCATTTTGGTCTATCCTGATTTTATTAAGTATAGGCGGTATGTTCTTTATTAAGACAAGCGTTAACATGGCCGATTATTTCAAAAAAGATAATCCTACCAGAATTTCGGAAGATGTAATGAAGAAAAAATTTGGCGGTTCAATGCCTGTTTTTGTATCTTTTAAAGGTGATATGCAAAATCCTGATGTTTTAAAAAAAATGATTAAAACTGGGGACTATATGAAACAATTTCCCGACATTTCAACAACTCAATCAATTGCCGACCTGATTGAAGAAATGAATGATGTAATGGGTGAAGGGAAAAAAATTCCTGACGAAAAAGCAAAAATTGAACAATTATGGTTTTTGTTAGACGGTCAGGACATAATGCCGCAACTTGTTACTGATAATCTTGACGAAGGTATAATTCAATCAAAATTTGCTTCTGCTGATAGTAAGTCCATGAATGAATTTGGAAAATACATGGATGAATTTGTGAAAAATAATTCAACAGCTAATTGTAAGATAGAAGTTACCGGAATGCCTGCTGTTTATAATAAATTAAACGACAGCTTACTCCGTAGCCAATTCAGAAGTTTGATATTAGCAATAACTTTAGTTCTTGTTATTGTTGGTTTAATGTTTCGTTCGTTAGCTAAAGGAATATATGCAACCATCCCGATTATTGCAACTATTGCAGTTCTATTTGGTTTTATGGGTTTCGTTGGAATTTCTCTTGATATCGCTACCGTTCTTGTAGCAAGTATTGCTCTTGGTATTGGTATAGACTATTCTATACATATTATTACTCACTTTAATCATGCGTTGAAAGAAAAAGGGGTTATCAATAAAGCAATAGAGGATACAATTATGATAAGCGGTAAAGCTGTGATTATAAATGTTTTTTCAGTATCTGCTGGCTTCCTTGTTTTGTTATTCTCTCAAATAGTACCGCTTCAAAATTTCGGTTTACTTGTAGCAATGAGTATGCTTGGTTCAGGACTTGGTTCATTAACACTTTTGCCCGTAATATTAATTCTTGCAAATAGAAGGAAGTAAATAATCGCTAAATAATTGTTAAACCTTTAAAAATTACAATAAAATGAAAAAGTCAAAAATTAAATCAGCAGTTTTAACCGTACTAATAATTGCAGGTAGTTTATTTACTGCCAATGCACAGGATGCCTCTCCCATTCTGAAAAAAATGGACGATGTAATGTATTCCCCAAAAGATATGACAGGGAAAAACAAAATTGTTTTAATTGATAAAAACGGCAAACAGGAAACCCGCGAAGCAACTATACAGCAAAAAGGAAATGATAAACGAATATTCCGTTTTACCTCTCCGGCATCACAAGTGGGAATTGCTGTTTTATCTCTACCTAATGATATTATGTATTTATTTTTACCTGCTTTCGGAAAAGAAAGAAGAATTTCTACCAGCGTTAAAAGTCAGAATTTTGCAGGCACCGATTTTTCCTACGATGATATGGAAGCAAAACCATATTCCGAAAAATACACTCCTAAATTGCTAAAAACTGAAGCTAATGTATTTGTACTTGAATTAACGCCAAAATCAACATCCGATTATTCTAAATTAATTGTCAATATCAATAAAACGAATTATTACCCCGAATCTATGGAGTACTACGACAAGGGCAACACCAAAATAAAAGAAGCAAAATACACCTTCAAAAAAGTTGGCAATTATTGGAATGCCTCTGAGATTGAAATGTCCGACTTAAAGAAAAACCACAAAACAAAAATGCAAATGTCGGATGTTAAATACGACCATGGATTAACTGATGATGACTTTACAGTTAGAAAACTGAAACAATAAAACTCAGATAATAAAAAAATAAGAACGCAGTCAGGGAATACCCAGTTAAATATGAAAACAAATTTATTGTTAAAAGAATTTATTAAAGATAAAAAAGTTGGAGCTGTTG
>Ga0210051_1005426_pt1 | contig 12202 bp, 13 predicted proteins | sample CryGey092014_all_FD_185464 | JGI IMG/M metagenome (GOLD analysis project Ga0210051, IMG submission 185464) | Groundwater microbial communities from aquifer - Crystal Geyser CG23_combo_of_CG06-09_8/20/14_all (SPAdes) (version 2) | ecosystem: Environmental > Aquatic > Deep subsurface > Groundwater...
GCATACTTAGTGTTACAGTCATCTATACTTCCCTTAGTCAAAATAAGGACGCTACCTCGTTGTATGGCGAGCAAGGCGATATAAAGCCCAGCAATCCCACTGCCTACTATAATATAGTCGTAGTGATTCATTTTTACACTATGGCAAGCATCCTATCAATAGCCTGCTTGGCTCTTATCCTCGTTTCTTCAGGAATGGTGACTACATTGCTCCTCGTTTGCATAGTTTCTATAACCATTTCCAGCGTTGTTTTCTTCATGTCGGCGCAGACAAAGTCATTACTCACGATGTGAAATTCCTTTCCCGGATTCTGCTTCCTTAAGGGATGCAATACTCCCTCCTCCGTGCCGATGAGGAAAGTTTTCTCATGGCAAGACTTAGCATAGCGAAGCATTTGCGAGGTGCTTAAAGCAGCATCAGCCAAATTTATAACCTCTGGACGGCATTCAGGATGAACCAAAACTTTGGCCTGGGGATACCTCTGCTTGGCTAACCTAACTTGCTCAGCAGTAACCTTAGCATGAGTATCACAGAAGCCGGGATAGAGAATCATTCTTTTGTTGGTCTTGGTGGAAATATAATGTCCCAGGTTTTGATCAGGGATAAAAAGGATTTCCTTAGCTAGGCAGGAGGTCACCACCTCAACCCCGTTAGCCGAGGTGCAGCAGATATTGCTTTCCGCCTTAATTGCCGCTGTAGTGTTAACATAAGCCACCACAGTAGCTTCGGGGTATCTCTCTTTCCATTGCTTTAGCTCCCCAACATTGATCATGTCTGCTAAAGGACAGCCAGCATCAGGATGAGATAAGAGCACTGTAGAAGCTGGATTAAGAATAGCTGCTGTCTCAGCCATAAAGCGAACGCCGCACAAGACGATTATCTCCGCATCGGCGCCAACGCACCTCTGCGCTAGCTCAAGAGAATCACCGGTAAAGTCAGCAATATCCTGCACTTCGGGGCGCTGGTAATTATGAGCTACGATAATAGCGTTAAGCTCCCTTTTTAGCTTAGCTATCCTTTCTTTAGCTTGTTTGAGGTTCACTTTTCAGTTATCAGCTAATTGCTAACCGCTGTCTGCTACGAGCTAATTATATCTCTATCTCGTCTCTTTACCTTGTTTGCCGGCTATGCTGATTCTAGCCACTTTCATTGTTGCCCCTGATTCTATCCTCAGAACCACAGTATCCTGGCTGACGTTTTCAATTTGTCCATAAATTCCGCCAGTGGTAACTACCTTATCTCCCCTTCTCAGTTCCTGCACTAGTTCTTGCTGTTCTTTCTGTCTCTTGCGCTGTGGTTTAATCATAAAGAAATACATCGCGGCGAAGATCAATACCAGAAAGAGAATTGGGGCTATGCTTTGAAGTTGTTCCATTGTATTCCTCCTTTTTAATTAGCTATTATATCCAACTTGCCCTGTAGTGCCCAAGGGCTTGTTTTCTCAATCCTGATTTTCACCAGTTGCCCTGTGCAATCATCCTTGTTTTCAAAGAATACTAGCTTATCACTTCTGGTGCGTCCATACCACTTTCCTTTCCTCTCACCTTCCACCAATACCTCCACTGTCTTGCCTCGGTAAGCGGAGTTTAGCTCAGCAGCTATATTTGCCTGGAGCTGTTCAATTTTATTAAATCTTTCCCTCTTAACCTCTGGAGGAACATTATCTTCATATTTTCTGCCGGCAATGGTGCCGGGGCGAGGAGAATAAGCGGCCACATGAACAACATCAAACCGCATTTCTTCTAGCAAAGAATAAGTATGCTCAAATTGCTCCTCGTTTTCCCCAGGAAAGCCAACGATAATGTCGGTGCTCAAAGATATTTGAGGGATATGATAGCGAATAGCGTGGATAAGCTTACGATATTGCTCCACAGTATACCCTCGCCTCATAGCCTTTAATATGTCATCATCGCCTGACTGAATAGGTAGCTCTAAATGTTGGCAAACTTTGTCCAGGGAAGCCATAGCTTCAATGAGCCTTCGGCTCATATCTCTAGGGTGGTTAGTCAAAAAGCGAATTCTAGCTAAGTCGTCAATGCTGTTTAATTCGGTTAACAAATCAGCCAAATCGGGATTGCCAGGCAAATCGTGGCCATAAGAATCGACATTCTGCCCCAGCAAAATTACCTCCCTTACTCCTTGTTTCACCAGCCCTTTGACTTCACAAATTACTTCTTCTAAAGGACGACTTACCTCTCTACCTCTCCTGTATGGGACGATACAGTAAGAACAAAATTTATTGCAACCCTGGATGACGGGGACAAAGGCGCAAGGAGAAGGAGACTTCCATGTGCTACTGCGGTGAGCCGAAGCCCTGAGCGAAGCGAAGGGGTAGCGAAGCAATCCTTGCTCAGCGGTAGAAATGCCCTGCTTTTGAGTCCAGTTAGTTAGCTCGGGGTAAGCTCCTGGCTTGAAGAAAAAATCAACCTGGGGAAATCTTCTCTTCAATCCTTCGATGTTGGAATCAACAAAACAGCCGGTAACCAGTATAGAGAGATTTGGGTGTTCCCTTTTTAGCCCTTTCAACAAACCCAGGGTGCCCAAAACTTTATCCTCGGCACTCTGTCTCACGACACAGGTATTGAGCACTACTAAGTCAGCTTCCCGGAGGGAGGGTGCAACTTGATAGCCGAGGAAATCCAGATAGCTAGCTATCCGTAGCGATTCTGCCTTATTCATCTGGCAGCCGATGGTCCAGATAAAATACTTTGGCATAATCTAGCCCAGAGGCCGTTTAGCAACCTCTTCCTGTCATTCTGAGTCCTTCGCTTTGTGTCATTCTGAGGGAGAGAAGCGACCGAAGAATCTCCTCTTCACTTCGTTCAGAGCTTCGGCTCACCAGGATAAACTCCGCGAAGAATCTAGACCCTTCCCCTTCACTTTGTTCAGGGTCAGGGTGACAAAATAAACGCTCTCTAATCCACAGGATTTCTACAATTATAGTTAAAGTATATAATAAATTTGAAGCCACCGAAATCATGGAAGAATTTTTCGGTTGCACTAAAAGACATATCGGGTTAAAATTTGAGGCTGTTTAAAAATGTAGTTGCCCAATTTATTGGGCGACTGTGCCTGATAAATCAGGCAACTACAAAAAGATGAAAGTGAAAATCCTAAGCACTAAATACGAAATAGTAAACAATACCAAAGCACAAATGACAGAAATCCAAAACAAAATGAGTTTTGGTATTTGAATTTGGAATTTAGAATTTGTTTAGAGTTTAGAAATTAGGATTTAGAATTTAAGGTTGCTGAGATGGCTGAAATTGAACAAGGAATCAAAATTAAACAGCTTTAATTTGATAAGGAGGTGGAGCATGGCAGTCAAAGCTTTTGTACTTATCGAGATCGGAGTCGGGAAAACTAAGGACGTCGTTACTGCTCTGGGCAAGGTGGAGGGGGTAAAATCGGCTGATGCTGTAACTGGACCTTACGACATCATTGCCGCAGTCGAGGCTCAGGACCTTGAGGGCATCGGAAATTTGGTTACCGAGAAGATTCATCCTATTCCAGGCGTTAGCAGAACGATAACTTGCCTTTCAATGGGCCTGTCCTAGACAAAGTTAATAGAAAATAAGCATGGCTGAGGGATGTCTTTTTTGCCGCATTGTTGCTGGTGAGATATCCAGTGATATTGTTTATCAGGATAAGGAAATCCTGGCTTTCAGGGATATCAGCCCTCAGGCGCCCAAGCATGTAATCATCATACCCAAAACTCACATCGCATCTTTAACAGAGCTTACTGAGCAACAACGGGGGCTTATAGGACGCCTGATAATATTAGCCAGGAACCTAGCTGAGAAAGAGGGGATAGCGGAGAGCGGCTATCGTTTGGCGATAAATTGTGGTCCTGAAGGGGGACAGGTGGTGCCTCATCTTCACTTTCACCTCATTGGTGGCAGGAAGCTGAGCGATCAGCTAGGCTAGAGGGACTTTAGCTTAGCTACCACCTCCTCTAGAGCCTCATCTGGAGTGGATGTCCCAGCAGCGATGCCAATATGGTGTTTACCTGCAAGCCAGGAGCAGTTCACCTCGCTTGCTCCTTCCACCAGATGAGTTTCCACTAAGGGTGAGCATGCTTCAGCCAGACGTTTGGTATTGGCACTGTCGTGTCCCCCGATCACTATCATAAGTTGGCTTCTTTTAGCCAATCTTATCGCCTCTTCCTGGCGTTTTTGAATTACTTGACATAAGGTATTGACGATGCGTATTTCCTTAAGAGATTGCTTCGCTTCCGGCTCGTAGCTAACAGAAGGAAGGGCAGCTATAAGCTGTATTAGGAACTTGATGAAGGCAGATTGGCTTTGAGTGGTTTGAGAGATGATGCCTGGGCGATATGGCATCGCTTTGTTAGTAGCTAATAATTGTTTTACCTCAAGAGCAGCGATACCTTTATTTCCCGCCCAACCCAGCAATCCTTTAACCTCGGGGTGCTCCACCTCCCCGAAGATGATAACATCAAAGCCACTGTCGGCTAACTCCTTGGCGGCATTTTGAGCCTGGCGAACTATAGGGCAAGTGGTATCAACTAATTTGATATGGCAGGCTGCGATTTGAGATAGTACCTCAGGGCTTACCCCGTGGGTGGTTACCGCCAGGATTTTGCCTTGAACCTGTTCCAGGTTGTCTCTCGGTTTTATCCCTACTCTGGTCAATGCTTGCATTAACTGCTGGTTATGCGCTACCGGTCCCAGGGTCTCTATCTCCCCGTATTCGCTGACTGCTTCCTTTAACAGTTTGATGGCTCGTCTCACGCCAAAGCATAAGCCAAGTTCTCGAGCCTTCTCAATCTCCATAGGCTCCTCGGTTTTCCGGGGGCAGAAGGGCAGCGATTTTAGTCATCATTAAGTCAGTGGACATTTTAGTTTGCGATTTGGTTAACCGCCCATCACTTGAAGGAAGCTCAAAAGGCTGGCCAATATTGATGACTATGCTAGGACGCTTCCATAGCCAGTTTATCCCTTTAAGCTTCTCTGTGCCGGTAATGCCAATAGGAAGCAAAGCAACACCCATTTGTGAAGCAATTACAGCCGAACCTGATTTACCAGGTAAAAGCTTGCCATTGTGGTTTCTCTTACCCTCGGGGAACATACCGAGAACTAGCCCCTTTTTTAGTATCTCTTTGGCTTGCTTAACTGTCTCTCGCTTATCCTTAATTGTCCCTCGACGAGGCACGGAAAAGGCTTGTGCCCACCTGAAGATGATTCTTAAGAAAGGATAGCGAAAAAGCTCCTGTTTAGCCATAAAATTAATCCACCTAGGCAAGCTGAGTGCCAGCAATATGCCATCAACAAGGTGAATATGATTGGCTACCACAACGAGCGGGCCATTTAAGGGCACATTCTCTCTCCCCTTAACTTTCCAGGAAAGGAAAATCCTGGAGAGGGGTTTGAGTATGGCTAAGACAATCTTTTGAGATAGAGTCATTTGGGTAACCGCTCCTTTGTTGCTATTTAGGCTGCTTAATTTTGCCTCCGATACGAAACTAGATTTGTCTCATTCAGCTTTAATACCTGATCTCCCAAAAATTTTCGTAGTGCGACCTTTTAGGGACGTGCACGAGGCTAAAGCCTCGCACTACATTTTTAACACCCTCATTCTGAGCCCCTTCGCTTCCTGTCATTCTGAGCGAAGCGAAGAATCTCTTGACGCTCAGGGCAGGCTCCGGCGAAGCAATCTCTAACTAGCTAAGCTTGGCCGCCAAATCATATATTTTATCCACAACTTGCTTTAGGCTAAGTTTTTCTGTATCAATGATTATAGCATTGGCAGCAGGCTTAAGTGGTGAAATAGTGCGGTGGGTATCAATGTCATCGCGCCTCTTGAGGTCAGCAAGGGTAGCATCGTAATCTACCTTCCCTCCTCGCTCCAACAATTCCTTATACCTGCGATTAGCTCTCTCTTCGACGGAAGCAACCAAGAAAATCTTTAGTTCTGCCCAGGGTAAAACCACCGTGCCAATGTCTCTGCCCGCCATTATCACTTTCCCTTGCCGGGCTGCCATCCGCTGTTCTGACACCATCACCTGGCGCACCCCGGCCGCCTTCGATATCAAGGAAACTTGCTCCTCTATCTCAGGGCGAAGTAGCTCAGCAGAAACATCTTCACCATCAATAAGAGGGAAGAGATATCCTTCTTGGTGTGAAACGAAATCAAACTTAGTTATACCAGCTAGCTGAGAAAGCTCTTTTTCATTGGTAGGCGGAATGCCAAATTTAAGTGCTTTCCAGGTAAAGGCGCGATACATAAGGCCAGTATCGAAGAAAAAATAATTCATTTTTTTAGCTAGCAACGAGCCCACACTGCTCTTGCCTACTGCTACCGGGCCATCTATGGCAATTAGCGATTTCAAATTATTTCCTATCTTATCATCCTGGGGCAAGCTGACTCAAGGCAAAATTATTGGAAGGTAGTTATATAAATGGGTGGCAAAGCATTGACAAATTATTCTAGATGCCTATATTATATATGATTAGTTAAGTTTAGCTCAGGGTAATAAGAGAAAGTAGAGGGTGTTTAGAAATGTAGCTGCCCAATTTATTGGGCGAGTGTGCTTGTCTGCCACAGGCAGGCCTGATAAATCAGGCAACTACAGAAATTTGGGGGTGAAACACCTCTGAGATGGCTGAAATTGAACGGGGAATCAAAATTAAACAGCCTAGTAAAGTGGCAAAGGAGGTGGTGCCTATGGATGTAGATAGTTCGGGATGCTAAGATGCTAAATCAGGAATAAAGTAAAAGGAGGTAAAAATGAAGAAGGTTAAGTTAGGGTTAGTTTTGGGATTGGCTGTGGTGTTAGTAGCGGCATTTGCTTTACCTGGCTGTGTGCCAGAGGCTGCTCCGCCAGTGGCTCCACCAGTGGCGCCGCCGGTAGTTCCTCCACCGCCAGCAGGTCCTATCAAGATTGGCATTAACCTCTCATTGACGGGACCCAAAGCCTCGTTTGGAGTAATAGACCGGAACTCGCTAGAGATAGCACGTGCTAAGTTTGGTGTTACGGAAATAGGTGGTAGGCCAATCGCATTCATCGTTGAGGACAACCGAGGAGACCCGTCAATTGCCAAATCGGCTGAGGAGAAGTTGGCTACCCTGGATAAAGTGGATCTGATAATCGGAGGTTATTCCAGCGCCTGTGGTGTGACCCAGGCTGCGGCGGCTAACGACCTCAAGGTTCCTCACATACTGGTAAACGCCTCAAAAGATGACATTACTATGGCAAACTATGAATGGGTATTCTCCGGCGCTAGAGTCCCGGCATCCCACTATGCCGATGCCATGTGGAGTTTTGTCGACGAAGTGCTCATTCCTGGGGGGGTGAAGAAGGTAGCCCTGTTTTATGAGATGACTGACTGGGGCACTAGCTCGGCAAAGGGTCTCCGCCCTGGCTTTGAGAAGAGAGGCATTGAGCTTGTCTATGACAGTCCATATGATTCCACGGCCACGGACTTTAAGCCTATGCTGACGGCGGTAAAGGCAGCTAAGCCAGACATGATTGTGGCTGTTTCCTATCTTATGGATGCCGGACTGCTTGCCCGGCAGGCGGCCGAGCTCAGGGTCAATGTTTTATGTTATATGGGTCAGGCCGGAGGCTACACCATGCCTGAGTTCCTGAAGTTGGCTGGTGAGAACGTTAACTACACAATGAGCACGGCAAACTGGAGCCGAATACCTGCTTGGAAAGGCGAGATAGCTGGTGTGAAGTGGACTAACCAGGAATATTACGATGCCTACCTGGAGACCTATAATGCAGAGCCTGATTACCATGGATCCCAGGGTTTTGCTGCCTGGCAAATAGCTCTGGATGCTCTGCTGAGGGTTGATGCTGCTGGGAAGCCCATTAACCGGGAGAACATCAAAGCGGCTCTTGAGGAGACAAAGCTGATGACAACCATGGGTTTGATAGAACATAAGGAGTGGACTGATGACATGGGGCACCATTACTACAACCAGGGCTTGCCCTTAACCTATATTGTGCAGTGGCTAAACATGAAGCAAGAGATTATCTGGCCTCTAGAGGGAAAAACGGCTGATTATGTCTTCCCAGTTCCCAAGTACGAGGAAAGGTGATAGAGAAAGGGGGGTATGAAGAATACCCCCCTTTCATGAATTAAGCTAAATTAAGATGGCTTTATTTGGTCAGACATTCGTTACTGGCATATTAATTGGAGGTATTTATGCTGTTATTGCCGTTGGCATGACCCTGATAATGGGGGTGATGAAAATCATCAACCTGGCTCACGGAGCCTTGATGATGGTGGGGATGTATGTCTGCCTTGCTCTGTTCAAATCTTTTGGGCTGCATCCATATCTGGGTATGATTCCAGCCATGATTATCCTCTTTGGCATTGGTTGGTTGCTTCAAAAATACTCCATTGAAAGAGTTTTTGGGGTGGAAACTATCTTGCCTGAGAGTCAGGTCCTGCTGACTTTGGCTCTTGGTCTGGGTATCACCGAAATCATCAGGCTCATATTTACTTCTAACTATCAGTGTGCCTATACACCGTTCTCTGCCAGGTGCTTTTACCTTGGCGGCATGTCAATCAGCCAACCTTATTTAGTTGGTTTTATCATTGCTATGGCTTTTGTTGCTGCGCTACATATCCTGCTTACCAGGACTGATTTAGGCCGCTCGGTTATAGCCACAGCTCAGGATAGGGATGCGGCCACATATATGGGAGTTGATGCCAAGCGGATCACCAATTTTACCTTTGCTTTAGGCACGGCTCTGGCTGCTGCTGGGGGAGCTATGCTTCTACCGATATTTTATACCTATCCTGATGTCTGGCACCCTTACCTTGCCAAATGTTTTATCATCACCATACTTGGAGGCATGGGGAGCACTGTGGGAGCTCTTTCCGGTGGCTTGCTTTTAGGTGTTGCCGAGACCTTTGGGGCTACTTATTGGTCGCCGGGATACCGGGATGTGGTTGGCTTAATTATCTTTGTGTTAGTGCTTTTGTTCCTACCAGGTGGGCTGAAAAAGGTAATTGGGAGGTAAGTCATGGCAGAAATAAAAACAATGGCAAAAAAGAGTTGGTTTTTACCGGCAATCTTGGGGATAGTGGCCATAGCCTTTCCCCCCTTCTTGGGTGGTTATTTTCAGCATTTACTCATCCTGATGATGATGTGGATAACCATGGCCACAGCCTGGAACCTGCTCGGGGGATACACCGGTTGTGTCTCCTTTGGGCATTGTGTCTTTTTTGGCCTGGGTGCCTATGGAGGGGGGCTGCTTTATCTTCACTGGGGTATATCACCCTGGTGGGGGATGATAGCGGGCCCCCTTTTGGCCATCATTGCGGGTATCCCCATTGGGCTGGTCACTTTCCGTCTGCGTGGCCCTTATTTCGCCTTATCCATGCTGGCTTTAGGTGAGACATTTCGTATAGTATTCACTAACTGGGTGTCGGTGCTTGGTGGAGCATGTGGTATAGTAAGCTCCCGCACTTTTGGTGTTGAAAAATTACCCTATTACTACATCGCCCTGGTGATAGCGGCCTTATCTGTTTATGTCGTTTATCGCCTGATGCATTCTAAGTATGGCTATTACTTTGTCTCCATCCGAGAAGACCAGGATGCTGCTGAAGGTCTGGGAATTCCCACCACCAGGTATAAAATGTATGCCCTCATCCCCAGCGCCCTATTTACCGGGCTGGCGGGAGCGGTTTACATGAATTATATGGCTTACATTGATCCTGAGGTGGTATTCAGTCTGGCAGGGATATCAATAATGATGATATTGGCGGTTATGGTGGGAGGAGCTGGTACCTTGGGGGGACCTATTCTTGGTGCAGTCATTTTTGTCCTTCTTAACGAGGGAATACGCGCCGCTGTAGGGCCAATATCTTATTTGATCTTTATGGTCATAGCCTGTCTGCTAATCATGTTTCTTCCCGATGGAATTATCGGCGACTGGGCTAAGATAAAGCGAGCCTTCCGTGGTAAAAAGCCAGTATATGTCGGAGGTGAATGAAATGGCTTATTTGGATATCAACCATGTAGTGAGGAAATTCGGCGGTTTGGTGGCTGTTAATGATATAACTGTGGGCCTAGAGCAAGGAGAGATTTTTGGACTCATTGGTCCCAATGGCTCGGGCAAGACCACGCTTTTTAACGCCATAAATAATTACTATCCGGCAAATAGCGGAGAAATTATTTTCAAAGGGATACCAATCACGAGGAAGTCCACTCACGAGATTTGCCGGCTAGGTATTGGCCGGACCTTTCAGGTGGTTAAGCCATTGAGGCGCATGACTGTCCTGGAGAACGTCATGGCGGGAGCTTTTCTGCGGACGAACAGTGCTACCAAAGCCAGGGACAAAGCTTTGGAGATTTTAAATTTTTGTGAGCTTATGCCTCGGAAGGATATGCCAGCCAAGGATTTGCCTATCGCCGATAAGAAAAGGATGGAGATAGCCCGCTCTCTGGCTGGAGACCCTGAGTTAATACTACTTGATGAGACAGCGGCCGGGCTAAATCTTGTGGAGATAGAGGTAGTCATGGCAATTGTGAGGAAGATTCGAGATTCTGGGATAACTTGCTTCGTGGTAGAGCATGTGATGAAGTTTATCATGGGCATTTCGGATAGAATGATGTGTATCAATTTTGGCAAGGAGATAGCCCGGGGAACCCCAAGGGAAATAGCCAGTCATCCTGAAGTGATTAAAGCTTATCTGGGGGAAGAATATGCTAAAGGTAAATGATATTGATGTTTATTATGGAGATGTGCAGGCATTATGGGATGTCTCCTTTGAGGTAAATGAGGGAGAAATCGTTGCCTTGCTGGGCTCCAATGGTGCCGGTAAGACTACTACCTTGAATACCATCTCGGGACTGTTGCGACCGAGGAAAGGGCATATCGAATTTCTGGGGCAGGAGCTCAGCAAAATGCCAGCTCATAAGATGGCTAGTTTGGGCATTGCTCATGTTCCTGAAGCGAGAAGGCTGTTTCCTGAGATGACGGTTAAGGAGAATTTGCTCATGGGCTCCCTGATGCCAGAGGCAAAAGCGAGACGAGAGGAATCCATGGAGCGGGTGTTCACTATTTTCCCCGTACTGAAAGAGAGAGCCTGGCAGGCGGCCGGGACACTTTCTGGTGGTGAGTCGCAAATGCTGGCTGTAGGTAGAGGGATAATGGCGTGCCCTAAGCTGATGATGATGGATGAGCCTTCTCTGGGGCTGGCGCCATTTCTGGTGGATGAGGTGTTCAAGGTTATTGAGCAGATTAACCGTGAAGGCATCACTATTTTACTGGTAGAGCAAAATGTGGCCCATGCTTTAAAGGCCTGCACCAGAGCTTATGTTCTGGAAGTTGGCCGGATTACCCTTCAAGGCACAGGTGAGAAGTTGCTCCGGGATGAGCATGTCAAAGAGGCTTATCTCGGGGTCTAGGGTGTATAGTCATTTGCATAAATTTGCATATTTCACAAGAGATGAAAATTCTAAATCCGGAATCATGATAAATCCTAAGCACGAAATTCCAAATACTAAACAATATCAAAGCACTAATGACCAAAATTCAAAATAAAATGAGTTTTGGTATTTGAATTTAGAAATTAGAATTTGTTTAGCATTTGGTGCTTAGAATTTAGAATTTCTTTTGATTTAGTGCTTAGGATTTTAAAGATTTATGCGGTTAATTATAGTTGCCTGATTTATTAGGCCTCAAAAAGATGGTGAATGGGTATTACCGATAAAGTCAGTCATTTTGTTGCCCAGACAGCAGCTAAAGATATTCCCCAAGATGCTCTTGAGCTGGCTCGTCTGGGAATCACCGATTTTATTGGCGTTGCCCTTTCTGGGTCAAGAGAGAAGCAAAGCAAGATAATAGCCGATTATGCCCAGAAGATGGGTGGTGTGCCCCAAGCGAGCATTATTGGGGGAGATGGCAAAACATCGCCATACCTGGCAGCCCTGGTTAATGGGACGACGGGGCATGCCCTGGATTATGATGATATGGCCATCTCTCTTATCGGGCACCCATCGGTATTTCTGGCTCCAGCGGTTTTAGCTATTGGAGAGAGCATAGAGGCTTCGGGTGAGGATGTCTTGACTGCCTATGTTGTTGGTTACGAGACAGCTTGTTGTATCGCTAGGCCAGTGCTGCAGAGCCATTATATGCAAGGGTGGCACAGCACGGCTACCTTTGGCAGTCTGGGGGCAGCGGCAGCAACAGCCTGGCTGTTAAAGCTCAGCTATGCCC
>Ga0210051_1005428_pt1 | contig 12200 bp, 12 predicted proteins | sample CryGey092014_all_FD_185464 | JGI IMG/M metagenome (GOLD analysis project Ga0210051, IMG submission 185464) | Groundwater microbial communities from aquifer - Crystal Geyser CG23_combo_of_CG06-09_8/20/14_all (SPAdes) (version 2) | ecosystem: Environmental > Aquatic > Deep subsurface > Groundwater...
TGGTCGCGCAGATTTTCCCGCTCCAATCCTTTAACTTTCTTGTATTCGTTCGAAGTAATGCCAAAAGTTGCCTTAGATATTTCTGCTGTTAAAATTTCATAGTCTTTTTGTTCTTGCGCGCCTCGTTTTTGCCATTCATCGGTCAACTCTTCGCGAATTGCAATTCCACGCATTCGCTTTTCTATCCAATCGTCTGAATAGCCTTTGAGTTTATAAAGCATTCTGGTTCGCTTGGTAGCCAATTCCGGATTCTCAATTTCTTGTACCCTCTCATAGCCGACTTTGGCCAACCAACGCTTGAAAGGTTCAGCTTTGGGTGAAGGAATAGACTGAATAATGCGGAAAATGCCTTCCGTATTGGCACAATCGGTTAAGTATTTTTTACCGTCAGAAGATTCTAATTTCAGTTGCCGACAAATTGTAGACAACTCAACCCCATCCTCACCTTTTACCCGAATTTTCATTGCATACCAATAATCTCGTGGTTTAGCGCTATCGGTCAATGCCTCTATAACATCAACTACTGAAAACCACCATTCATCTTTATAAATAGTTTTACGGATTTCTTTTTTTTGAAAAATGGCAATTTTTGTAGTTATAGTTTTTTTGTTAAAAAGTGGCATAAAATATTCTTAACACAACTAAATATGTGTTTTTGTTAAACAATGTCACTAGAAATTTCTATTCCTTTTAGTATTGTTATTTTCAATTTATTCTTTTTACTTTTACGATCATCATCAATACGTTCATATGTCGCTGAAGTGCCATCTGTAAATTGAAGTATACCATCTCTCATATACTGAACTTTTTTTCAACTCCTTCAATCGTCAAAGTTTCGGGTACTCCATATGCTTCATATTCACAATCAATAGTTATATATTGTTCCTTTGGTTTAAGATTTTTTAAAGTCTCTTTCAAAAGAATATTTGAGTCTATTGATTCCAAGTGATTTTCTTTCATATATTTTATTTTTTATAAATTAAATTATATCACAAATTATGTCGACCTTTAAAATAAATTGCCAATATCATTATTTAAATTTCGCAGTTGACTTTTCATTGTGGAGTATAGCCGCCAACAAGCTAATCAGCTAAATTAGTATTCCGGCATTTGAGGAGCAAAATTTTTCCCCTCTTTCTTTTCCGGCTTTTCGCTAACCACGCATTCAGTAGTCAACAACATCGCGGCGCCCGAGACCGCGTTCTCTAAAGCGGTTCTTACCACTTTAGTAGGGTCAACTATTCCTCCCAAAAACAAATCCTCGTATTTCAAAGTTTGAGCGTTGAAACCATAAGCGTCTTTATTTTTTTTGACCTCCTCAACCACTACCGAACCTTCCATCCCGGCATTTTGAGCTATCATTCTCAATGGCTCTTCCATTGCTCTTCTCAAAATAGCGACTCCAATTTTCTCGTCTCCTTTTAATTTTAATTCATCTAAAATAGAAGATGCTCTTATAAGCGCCACCCCTCCTCCAGCGACAATCCCCTCTTCAATGGCCGCGCGCGTGGCCGCCAAAGCGTCCTCCGCTTTGTCCTGTCGAGCTTTTTGTTCAACTTCAGTGGGCGCTCCCACTTTAATTACAGCCACCCCTCCTGCCAATTTTGCCAATCTTCCCTCTAATTTTTCTTTGTCAAATTCAGAATCACAAGTTGCGATTTGATTTTTAAGCTGATTAATTCTTGCTTCAATTTCAGCTTTTTTTCCTTTACCCCCGATAATAATAGTGTCTTCTTTGTGCAAAACAATTTTTTCAGCCCTGCCTAACATTTCTAATTCTACGGTTTCAAGTTTTTGACCTTTTTCTTCGGAAATAACCTGTCCGCCAACAACCGCCGCAATATCTTCCAACATATCTTTTCTTCTATCCCCAAAGCCCGGCGCCTTGCAAGCCAAAGCGTTTAAAACCCCGCGCAATTTATTAACCACTAAAGTAGCAATCGCCTCTCCGTCCACATCGTCCGCAATAATTAAAAGTTCTTTTTTGCCTGTTTTGGCCACTTTTTCCAAAATAGGTAAAATGTCCCGCAAAGAAGAAATTTTTCTGTCTGTCATTAAAATATAAGAGTCTTCTAAAATTGCTTCCATTTTTTCAGCGTCAGTTATCATATAAGGAGAAATGTATCCTTTATCAAACTGAAGCCCTTTAACTACTTCTTTGGAAAGTCCAAAGGTTTTTGAGCCCTCAACAGTAACCACCCCATTTTTTCCCGCCTCTGTGATTACTTCCGCAATTAGATCGCCCAATTCTTTGTCTTCCGCGGAAATCGTAGCCACTTGAGCAATTTCTTCTTTTTTATCCACTTTTTTAGAAAAATTTTTCAACGCCTCAACTATTGCTTTAGAGCCTTTTTCAATCCCTCTTTTTAAAGCTAAGGGATTCGCGCCAGCGGTTACATTTTTTAATCCCTCGCCAACCAAAACCTGCGCCAAAACAACCGCCGTGGTAGTGCCATCCCCAGATGTTTCATTGGCCTTTGAAGCGATTTCTTTTACAATTTCCGCTCCCATGTTTTCCACTTTGTCCTCTAATTCAATTTCTTTTGCAATACTTACTCCATCATTAGTTATAACGGGGGCCCCGAATCCTTTATCCAAAACCACATTTCGCCCCTTTGGTCCCAAAGTAACCTTTACTGCGCTGGCTAATTTGTCAACGCCTTTTTTAAGTTTTCTTCTTGCTGTTTCTGAATAAATAATTTGTTTAGACATAATATTTTTATTAAATTAGAAATTAAAAATTGAAAATTTATAGGGCTAATGTCCTCTATTCCAAAATAGCTAAAATATCTTCTTGTTTAGCGATTAAATATTCTTTTTCGCCGACTTTTATTTCGTTAGGTCCATATTTGGTAAAAAGAATCACATCCCCGACTTTAATTTCCAAAGGCATTATTTTACCTGAAGACAATCTGCGACCCGACCCCACGGCAATCACCTTGCCTTGTTCCGGTTTTTCTTTTTCAGCGGTCTGCGGAAGAAAAATTCCGGTCTTTGTTTTTTCTTCCTGTGAAATTGGTTCAATAACAATATGGTCAGATAATGGTTTGATTTTCATAATTAAAATTATTATTTTTTTGTTTTTTTTCGACCTTTTAATACTTAGCATTATATTCAAGATATGTTCTATTGTCAAATTTAAAAAGGATTGCGCTAATTTTATTGTACGTCAAATATTCAATGTTTAAATCCATACTAATGTTTGACATATTTTTTGAACAATTTAAGATATAAATAAAATGCAAAAAATATTAAAAAATTTACAAAAAAATATTTTACTGAAAAATCATACTACTTTTAAAATCGGCGGACCGGCAAAATATTTTTTTAAAGCAAAAACCAACGAAGATTTAATGGAAGCGATAAAATGGGCAAAAGAGCGCAATCTGTTATTTTTTATTTTAGGAGGAGGAAGCAATTTATTGGTTTCAGATAAAGGGTTTGATGGACTAACAATAAAATGTCAAATGTCAAATGTCAAATGTCAAAATTTTAATATTCTTTCTGACGCAGGAGCGAAATTAGTTGATTTAATAAATTCGGCGACAGAAAATAATTTATCAGGGTTGGAATGGGCAGCAGGAATCCCGGGAACAATAGGCGGAGCCATAAGGGGAAATGTTGAAGCATTTGGAAGTTCTTTTGCGCGGTTGATTAAAAAAGTGGAAGTTTATGACGCTAAAAAAGAAAAAATAAAAACCTTTATCAACAAAGATTGCCAGTTTAAATACAAAGACAGCATTTTCAAACAGAATCCTGATTTAATAATTCTTTCGTCTATAATTAATTTAAAAAAAGGCGAAACAGAAAAAATAAAAAAACAGATCTGCGATAATTTAAATTGTCGAGCAAAAAATCATCCCTTAAACCTTGCTTCTGCTGGCTGCGTATTCAAAAATTATTATAATAAAAAAAAATTAATTCCAGCTGGCTGGCTTATTGAAAAATGCGGATTAAAAGGAACGCGAATTGGAAAAACGGAAATTTCTCAAAAACACGCTAATTTTATAGTAAATTTAGGCAATGCCAAAGCAGAAAATGTTTTAAATTTAATCAAAATAATCAAAAAAAAAGTAAAAGAAAAATTTAAAATTGAATTACAAGAAGAAATTCAATATCTGGGTTTTTAATTGTTAAATTGAAAAATGATGATTTTCATGATATTTTGAACTTGGCCCTCGTAGTTCAATGGACAGAATACGAGCTTGCGGAGCTTGCGATAGAGGTTCGAATCCTCTCGAGGGCACCAGAACTGTTAAAAAAATTGCGGACGCCCTTGGCGTTTCGCTTGATGTTTTAAGATTAAAATTCTTAAATTACAAAACCCCTACGCAATTTTTGAAAGATAATAAAAATATTACACTGCAACGTAGCGTTATTTAACAATTAATATATTAAAAGCAAAAAACCTCACTCGAGAGAGGTTTTTTGCCGACCATATTGAAGAACTAACCCGGAGGTTAATACCCTCACATTTGCCATACTATCAAAATAAAAAGCTTTTGTCAAGCATTTTCCCCCGCTAAATTAAAGGTCTTGATGTTTATTTTTTGGTATTTTTCCGGGATTATTTTTTTAATGGCTTTTAAAATTGAGTTTGGTTTTAATGGAATTAAACCTTTATAAACAGCAAGTCCCAGCAGATAAACGCCCATTGTTATTTCTTGAGAGGTCTTGACTAAGTATAATTTTTTGTCTTTAATGGTTTTTTTTAAAAGACCGACAATTTTTTCTTCTGGCAAAGAATTTTCAAAAGCAATATATTTTTTGTTTATTAAAAAAATTGTTTCTGAATGCGCAAAATTAAGCGCTCTGACTGCTTCGGAAATTTCCAAAGACAAAATCAAGTCCGCTTCGGTTGCTTTTATTAAAGGAGAAAAAATTTTTTCGCCAAATCTTAAATGAGCAACCACCGAACCTCCTCTTTGAGACAATCCGTGAAGTTCAGATGTTTTAACGTCATATTTTTCAACGAAAGCTGCTTCCGCCAAAATTTGAAGCAAAGTTATTATCCCTTGGCCCCCAACGCCCGACAGGATTATGTTAAATGTTTTATGTTCCATAGTTTTTAATTAGGATTTTAATCTCGCGCAAGCCCGACGGCTAATAATCACGGAGACCTCTTTTTTTTTAAAAAATTCTTTAATAGTTTTTATAAATTCTTCAGAATCTTTAGCAGGATCTAAAATTTTTAAATTTTTAACGCCGCAGGACTTAACTATGTTCTCAATTTTTATTATTGGAAGATTATCGTTTTTTATGCCTGGGTGCGGCTGATGGCCGGTCATGGCTGTTGTTTGATTATCCATAATAATAATTAAAGGATTTGACTGATTATGAATCGCATTAATTAAAGAAGGAATTCCGGAATGAAAAAAAGTTGCGTCGCCAATAAAAGAAATTAGTTTTTGGTTGCTTGCTTTTTTAATTCCATGCGCAATCCCGATTGAGGAGCCCATACAAAATAAATAATCCTGCATATTAATAGGAGCAAGTCCAGCCAACATATAACAGCCAATGTCTCCGCCAAAAATTACTTTTTTGATATCAATCGCTTTTTTTATCGCCGCAAAAATAAACCAATAAGGACAATCAGGGCATAACCGAGGCGTTCGTTTTGGGATTTGTAAATTGTTTGCCCGCGCAACAGGCAGTTTATAGTTTATATTTAAAATTTTAGTAATTGCCGAAATAATAATTTCTGGTTTTAATTCGTCAACTTCGGGCAAAAAATTTTTGCCATGAATTTCTAATTTAGGATTAACATTTTTGGCAAGACATTGAATTTCTCTTTCTATATAGGATTCTAATTCTTCCACCGCTAAAACTTTTTTAAAAGGCTTTATAAATTTTTTAATTTTTTCTTCTGGCAAAGGATAAAAAAAACCAAGTTTTAAAACAGGCAGATTTAGATTTAATTCTTTTAACGCCTCTTTGATATATAAATAAGAAATGCCGGAACAAATAATTCCTAAATCAGATTTAGCAAAAGTTGCGGGAGTCAGACCTCCGTCAATTTGGTTAATAGGAGACCTTTCGGAAAATTCTTTTATTTTTTTAATTTTTTCCAAAAGTTCTTTTTTCATTTCTAAAACCCTCGGCGGCATTGTCACCCATTTCTTCGGCTCTTTCGCAAAAAATCCATGGGTCTGACCCATGACAATTTTTCCTAATTTTACTGGAGCGCGCTGGTGAGCCACTCTGGTGGTCGTTCGGAGCATTACTGGTGTTTTAAATTTTTCAGAAATTTCAAAGGCCTTTTTTATAAAGTCCTTGCATTCTTGCGGGTCAGAGGGTTCCAGGGTTGGGATATAAACTAAGTAAGAAATTCCCCTGGTATTTTCTTCCCATTGAGCTGAACTATGGCAAGAAGGGTCATCAGCCACAACAATGACCGCCGCGCCCTTGGAGCCGGTATAACAAAAAGGTCCCAGCGCGTCCAAACAAACATTTATTCCAAAATTCTTCATTATCACTAAAGTTTTTAAGCCCGAAAAACTAGCTCCCATTCCCGCTTCCAATGCTATTTTTTCGTTAGTTGAATATTCAAAATAAAAATTATTTTTGATTTTGAGCGAAGCGAATATGTCTCCAATTTCCGAGGCTGGCGTGCCGGGATAAGTTGAAACAAATTCAACCCCGCTTTCTAGAGCGCCCCGAACAATAGCTTCATTGCCTAATAAAATTATTTTTTTTTCTGATTTGTTTAAAATTTTTTTCATGATTCTATCTTAGCATTTTTTATATCAAATTAAAATTGATATATTTATAAACTTGATTCAATAATACAAAAAGCTACGATCGTAGCTTTTTGTAACGCAGAGATTTTAAGTTTGATTTTATTTGATAACGGATTATAATTATAACTAAATATGACAAAGAAAAAAAAATTGTTTTAGGAATTTTAGGAGGATTGATTTTAATTGTTTTGGTTGTTGGATTACACCCTTATTTTTATTATTCCTATCATAGCTGGAAAATTGGCAATGCGTATAAACAATTTGAACAGGGTTATTTGGATTAGTGGAATTGCTAATATAAATTAAATGCCAAATTATTTTTATAAAGCAAAAAATATTAAAGGAGAAGAAAAACAAGGATTTTTGGAAGCCATTAATTTTTCTCATCTGGCGCAATTGCTTCGGGAGCAGGAATATTTTTTGATTTTTGCTGACGATAAAAGTTTGGAAAAGAAAAAAAAGAAATTTGAATGGAATATTTTTTCAGGATTATTTAGGATTTCCATGAAAGAAAGGTTATTTTTTACCAAAAATCTCGCTTTAATGATTAAAACCGGAGTTCCCTTGCCAAGAGCTTTTGAAATTTTAATCAGGCAGGCAAAAGCAAAAAAATTCAAAGAAATTATAAAAAAAGTTTCTCAAAATATAATCAAAGGAGAAAGTCTTTCCGAGGCTTTGAGCCATTTTCCGGAAACTTTTCCTTTGCTATTTCAAGAGACTTTAAAAGTTGGGGAAGAAACTGGAAAAATAGAAGATAGCCTTAATATTTTAGCGCGACAAATGGAAAGAGAATATAATTTAAAATCCCAAATTAAAACCGCTATGGTTTATCCTTTAGTTGTCTTATTTGTGGGCTTGATTATTGGAATAATGATGTTTGCTTTTGTGGTTCCTAATCTTAAAGTTGTTTTTGAAGAATTTAAAGTTAATTTGCCTTTTGCCACCAAAACAATGTTTTTTTTCTCTGATTTTTTAATCAAACAATGGTTTCCTGTTATTTTGATCTGTTTTGTTTTGATCTTTATTATCACTATGGGTTTGAAAAAAGGGAAGGGAGGCAAATTTATCAGTAAAATTATTTTAATCACCCCTATACTTTCTAAAATTTCCAAAGATATTAATTCCGCTTTAATGTTAAGAATTTTAAGTTCTCTTTTCGCGGCCGGCGTGCCAATTATTTATTCTTTAAAAATTACTTCGGGAAGTTTGGGCAATTTTTATTTTAAATCATCGTTAATAGAAGCCGCTAATCTTGTTAAAAAGGGAAAAAAATTTTCTCAAGCGCTTGAACAATATGAAAATCTTTTTTCGCCCCTTGTTCTTGAGATGATAAAAGTGGGCGAAGAGACAGGTGAGACCTCGCAGGTTTTAGAGACCTTGGCAGATTTTTATGAAAAAGAGGTGAACGCTACTTTAGAAAAACTTTCATCTATTATTGAGCCTATTCTTATTGTGGCAATTGGAGCTGTTGTTGGTTTTTTCGCTATTTCTATGCTGCAGCCGATTTTTAGCATTACGAGCGGTATATAAATTAAATTTGCTTGAAAACATTTTTTATAGATATATTTTATAAATTTTGTAGATATATTCTGTAAAAACCCTGCGTTACAAAAACTCACGATCGTAGCTTTTTGTAACGCAGGGTTTTAGGGTTTTTTGTAACGTGGGATTTTACAAAATATAATAGAATTAGAATTATAGAAGAAATTAGTTGCTCTAAATTATTTTTTTGCCTCTAAAGCCAAAATAATCTTTATAATTTCTTTCTCTAAAAAGTATTGGGTAAAAATCTTCCTCAGCAATAAGGTATTTGTTGCCTCTACGCGCAAATGTCTCTCCTTTATAAATTAATTTATAATTTTTTATCTTCTTCAATAATTTGTATTCTTTTGGTTTATGAACTTTAGAAAAAACATTAAAATATTTTGTAGTATTTTTTCTTTTGGAGATCCTAATATTAATTAAGCCAAGATGTTTAAATAATTTTTTAATATCCGCCACAATTTTTTTTAGTGTATTTGGATTATTATCTTTTCCGTATTCAAAAGCGATGCCAATTTTTGCTTGAGAAATAAGAGCGTTATTTTTTGTAGCATTCATGACCAACACATATTTAGGTTGAATCACTTTAATATATTTAATGGTTTTTTTGTTAAATTTTTCAACAATCAAAGTATTTTTAAGATTGCTTGTGGTTGAATGTATATCAATTACAATATCTGCTGATTTAATAATTGGCAAGAGTTTATAAGCAAGTTTTTGCTCATGATTTCCAAATTTTTTGCCAGGAAAGGAGCGATTGAGATCTTGGTCAATAAATCTTTTATGAATCTCAAAAGCCTTCTTGTTCGCAATCTGGACAGAAAGAATATTTTTATTGATGTTTAATTTTTCTATTTCTTTCGCAACTTTTAAACCAATTTTTTCATCGCCATGAGTTAGAATATTAAGTATTATTTTCATATTTTGTATTTTAATATTATTTGTTTTTTTAGACAAGGAAAAATATGGGGCCATCGTTCTCAATGGCCCCTACTATTTAAAACGTCCGATGCAAATTATTGCATCGCCTCTTTTAAAATCACAGATGCTGTCCCACCAGCTCTGCAACTTTGGATCTCGGCTTAAAGGTTTTGTCCCATATAATGGCCCATTATAATGGCCGATTGTTGTTGGGAAAATAGATCCAATTTTCTTTCCAACCTTAATCCCGCGCACCCAAATGTCCTTGGGGATATTCTTGTCGGCAATTTGCATAGGATGCCATTCACAGCAGATTTTTCGACCAACAGACCACATATGCACGGATTGCGTACGCAAAGCAAGATATTTAGTCCCAGTTTTTTGCCGAATAAAATCAATTACTTTGCCACCCACTGACCGGCCTTGAAAGTCTGGTATCAAAATGATGCCAGAAAGATATAATATATCATCAAAAATACTAAATATAGAAAATCCGATGATGCATTTATCTTCTTCCAATGAGAAAACGATTCCCTCTCGTAAATGGCTAACTACATCCCGTAGGAGAGCTTCGGTTATTGGTTGAATAAAGCCCTTTGCGGCAATTTTAGTAGCTATTTCAATACTAGGGATAGCATGTTTTATACTAATCATTTTACACCTCCTTTTATTCTGTCTGATTTTTCAGACAGCAAACTGGAAATTATTTTCTAACGTCCAATTTGTTATCTAAAAAATTTTTTTTAAAGAACAAACCAACGCGATATTTGCGCTGGTGGTTACACATTTTTTGAAAATAAAATATTCAGTCATCAACGCAAATAAAAAACTCCTCTCGCGAAAGTCCAGAAGGAGTTTTGATGGCTAAGATAAAACGAGAATGTTAATTCAAACCAAAATCAGGACTTTGAGAGAAAGCTGTAAAATCCTGCGCCAAGTTAATGAAATAATATATTGGTTAGATTTCATATTGATTATGTTTTTATGCTATCAAAAAAAATTTTGAATGTCAATATTTTTTATTGGCTGACAATTTTTGAAAACCTTAAGGAATTTTTTTAAACGAATGTTTTTGGGGTTAAACATTTTTTATAGAATTTTATAGAAAACAAAACAGAATTTAACTGAGATCGGGTCTCGGTAAATTTTTTCTCAACCCAATTTTTATCGCTAGTGGACAGCGCAAGTGATGCAAGGGTCAAAGGCGCGGATTAATTCTTGAATTTCTTTTTTTTGTTCCTCTCGCGAAATTTTTTTTTCTTTTTTTATTAATTCTTGCGTCTCTTTCTCTAAACAAGCTAAATTAATTTGGGTAGGAGGAATGATATTATAATCAATTATTTTTCCTTGAGAATTGATTTTTATTTGATGAAATAAAATTCCCCGGGGAGCTTCTATACAAGCATTGCCGACAACAGATTTTTGTTTTAGAGTGCTAAGATTTTTAACATAATCAGTTGCTTTAGCTTTTACTAAATTTTTAAGCTGCGCTTCGTCAATTAAATTTATTATTTCTTCCAGAAAATGCAGGATTTCAATAGCTTGGGATAGATTATTATTGTAAGGATTTTGGAAATCAGATGGCAATGTTTGGAATATTTTTTTGGCTTTGATATTTAAATTTTCGGAAAAAAGATTAATTCGCGCCATTGCTCCGGTTTTTACTATTTTTTCATTTTTTAAAACACCTAGTTTAGCGGGAGAATCTTTTCTAATAATTTCCTTTATCATATTATTTTTAGCAAAATTTAAAGGCGCAGAATATAGAGGATAAGAACCTTTTAAAGGAGCAATGGTCAAAAATTCGGTTTTTGTCCTTAAATCCGGAATTTTTAGGTTTGAAAAAATTTTTATTAAATCGTACGCTTCATCAATTATTTCAAAGATTGAACTTTTTATCGCCAGGAGCTTGTTAATATTGGGAGGATTTTTAAATCCTCCCAATATAGTATTAGAGGGAAATATAGAAGAACCGCCAATAATTTCCAAAACCTTATCAGCCACTCTTTTTAAATTTAACATTAAATGAAATTCAGCCGGGTATTTTTTGGAGAGCTTAATTGCTCCTTTTGTTTCGTCATGGTCTGGTAAAACTAAAAAGAAAAGATGCAGAACATGGCTTTTTATAATTTGAGCGGCTAAAAGAATTTTTCTTAAAATCATTGTTTCTGGAGAAATTTTTATAGACAAAGCGTTTTCTATGGCTAACCAGGAGCAAAGATTGTGAGCAATGGGACAAATGCCGCAGATGCGAGAATTAACAAAAGGCGCTTGAAGAAAATTTTTGTCAAGAAGTAAGCCCTCAATTAATCGCTCGCTTTCCGCTATTTCAAAAACAACTTTTTTTTCTTTAAAATTTACTTTTAAAGTTCCATGTCCTTCAATTTTGGCTATAAAATCAGGAGGAGTTATTTTTTTTATTGGTGACACAACTTTTTTTATCTTTAATTTTTCTAAGATTTTTTTGAAAAGTTCAATATCAGGAGGGCAGCCAGGGATTTTTTCATCCACTTTTATAAACCTTTCTACTGGTTCTAAAAATTTGGCTTTGAGTTGGTAATTTTTATTGTAAATTTTTAAGGCAAATTTTTTTCGTTTTTCTGGGTTTAGTTTAAAAATATTTCCGGAAATCGCGCAAGCACCTAAAGCAACCACAATTTTTGAGGTCTCTCTGATTTGTTTAAGTAATTTAATCTGTTCTTTTGTGGTAACCGCTCCATCAATAAAAGCAATATCAAAATCAGGTTTTTCTTTTTCTTTAAGAAGCCGCCAATGGGTGATTTCAAAGTCCTGGAAAAAATCCAACAAAAGCTCGTTTAAAGAAAGGAGATGAAATTCGCACCCCTCGCATCCGGTTAAATCAAAAATTCCAATTTTTGTTTTAAATAAAGGCATATTGATTTTAATTGAGTTTCTATACAAAAATTTAAAATCTGTTAAAATTTATGATAACATAAATGTTGGAACAAAAAAATCGCAATGAGTTTTTAATTATAG
>Ga0210051_1005431_pt1 | contig 12193 bp, 16 predicted proteins | sample CryGey092014_all_FD_185464 | JGI IMG/M metagenome (GOLD analysis project Ga0210051, IMG submission 185464) | Groundwater microbial communities from aquifer - Crystal Geyser CG23_combo_of_CG06-09_8/20/14_all (SPAdes) (version 2) | ecosystem: Environmental > Aquatic > Deep subsurface > Groundwater...
TCTATATGGGTAAAGCCCATTCTGACAACATAATCTACCAATTTCTCGGCTAGCTCGCGGTAGGTCAGATTACGCATCCAGGAGTCGAGATGGACTTCGTAGATAGATATTGGCTTATCCAGAGGGTGGCCCTCGTCCACTCCACCCTCTATCTGGCGAGGGGCGGTAGCATCCCTTTCTCGCATCCATTCCTCATCCTTCCATTTGTAGTCCGAGATGTCCCAGACAATTGATGCTGTTTTCGGTGGCACTTCACAGCGAAAGGCATAAGGGTCTGCCTTGAGCAAGACATCACCGTTTCTAGTCTTGATCTCGTATTTGTATAGCTCCCCTTCTCGTAGACCCGGGATAAATACCTCCCATACACCGGAGTTTCCCAACAGTCGCATTTGGTGTCTCCCACCATCCCATTGGTTGAAATCTCCCACCACACTTACTCCTTCTGCGTTCGGAGCCCATACAGCGAAGTGAACGCCGGAGATTGCTTCGCCGGAGCCTGCCCTGAGCGTCAAGAGATTCTTCCTCTTCACTTCGTTCGGAGTCAGAATGACAGGAAGCGAAGGGGCTCGCAATGACAAAGAGAGGATATGAGCCCCCAGCTTCTCATAAATATAATGGTGATTACCCTCGCCAAAGAGATTTAGGTCATAAGCAGTCAATACTTCACTCACTTCGCTCAAAGTTTCCCCTGTCAGTAGAATGTAGTGTGACCCTTTAGGGTCGTGCATCAGTGCACGAGGCTAAAGCCTCGCACTACAAAGTGAGATTCTTCGCGGCAGCCGTATACAATTTTTCACTATACTCTTTCAGCATCCTCCTTGCACAGAAATGTGGCACAATCGAGCGAATTGCCTCTTTCATCATTTGAACCCATCCCTTCGGTACACCGCTGGCATCCCTATCATAATAGAGGGGCACAATTTCCTCCTCCAAAAAGCGATAGATTGCCTGGGCATCCCGATAATCCTGTTCCCCGGACTCAATTATTCCGGAACCCTTGTCAATTGCCCAGCCATTTTTGCCGTTATAACCTTCATACCACCAGCCATCGAGAACGCTGAGATGCAGCACTCCATTAAGTGCCGCTTTCATGCCACTTGTGCCACAGGCTTCCTGCAGACGCTGAGGGGTATTAAGCCAAACATCAACACCCTGCACAAGATGATGTGCTATATGCATATCATAATCTTCCACAAAAGCTATACGCCCGAGAAACCTCTGGTCTAAAGCTAACTCATACACTTCGTGGATAAGCTGCTTGCCTCGAAGGTCAGCCGGGTGAGGTTTACCGGCGAATATTATTTGAACCGGATGAAAGCGGTCGGTAACAATCTTTTTGAGTCGCTCTATGTCCTGGAAAATCAAGCCAGGACGTTTATATTCGGTAAAACGACGACAAAAACCAATGGTCAAGGCTTCAGAATCGAGCAAGGCACCCATTGCCACCACTTGTTTCGCCATGAGCTGGTTTTCCGCCCAGCGGTTTTGCACCCGCTCCACTATAGCAGCCACAAGCTTATGCTTTAACGCTTGATGAATAGCCCAAAGCTCATCATCGGGAACATCCAATATGCGTTCCCAGACTTGTGGAAGGTCTTGCCTTTCCAGCCAATCTTGACCAAGGTATTTCTCGTAAGCAGGCAGCAATTCGCGGGCGACCCATGTGGGCACATGGATTCCATTGGTCACCGAAGAAATAGGCACTTCCTCTTCTTTGACATTAGGCCAGAGCCCATGCCACATTTTTCTGGCTGTTCGACCATGAAGCTGGCTTACAGCATTACGCTGGTTAGCCATCCTCAAAGCCAGTGCCGCCATACTGAAACCCTGACCCTGAACTTGTTTCAGGGTCAGGGCATCATATTGCCCTAACTTCAAAAAGTCTTCGCGGCTAAGCCCAAGAGACTCCCAATAACCATGGAAATACTTCTCCACAAGAGGGATAGGAAAGACATCCTGAGTTGCCAGGACCGGTGAGTGAGTGGTAAATACAGTTGTCTGTTGTACCCGCCGAATAGCCTCAGAAAAAGACGTACCTCCAGCTACTTCTTCCCTCACCCGTTCCAGCATCATGAAAGCGCTATGTGCTTCGTTAGCATGCCAGATAGCGGGCTCAATGCCTAATGCCCTTATAGTTCGCACCCCTCCAATGCCGAGAACAATTTCTTGCTCTATACGCATTTCGGAATCAGCGATATAAAGGCGAGCGGAGAATTCTCTATCCCGGGCAGCATTCTCGTCAATATTAGTATCCAGCAGGTAAACAGTATTGTGGCCAACTCGTACTTGCCACACGGCAACGGATAAAGTCCTATCTTCTAGTTGGATCTGAGCTACAACTTTCCCCCCATTGCATTTGGACAACACTGGACTAATAGGCATATCTGTGAAGTCAAGGTAATCATAGACTTCTTCCTGCCAGCCTTCACCCGAGATATGCTGGTGAAAATAGCCCTGAGGGTACATAAAACCCACAGCAACCAGCGGCAAGCCAACATCGCTAGCCTCTTTGCAAAAATCTCCCGCTAAGACACCCAAACCACCGGCATATATTGGCAGTGAGGTATGAAGGGCAAATTCCGGCGAGAAGTAAGCGATGGGCTTAACTAAGAGCCTGGGGTGCCTCGTGGCAGCCCAGGTATTACAGGCCAAAATATCAGCATCAAAATGAGCCATCACTTTGTCGTACAAAATCAGGAATACCAGGTCATTAGCCGCAGCACGCAGCCGATCGGGGCTAATCTGATGTAATTGCTTCACGGGATTGTGATTGTCCATTCTCCATAACTGATAATCCAAAGCTCGGAATAACTCTCGTGCTTCGGGATGCCAGCTCCACCACAAGTTATGAGCAAGTTCATCCAGCCTCCCTATGCGAGGAGGCAGCTTTAAATCAAGATACACGTCAGACATTTTCCTTCACTCCCTTTCTGTAAATCCTATCCTGAATTAAGTTCAGGACTAAGCTCTAAATTCTAAACCCTAAACAATATCAAAAAGCAAAAATAAAAATGCAAAATGACAGAGCAAAAGTTAAAAATTTTGCATTTTGAGTTGTCATTTTGACTTTTGACCTTTGATTTTTAATTTTCTATATTGTTTCGTATTTAGTGCTTAGGATTTTCCTCGAGGAGCTTGTCCACTATTCTGCGCTCCAGTTCTCTGGCGGCAGCAAGACGATAGTAACATTCGTTCTTTTGAAAACTATCAATCCCAGTAATATTTATAGCTTTATAAGCGTTCAAAATCACTTCTTTTTGGAAAAGTAAGCCTTTATGCACCAGGTTAATATCCCACCTTGACTTTCCATTAGCCCACCAAAATTGATCGCTATGAAGAGCAAGGTCCATAAAGTAACGAGCAGTCGAAGCAAGGTTTCTACTTTCTTCATTGTCAGCCCAGGCTGATGCCTTTCTGACCATATCGAGACAGATTTCCAAATGTTTCCATTGCAGTTTATGAATTTCGTTACTCTTGCTACGCCACAGAGGGTAAAAGTCAGATGATTCAATATCCTCCTTACTGGTGCTCCATGACGAGGCCTTGGGCTGGATAACCGCTCCGCGAGGAAAAATGTCCAGGAGCTCGCTGAGACAAACCATTTGCACTCCTTGTATGCCTGAGGGGTTACAAGTCTGTTTTGCCAGAGCCATTCGTGGCTGGAAAGGCTTGCCAATCTGCTCTGCTGGTTGCAACTGTTCGTAAACCTTAGCCAGGAATTCAATTTCCCAATTTTTAATGTGATGACCAAAGGTCTCGGCATCCATAGCAGTTATAACATAACTATTCTCTCCCCCAACACCAAGTTGTCGCACATGCTCCAAAAACTCATTGCTCGTTATCGAGCGAAAACTAATCTTGTTGCTTAAAATATCGTCGCGAAAGAGGACTGCTAGACTTTCCCCCTCAAATTCAATTTCGTCAATCCTATCCACAGGCCAATTAACAGGGCAAGCCACACCACTAAGGATAATCCAGCGGTGCCCGGCTCTTAAGACAGGTTCAACAATATCATAGCTATAGCATAGCTCAGGTGGAAAGAAGCCTTTAGGAATAAAACTGTCCAGAAATTGACGATTAGTTCTGGCATTTTCCATGATCTGCCTCTCCACCTCACCCTTAGGAATAAGAGGCAGAATAGGATGATATTTGCCACTGCCAGTGAATTCTATCTGACCATTCTTTGCTAGCTCCTTCAGCATTTCTATAATGTCTCCATGACCATGTTCGGATAGCATCTCAGTAAGAACGCCGCACATGTTAACCGTGACCCTGGCATAGGGATAATCTCTGAAGACCTGAAGAAGGGGACGATAGGACTCGTGACAAACTCTAGCCAGGACATGGTGAGATTGTGTTGGCGGCTGGTAGAAATGCAGTAATTGCGCCCAGTAGATCATAAATAACTACACAATTTTACCTGTCATTGCGAGCCTTGTCTCCATGTCATTGCGAGGAGCGGAGCGACGAAGCAATCTCAGGGGATTGCTACGCTTCGCTCGCAACAAGGATTGCTTCGGCTGACTTCATCAGCCTCGCAATGACCTTTGTGTAACCATTTTCGCAATTGACTATAGCAAGTATGCCTAATGATTATATTGCAAGGTATTAAATACTGCAACCCCGCGAATTAACCTGTTGAACAGCGAACCCTCATCAGTCAAAAAGTCCTTAGTCAACAGTCGGTAGTCCCTAACCACCTCACAACCCCCAACTCCTGATCCCGACTCTGGACTATCGAGACTATCTTTGTTGCCGAGCACTCCAGGGAGCCATATAATAAGAGGAACCCAACAAACTCAATAAACTGAGCAATGATGAAGGGACTTGAAAAAAGTTCAACTTTGCTAAAAGGAGCCCTTTATTTTGTTAAAGCAACCTTTTTTGATGCTTTAAGGATTGTTCGGTCGCCAGAGAAGGGTATAAAGAGCCTCTATGGGGTTTCCTTTTACCGCAATGCTGTCTATCTCATGCTCAGTAGTGGAGTTACCGCCGCCCTCGGCTTTGTCTTCTGGATTCTAGCGGCAAGGTTTTATTCAGCCTCAGATGTGGGGCTGGCTTCAGCTATTATCTCTGCTGCTGGCTTGCTGGCACTACTGTCAACTCTGGGGCTTAATTATGGGCTTATTCGGTTTCTCTCTAGCTCAGGTGAGAAGTCGAATATTACTATCAACTCTACCTTCACCATTACTGGATTGTTGTCCATAATTTTTGCCCTCATCTTCATCGCCGGGCTTAGTCTCTGGTCGCCAGCCCTTATCTTCCTCCGGCAGAACCTGATTTGGCTTATTGCCTTTGTTGTCTTCACTGCCGCCTATACTCTTTTCTCTCTTCTAAGCTCCCCCTTTATTGCTAAAAGAAGGGCAGACTTCACCATGGTACAGAATATTATCAATGCCTTGCTCAAGCTTACCTTAATAATCCCTCTGGCGGCATTCTTCCATTCCGGTGGCATCTTCGCCTCCTGGCTAATTGGTTTTGTGGTAGCGGCTGGGGTCGTTATATTCTTATTTCTTCCTCGAGTTCAGGCAGGCTACCGCTTCTTCCCCACTATAAGAAAGGAAGTAGTAAATGAGATGGCACGCTTTTCCTTGACTAATTACATTGTGGTTCTACTCCAAACTGCTCCTGCTTTTGTTCTGACTTTAATGGTGGTAAACCTTTTGGGAGCTGAAGCCAATGCCTATTTCTATATCGCCTCGGGCGTAGCTGGTCTATTATCTGCTATTGCTGGTGCTACCTCTACCGCCCTCTTCGCTGAGGGCTCATACGATGAGCAAAAGCTAGGGCAGAACATCAAGAGGAGCTTGAAGCTGGTGCTGCTCTTACTCGTCCCGGCTATTATTCTTGTTTTTCTTATTGGAGATAAGGTTCTCCTCCTTTTCGGTAGAGCCTACTCTGAAAACGCAACCAGGCTCCTCTGGATTTTAGCTGTCTCCGCACTCCCCCAAAGCATCAACTATATTTACTTCGGTGTTAAAAGGGTGCAGAAGAAGATGAAAGATGTTATTTGGCTTACTGCCCTTATAGCAGTATGCACTTTAGTGCTAAGCTGGGTTCTCTTGCCCCGAATGGGAATCCTTGGAGCCGGAATTGCTTCTCTGATAAGCCAGGGGATAGCCGCTTTGCTAATAGTGTATAATCTTTGGCGACCAACCAAAGGACTTCAAGAGAGTGTTCATGGCTGAGGCAAATCCACTTTTGTCTATAATTGCCACCTCTTATACGACTGAGAGGCTAAAGGACATCTGTGACCTTTTTGATTCCATCCTTAACCAGTCATTAGTCATTAGTCCACAGTCAATAGTCCCCCTCCCGTCCCTTGACAAATAAGGAGTGGTGTAGGGAGGGCCTCCTCTCTACCCCTCCTGATATTCCCAGAATATTGACTCTCGACTCATGACTCTAGACTATCAGACTCGAGACTATGTTTGTTGCCGAGCGCTTAAAGGAGCCGTATAATAAAAGGAAAGGAAGGTTGAAATTAAATGATTAGCGAATATATAGAAGCTGCTTCAGAGAGGGCAAGATATGAGCTGATAGATGATGAAGAGCCCTACTATGGTGAGGTGCCGGAGTTAGAAGGAGTATGGGCAACCGGCAAGACTTTAGAAGAATGTCGACGGAACCTTATAGAGGTTATAGAGGGTTGGCTTATAGTGAGGCTAAGAAAGGGGCTGCCAATACCCCCCATTGGCATGAGCAGGATTGAGGAATTAGAAAAGTTAGAAGTCAGTGGCTAAACTTTCTCCGGTTTCCTGGACAGAACTAGTAAGGCGGCTTCGTAATCTTGGCTTTGATGGACCTTACAGGGGAGGGAAGCACCCTTATATGATTAAAGGAGATTTAGTATTGACTATCCCTAATCCACATAAAAAGGAAATAGGAGTTGACCTTCTTCAGCGAATTCTAAGACGCGCAGGAATATCAAGACAAGAGTGGTTTAAAGCAGGGTGAAGCGGCAGTGAGAGCAGAAATAACTGGAGATCCTTTGCTTTCCATAGTAATAACCTCCTACACGATGGAGAGCTTCAAAGATATCTGCGACCTTTTTGATTCCATAAAGTCCCAGACCATTCTCAACCCAACTCAACAAACCCAAGGAACCCAACAAACTGGTGCAAACTTTAAGGTGCTTTGGAATGAAGCAAAGCAAAGTCTTTCTGCGACGAAGAATAATTCTAACCTAATAGGAAAGTGAAAGTTATGAAGAGTGGAAGAAAATATCAGCAGGGATTATACTTTTTCGGATAAAGGGGCAGGGTTCAAGTAAGAAGGCAGTACTGTTAGAGAAGCTCCTTACCGAGTATAAAGATAAGATAGCCAATAATTTTACTGTTGTAGCAGAAGATAAAATGTAACTACACAGCCGCACTGGTGTCATTCCGAACTTGTTTCGGAATCCCAAAACAGAGATGCTGAAACAAGTTCAGCATGACAATATGGGTGAGCAGTTACGATAAAATTAGGATTGTGCCGATGAAGGAGGGATTAAGATGAAGGAGGAACTGTTAAGGAGGGTGGAAGTGAACCCGCGAATAATGTTTGGGAAGCCGGTAATCAAGGGGACGAGGCTACCAGTGAACATAATCCTTGAGAAACTTGCCTATGGCTATACTGAAGAAGAGTTGATTGAAGAATATCCCTTTCTTTCGGTGGAAGACATTAAGGCGGCTATTCTTTATGCTGCGAGAGTGATATCCATGGAAGAGGAGATAGCAATAGCGAAATGACCGGCTATTGGTAAAAGGGGAAAGTCCCAGACCATTCTCAACCCAACTCAACAAACCCAAGGAACTCAACAAACTATTGAAGTTATTTTTGTGGCCGAGTGCCCAAGGGAACTTTATGACAAGGTGAAGGAGTATGGGGAGAAGGTAAGGCTTTCAGATTCCGAAGAATTTTGGTAAGATGAGCAAAGAGATAAGGTTTCACTCTTATGCGCTATATAAGATGGAGAGGAGGAATTTAACAAGATCGGTGGTGGAAGAAACAGCAAAAGAACCTCTTTCAGTTGTGGAGGGCAAATTTGGCAGGAAAGAGGGGGTAAGCAATGAAGATAAAATATGTGAAGGACATTGATGTTCTTAGTATAGAACTCCAGGAAGGAGAGTTTGAATATAGTGAAGAAATAGGAGAGGGGATAATCTTCGATATAGGTGTAGATGGAGATATTCTCAGCATAGAGGTAATCGATGCGGGTAAGCGATTAAAGGGAGAGCTTGTAGAAAAAGTTGCTCGGAAATACCTTACTGAAGTTTAAAGGGGAAAATCATGAGCCAAAATAATCCTCTCCTTTCCATCATCATAACATCCTACACCATGGAGCGTTTCAAGGACATCTGCGACCTCTTTGACTCCATAAAGTCCCAGACCCTTCTCAACCCAACTCAACAAACCCAAGAAACTCAACAAACTATTGAGGTTATCTTCGTTGCCGAGCGCTCAAGAGAGCTTTATAATAAAGTCAAGCAATTTGTTAGTCAGCAGTCAGTGGTCGAAAGGGGAGTGGTTTCGTCTCAAGACTTACAGACTGCCGACTTTCAAAATTATCTTTAATGAAGGAGAGTATGGCTCTCAATAGCAAAGAGCTTAGGCATAAAAAATGCAAAAGGAGGAAGTAATGGAAGAACTTAAAGAAATCATTTTCCTTATTAAAGAATCTGAAGAGGGGGGATATGAAGCCAGTGCCCTTGGCCACTCTATTTATACTCAGGCTGAAGACTTGGAGAGTTTGAGGAGAGCTGTAAAGGATGCCATAGAGTGTCATTTCGAGGAGGGAGAAAGACCCCAGATAATAAGGTTACATATGGTGAGAGATGAGGTCTTAGCCTTATGAAACTTCCTAATCATATAACAATACCTCGGCACGGTACATTGAAAGTTGGAACTCTGAGTGGCATCTTAAGAGATATTGGTGAACACTTTGGAAAGACCAAAGAACAAATTATAAAGGAGCTTTTCAGGAAGGAAAGAGAGAGTGAATCCTAAAAAATCTTTTCTCTCCATCATCATAACATCCTACACCATGGAGCGACTTAAGGACATCTGCGACCTTCTTGACTCGATAAAGTCCCAGACCATTCTCAACCCAACTCAACAAACCCAAGGAACTCAACAAACTATTGAAGCCATCTTCGTTGCCGGGCGCTCAAGGGAACTTTATGAGAGGGTGAAGGAATATGGCGAGAGGGAGTGAATAAGACAGAGAATATGAGTATAATCAATATTGAAGGAGAGAAATATGGAAAAAGCTAAATCTGTATTAGGATGGGTGAAACTGGAGAGAATCACCATTGACCCAGAAGTTATGGGAGGTCAGCCATGCATCAGGGGGTTAAGAATACCTGTATCATTGATAGTTAAACTAATTGCTTTTGGTAAAAAGATGGGAGAAATTATAGAGGATTATCCGGAACTTGAGGAGGAAGATATAAAGCAATCCTTAGAATATGCAGCATGGGTAGTTTCGGAGAAGGTTCTTCCAGTTCCATGAAGTTCTTAATTGACATGGCGCTATCTCCAAAAACAGTAAAAGTTCTTAGAGGCTCCGGATATGAAGCTGTTAGAGTTAATGAATTAGGCATGGCGAAATCCAGGGATAAGGAGATATTAGAATACGCGGCGAAGAAGGATATGGTAGTGATAACAGTGGATTTAGATTTTGGTGATATTCTAGCCATCACAAAATATAAAAAACCTTCGGTGATAATCCTTCGTTTAAAACAGCCTTCTTCAGAGCATGTTAATTCCCTTCTTCTTTCGACTCTCCCGCGCATAAAGGATTCGTTGGATAAGGGTTCTATTGTAGTGATAGATGACTACCGAATTCGTATAAGGGAACTTCCTGTATTGTAGTTGAGAGAAAGAAGGAAGAAGTCAATGAAGGAAGAACAGTTTTTACTTTCCGTAGTCATAACCTCCTACACTATGGACCGTTTTAAAGACATCTGCGGCCTTTTCGATTCCATAAAATCCCAAACCATCCTGACCCAACCCCAGACCCTTAGCCCCCAGTCCAAAGTCCTGAGTCCAGAGTCCCCAGACATAGGACATAGGACATCGGACATAGGACATCTTCTCGAGCTTATATTTGTTGCCGAGCGCTCAACAAGCATCTGTTTTGAGGTAGCAAAATGAGTATAAGAGAGCGATATTACAAGGAAGGTTACTATAAAGGGCTGGCGTCTGAGCCAAGATTTCAAAGGGTTTTAAAGCTCGCTTGTCAGATAAAAGGGGAGCGTTTTTTAGACATAGGCTGCGGTGATGGTTCCTTTACACTTTTACTTAAGAATGCTATAGAGGCAAAAGAGGTTTTTGGGCTGGAAATAGCCCCTGAGGCTGTTGCTCTTGCCCAAGAGAAAGGTATCAAAGCGTTTCGAGTAGATATTGATGAGGCTGGCTTGCCTTTCGAGGATTGTTACTTTGATGTGATTTATTGTGGAGAGATTATCGAACATTTGTTTGATCCGGAGGGGATTTGCATTCTTACTACTCCAAATCTAGCAGGGTGGCCTAATAGGATTGCTCTCCTTCTCGGCTTTCAGCCTTTCCCAATGGCAGTGAGTCGGAAGTGTGAAGGAGTAGGGAAACTGCTAATAAGGGGCAACGAGGGGCAGTGGGGACACATTAACGTCTTTACCCTTAAGGCTTTGAAGGAACTGGTCAAGTTGCACAGCTTTAGGATAGAAAAAATTACAGGATGCCCGGTTACCCTGAATACTCAGACAAAGCTTTCCTTGCTCATTAGGGCTACAGATCAACTAACGGCCAAATTCCCTTCACTTTCAACACGTATCATCATGGTTATTGGGAAGCAGGAGGGAAAGAAGTGATGAAGCCTCTGCTTTCCATAGTTGTAACCTCTTATACAATGGATAGGTTTAAAGACATCTGCGACCTTTTCGACTCCATCCTTAACCAGTCATTAGTCATTAGTCCACAGTCAATCCTGAATCAAGTTCAGGACCCCCTCCCATATTCCCAGAATATTGACTCTCGACTCAGGACTCAAGACTCTGGACTATCGATTATTGAAGTTATCTTCGTTGCCGAACGCTCAAGGGAGCTTTATGAAAAAGTCAAGGAATATGGGGAGAGGATAGGACTTCCTAATTTTGTTTGAAAAGGTTTTATATGGTAAAGGGGCATTATCAAACGATTAACCAAAAGACAGAATCTATGAAAGGGGGAAAATATTTGAAGGTTGCCGTAATTGGCTTGGGCAAGATGGGTTTGCTTCACGCCAGCATTCTAAATGTATTACCTAACGTCCAACTTTCGGCGATATGTGATAGGGACACTAAAATTATCCGCTTCGCTAAAAAAGTATTCCGGGAAATTCGAGTAACCGATAATCTTGAGGAGCTCTCTGACTTGAACCTTGATGCTATCTACATTACCACGCCTATTCCGTCCCACTTTCCTATTATACAAGCTGTTTATTCCAGGAATATAGCCTGCAACTTATTCGTGGAGAAAACACTCGCCTCAAGTTATGAGGAGACAGCCAAAATATGTGAGAAGGCTCAAACTTCTGGGGGCATTAACATGGTCGGTTATATGTGCAGGTTTGCGGTAACCTTCAGAAAGGCTAAGGAACTGCTGGACAAAGAAACAATAGGGAAGGTGATTTCCTTTAAAGCTTATGCCTATTCCTCAGATTTTGTCGGAATTAGAAAAAAGACAGCTTCCCGGGGTGGCACTCTCAGGGACTTAGGTGCTCACATTATATACTTAGCGTTATCGTTCTTCGGTGAGCTGGAGGTTGACCTTGCTAAACTGGGGCCTTCGGTTCAAGATGAGGATTTTGCTTATTTTAAAGTTAAAGGGCATGATGGATTAGAAGGGGAATTTGATATCTCCTGGAGCAAGGAAGGCTATCGCACACCGGAATGGGGATTACTGGTTAGAGGTTCTAACGGAGCTATAAGGGTGAATAACGACATTGTAAATCTGGAGAGCAATGATGGAACTCCACTTACCTGGCACAGACATGACCTTAACGATAATGTGGCTTTCCTTTTAGGAGCCCCGGAGTATTTCCGTGAGGATGAGCACTTCGTTAAGTCAATATTAGAGGGTCATAAAGCAGAGCCCAGCTTTCTTACCGCCTCAAGAGTTGATTACTTAATTGACCGGGTGAGGCGCAAAACAGGGCAGGGTAAAAGATGAGTAACTACACGGCCGCCAC
>Ga0210051_1005434_pt1 | contig 12186 bp, 8 predicted proteins | sample CryGey092014_all_FD_185464 | JGI IMG/M metagenome (GOLD analysis project Ga0210051, IMG submission 185464) | Groundwater microbial communities from aquifer - Crystal Geyser CG23_combo_of_CG06-09_8/20/14_all (SPAdes) (version 2) | ecosystem: Environmental > Aquatic > Deep subsurface > Groundwater ...
TGTTTTTCGTTAATAATAATATTTTTTGCAAGAATCGGGTCAATGTCAATATGCGCTTTGCCATTCACCAATTTTCCCTGTCCGTAATCCTGAAAATAAAATTCAGGTGTTTCAATTGCGTGAAGCGATACAAAATTGCCGTTTAAATCAGGCACTACAGTAGATACAGCAGCAGTACCGTCACTGCTCCAGATTTTATAATGGGTTCCTGCTGTTGACCATGCTTCTACGAGAGTAGTCAGACCGGGCGACGCAAAATAACCTGCAGCAGTTTGTACTCCTGCACTGGTGTTAGTCTGATATCCTGATACACCATAGTTGTAAGCAGAAAATGCTCCTCCTGCTCCGGAGGTTGGTCCGGCACCAGCCACATTATTTGCAATGCCTACCACCCCATAAGCCGAAGCAGCATTAATCGCTTTTCCATACACACCATAGCCTGTATTGTTTGCGGCATATCCATAGACACCAGTTAGTGCGGCAAAAAATGCACCGCCTGAACCACCGGAGACCAAAGTATAAGTTGTAACATTATTTCCTATTCCAAGAATACCTGTGCCATTTGTGTTCAGATTTGCTCCATAAACGCCAAATCCATTGGATTGTACAGTTGCGCCAAATACACCATTTCCAGAACCGGTGCCTGAAGCAGCAATATTTTGTCCTGTCAGACCAATTCCAGCAGCATTTGAGTTGGAAATAACAGCAACACAAATGGTATTACTGCCAAGTCCATGCAAAGGATATCCTGGCGATGCGGTTCCAAAGCCAATGTTTCCATTGGTTTGTTTCACCCTCATTCTTTCAATATTATTTGTACCAATAACAAAATCATTAGCATCTGTTGTTCCGAGCCAGTTTTCTGAAACCCCAATGGTAGAAGTTCCATAAATAGCAGGATTGGAAGGATTAGTAATTCCGGCATTTCCCAGCAAATCCCATGCGTTTCCACTTCCCGAACCAACCACTACCCATTGCGTGCCATCCCAGAACCAGAACTGACCGAGGGTAGTATCAAAAACAAGTAATCCTTTTTGTGTTGCCGAAAGCGAAGAACTCATAGCTGTACGTTGTATTGTTGTTAATCGTGGAATTAATATTCCTTTATTTGTTGATGAAAGTTCTAAAATTGAGTTTGCATCAGGAGTTGTAGTCCCAATTCCAACATTATTCTGAGCATTAATTTCAAAGGAAAAACAAATTACAATAATAATTAAACTTAAATCAATAATTTTTTTCATAACAAAGAAATTTTATTGGTTAAAAGTACAATATTTTTAAAATATAGCAATAATTATTGGATATTTTTATTATACTGTGAATGGTTAAAATTTTAATTTTATTTTTTTATTTACTCACCCTAATAAATATTCTTCGCTAATAACTCAGAATGACAAATCTCTACGAGTAGAGAGGGAACAATTTGTAAAGTTTAAAATTTTACCGTTTTGAGTTTAGATTAATACTAAGGAATTGTTATGAAATATGCTGAGCATTTATAATTAGCAACGTCATTTATGACGTTGAAATAAAACAACCAACAGAACGGCTTTAGCCAAAAACAAAGAACTGTGGCTAAAGCCGTTATTATAATTTCTATTAACCGTAGCATAAATGCTACGGCTATTTATGCAAAGAACAAATAACCATGTTATTTCGTTGCAATCACTATGAATAGAAATTAAAATATTGAATAAAGCAATTATAAATTGTACAATTTGTTAATTGCTTTTAAACGAAATAAAAAAGGGTGGAAAAACCACCCTTTAATTATTAAGGACATGTAATATCATCTGCAAGTGAATCATTCCAGCAATGCCAGTTTGTATCGCCAAAATGGTTCTGGTCTTTAACTCGTCCGTGTTTATGGGCAAAATTCCATTTAATTTCGGTTAAATTTGTAATAGATGTATTTGTATCATTTTTTAGAAAAATGTTATAAAACCTGTCAAACTCAGTATTTGCAACTGTTCCATAAGTAATATATTCACCATTATTTTTATAAGCCGAGCTTGATGATGGGGCAACATTTGTATATTTTACTAAAGATGTACCTGAAGAATTAATTGACCAGTCAATTCTAAGCAATTGTGTTGGATTTGCTCTGCTTTCGTTTAATACCCAATATCCACCAGAGCCATTGGTATTTGAATGTCCATAATACCACAAAAAGTCATCAATTTTCATATTCCATAATAATGTATCGCCTTCGAGTTCAGCGGTAAGATTGGCACTATGAACTCCCCAAAATGTAAAATTATAGCTCCATGTCCACATTCTGTTATGCCTGTCCCAGCTTGGTTCCTGATTTAAAGCATAAGCATAAGAAGCCACAGGAATAGCAAGTCCAACTGTAATAACAATATTCCAAATTCCAACATTTGCGGCACTGTAAATCCAATTTGCATGAGTAGTTTTGCTTTGGATAGTTGTGTCGTCGTAATCGTTAAAATTCATTAAGAATGTTGATTGAGGAGGTAAATCGGGTTGAGGGTCTTTTTTCTTACAACCCGAGTTTAACAAAACAATTGTAAAAAATAAAATAACAATTGTTAAAAGATTTTTTATTTACAAAAAATATTTTTAGGAAGTCCTATATAAAAATATGTAGTTTAAAAATGATAACGATGAAATTATTTACTTTCCAAAAATAAGGTGTCGGGACAAAGGTCAATACCATTAGCCCATAGGATGTTACCTAATAATTGAAAAATGAGTATTATACGAAATTGAATTATATTAAATGTGCAATCAGTATTACATATAAAGCATTGATAAGTTGGGGATTGTAAATTTGTACATATAAGTTGGTTATTTATTTTTCTTATTTAATTTTTTACTTTTTGGTGTTTCAAGTAAATAATTTTCACTAGTAACAACTTTTTTGCCGGTTCTTTTTTCTAATTCAGTTCTTGCATTCCCTGCAACAGTTCCACCTTGTATTGCAACTTTTTTATTTTCAACAAAACCTTTAGGATTTTTAGTCTTAACAATTTCTGTTGTTGATGCTTCTCCAAGCATTGAAAAAATTAATTCAAGGTCGGACATGTGATCTCGCAGATTTTGATTTTTTAATCCTTTTATTTTTTTATATTCAGAAGGTGTCAAACCAAAAGTTGCTTTTGATATTTCGGCAGTTAAAATTGCATATTCGAGTTGTTCTTTTATTCCACTGTTTTTCCATCTTTCTGTTAATTCATCACGAATAACAATGCTTCGCATCCGTTTTTCAATCCAATCATCAGGATAACCTTTTGCTTTATATAATTCACGTGCACGTTGTGTGGCTAATTCAGGATTTTCAATTTCATCTAATCTATCAGAACCCACTTTTGCTAACCAAAGTTTAAATGGTTCTGCTTTTGGGGATGGAATAGATTGTATTATTCTTAATAGTCCTTGAGCATTTGCAGCCTGCACTTTGCGTTTTTTACCATCAGCAGCAACCATTTCAACTAGGGTACAAATTGTACCCCAGTTGCTTTTTAATTGTTCATCACGACTTAAAATTCTTTTTATATATTGTTTAATATCTGCACTATTTGTGAGAACTTCTACAACATCTTGTATTGAAAAGTACCATTTCCTTTCTTTTTCATTCCAAATTGAACGTATTTGCTTACTTTCAAAAAGTTTTATATTACTCATAAAAAAAGTTTTATACAAAAATAAAGAAATTATTAAAGTAATTGTAACTAATCTTGTCTAAAGTTTAATTGTCTTAATCCGATAGCTATCGGATGCCTAAAATTATAATTATTAAGGATTTATAGCTGACAAATAAAATATTTGCCTTTGTTGGTTTTTCTCCAAAAAAAAGTTTTTTAACGATTAATGTATTGGATATAAACCAACACGGGTAAAAAGTTACAAATTATTTTTAAATTGTCAAGTTGCTGCACACTGCTCAGTTTTTTCTAAACGTGTGTTAGGGGCTGGTTTTAGTTTGTCCAACAGTTGCAATCACTTACGTCACAGTCACCAGTTATTAAGTCAAGTTTACCATCAAAGCATTTATTTTCTTGTTGATTAATTACACCAGTAAACATTAAATAAGGGTGACCATTTGGAGTAAATATAGGTTTTTTATCAAAAAATCGATATTCAGATGCATTTGAAATTTTATCTTCATCATAACATAACGCTTTTATAGCCTTTCTTTTTGAAGAATATTTTAAATGGTCATTAGATTCAATAACATTAATTGATGAACTAAATGCATAAGCAGAGATTACTTGATTAATTTCAGACTCTGTCAGATAATCTCCTCTTGTGATTGTCAAAGTAGGATAAGTAGTTTCTGATGTTTTAATAATAAATTGATCTGAAAGTTTACATATCATCCAATCAATTTTAATTTGATAACTTATTCTAAATGATTCTCCAGAATTCCATGTAGAGATTTCTGAATGATATGGAAAGACATGCTTTTTGAAATACTCTGCTGACATATTATTATTCTTTAAAAAGATACTTTTCCATACGTCGTAATATTGATTGCAAAGCTGACTGTCACATAAGTCTTTTTTCTCTAATTTCCATTTAGTACAACTTATTACTAAAAGGATGCTAATAAAAATTAAAATTGATTTTTTCATATGTCTTAATTTTAAACTTACCCCTAACTATTGTATATATAACTTATCTGGCATTAACCATTTGTAATTATTTGCAATCATTTACAAATATATAAAATATTTTTTTAATTCTTAAAAATATATGAGATAATATTTGCTCCCATTTTTAAAGCTTGTGTACGTTTTTCGTCAGAGTCGTTATGCACATCGGCATCTTCCCAACCATCTCCTAAATCACATTCGTAATCGTAAAAACAAACTAATCGTCCTTCGTAAAACATCCCAAAACCTTGAGCTGGTTTATTATCATGTTCGTGAATTTTAGGTAATCCATTGGGAAATTCATATTTCTGATGATAAATTTCGTGCGAAAAAGGCAGTTCTATAAAATCTGTTTCAGGAAAAACTTTTTTCATTTCGCGACGAATAAATTCATTAATACCATAATTATCAGATATATGAAGGAATCCTCCGGATATTAAATAATTCCTTAAATTTTGTACTTCCTGAGGTGTAAAAACTACATTACCATGTCCTGTAATGTGTACAAAAGGATAATTAATTATATCGGGGCTGCCAACTTCAACGGTAGCAATATCGGCATTAATATCTGTACCTATATTTTTATTGCAAAATGTTACAAGATTTGGCAAAGATGTTGGATTGGCATACCAATCGCCACCGCCATTATATTTTAGTAATGCTATTCTAACAGAACTGTTTTGGGAATACAAAAATGTAAAACTTATTGAGAAAGTTAATATTAACAGTACTTTCATTTTTTTAGACGCTGATTTACGCTGATATTTATGATTTTTTTAGACGCTGATTTACCCTGTTAGATAATCAATTCATTTTTTTGTTCGGTCTTTTATAAAAGCTATCTCACAGGGTGAACACTGATATTTATGATTATTTTGTAACTTCTCAATACTTGCACGTAAATGTTCAGAACCAACTTGAGCCGAATTTACAAAATTATTGCTTAACAAACTTTAAAGTATTTGAAATTCCAGTTTCGTTAACAAATTTCACAAAATATATTCCTTGTGAAATATTTTTGATATCAATATTTATATTATTCTGATTATTATTAACATAAACAGTTTCAATTTTCTTTCCTAAAGAATTGTATATTTCTATAAACGAATTCAATTTATTTGATGAATTTATTTTAATATTTAATACGTTTTCACATGGGTTTGGGTACAATGTTATTGAATTTTCATTATCATTCAAATTGTTTATGTTTAAAGGGTTTGTAATTACAGAAACCTTAATATCATCAAAATAAAAACCATCATAATTCATATAATTGTCACTTACAAGTTTAAATCTGAGTTTAATGCTTTGACCTAAATAATTTGTTAAATCAACTTGTTCATTTACCCATGTTGATTGAGTTCCGTCGTAAATTGGCTGGTCAACGTCCTGATATGAATTTCCTGGATGATTATATTTTCCGCAAAGCGGAGTCCAAATTGTGCCATTTGTTGAAGCGAGGACTTCAACGTAATCCCATCCGGCTTCAATGTCCCATTTTGCCCAGAACGAAAGTTCGGCATATAAATATCCAGTTAAATTAATATAACTATTTAATGTGATATTTGTGATAACATTATCATTATAATTTCCTGAAGGCGAATCAGTAAAGCTCTTTGTTGCAGAATGATAGCTCAAAGTTGTAGTATTCCATGTTGTTGATGTCCAGTTATTCATATTGTTAGCAACATCATAAAAAATATCAACAGGTGTACCGAATATTTTTGTAATAGTGTCTGAATAATAAAACCCGTACGAATTTTGAACTTTATAAACATAAGAAATTAATTGTCCGGGACTTAATGATGGTGATAATGTTACATTAATAGAATCAAACCCAGATTGTAAGAAGTGCATATTGTTAATAATAATTGGCGAACCAACAGAAGTTATTGCAGAATTTGTTGGAACAATAGAAATAGTAAAAGTTGCAGGAGTATCCAGTCCCAAACTTTGAACATCGAACTTTAAATATCCCGGACCATTTAGAAATTTTGTGTTTGCATCACTTATTTCGGCATATTTGCCGGCAAAAAGTGCAAGGTAAAAATTCATTTCGGCAAACGATTTTGCAATTGGTTCTATTCTATCAATTTGAGGCCAGAATCCGTCATTTGCATCGCCAGCTTCGGGTGAAAAACCCATGATTTTATTTTTTGTGCTTTGTTCGCCATAAAACCAATCTACCGAACCGCCATTAGCATTATAACCAAGTGTTTGAAAAGGTGTACCGTAGGCAAACCCATTGTTTTTAGTCATTATTTGAGCATATTGTCGAAATATTGCAGAATCGGGAGTTAATAAATTATCGTAACTCCATGGATAAATTAACACATTGCTATAAGTATGATAATCAATACATAATTTAAATATTTTACTTTCGTCAAAATCTTTCATAATTTGAGTTTCGGCTTCCGAAAATGCAGATGTACCTCTATAAGTTTCATCAGATAGGTTAGGAGAGGAGCCAATATCATCATATCCCCATTGAAAACCATAATTTCTGTTTAAATCAATTCCTTTTGGATAGCCACCTGTTACTCTGCAATTTTTACGTTGCATTCCGCCACCGCCCGGGTTTGTTGTTTGGTTTAACTTATACCCATCGGGATTTACACAGGGAACAAAATAAAGTTCGGTATTGTCAACAATATATTTTACAGTTGAATTAGTGTTATAGTTTTCTAATAAATAGTACATAAAGAAAAATAATTGCTGCATCCCCATTGGTTCACGGGCATGGGTTAATGCACTATAAAGAACTTCGGGCTCTGTTTCATCAATATCGGGATTATCGGAAATTTTCACCATCCAAATTTTTCTGCCTTCAATTGTAGTATTTGAGCCAAGTTGTTGTTTTATAGTAACAAGATTGGGAAAACGTTGACGCATACTGTCAAGTTCTGTCATTATTTCTTCATACGAATAAAATCCACCAACAGAACCAAGCGAAAAATATTGAGGAGTCTGGTATTTATCTACCGAACAGGCAACAGTGTTTATGTCTTTTTTTTTTGATGAGTTTATGCTATCGTTTGCGTTTTTGTTTCTTTCTTCGTAATATTTTGAAACGTCATCAACTAAAATTTCATATTGAAAACCATTTTCGCGGATTATTTTTATTTCATTTTCCGAGAAATCTGATATAATAAACTGGTCTTTTTTTACAGTTCCGTTATCAACGGCAATACCAAGCGAGGCAAGTTTATTTAGTCCACCTTTATCGATGTAAACTTTTGCTTTAGAGTACTTTATAGTGTTTTGAGATTGTACATTAAATGACAAAAAAAACGTTAAAAAAATGACCGATGCTGCAAAAAATATTTTTCTCATAATCGTAAATTTTATTATTATAAAGGTAATATTTGTTTTGTAATACAAGGTTAAAAATTTGTAAAAATTTTTATGTTTGTAAAATTTTATGTTTTTTTGTATAAATTTTAATTTTATGAAAAACTTATCGTTAATTATTAATTCTGTGCTCTTTGTTGCAGTGGTTGTGTTATTTCTTTTACATTTTAATTCAAATTCATGTAAAAAGGAAAGTTCTAAAAAAGTAAATCAAAATAAAATTGACAATATCAATGTAAAAGATGATATTGCTTATATTAATGTTGATACTTTATTAAAAAAATACAAATTTTACGATGAACTTGAAAGCAAGTTAATGGAAAAACAAAAAGGTATGGAATCTGATTTGAATCGTAAATCAGCAGCTTTTGAAAAAGAAGCTACAGAATTTCAAAAAAAAGTGCAGAATAATAGCTTTTTAAGTCAGGAAAGTGCTCAGCGGCAAGAGCAGGAGCTAATGGAAAAACAGCAGAATCTTTATAAACTTCGTGAAGATTTATCAAACGAACTAATGAAAGAAAGTCAAGGATTAGAAAAACAATTATTAGATACCGTAACAAATTTCCTTAAAGAATTTAATGCTGATTGTAGATACAGATATATTCTTAACTCTGCAACATTTTTATATGGAAACGAAGGATTAAATATTACCGATACTGTTGCAGGAATACTGAATGAACGTTATAACGCTTTGTCAACAAAGAAATAACTCACCCCCTGACCCCCAATGTCGTTAAGTTAAGAAAAAAGAATAATGAATAATTCACCCCGTTTAATAGTACATCCTAAATTGGCAATATTACCCAAAACGATTATTCAACGGGGTAAACATCGAACACCGAATAATGAAGTAAATCAACTACTTCGAAACGCATCATTCTGTATTCGATATTCGATATTTTTTAAAAATCACGTTAATTTAATTACATTGGGGGTGAGTAACAAAAAAATAATACAATGAATTTTGCCGGGGATTATTTATTGAACCATGTCCTTTATTCACAATTTATTAAAGTTAAACCAAATGATGATTTATTTCTGATTATTGTTATTCCTTGCTTTAATGAACCATATTTAATCAAAACATTAGAAAGTATATGGATTTGTGACAGACCAAATTGTTCGGTCGAAATAATTGTTGTTATAAATGCCTCAATAAATAATGGAATTATTGAATTAGAGCAAAACAGGAAATCTGAGATTGAATTTAATGAGTGGGAAAAAAAACATAACGAAAAAAAAATAAATTTTCATTTGGTTTCGATAAACAATTTTCCTATAAAAGATGCCGGTGTTGGCTTAGCTCGTAAAATTGGAATGGACGAAGCTGTTAGGCGATTTGATTATTTGGGAAAAAAAGATGGAGTAATTGTTGGATTTGATGCTGATTGTACATGCAAAACAAACTACCTTATAGAAATTGAAAATATTTTCAAGAAAAATAAAAACTTAAACGCATGCTCAATTCAATTTGAACATCAGTTGCAAGGTAATGAATTTGATGATTTCACATATAATGCAATTGCAAGTTATGAGCTTTATTTAAGGTATTATATTTCAGCTTTAAAATATGCTGGACACCCGTATGCCTATCAAACAATAGGTTCATCTTTTGCAGTAAAAGCAGATGTTTATTGTAAACAAGGAGGCATGAATAAAAGAAAGGCAGGAGAGGACTTTTATTTTTTACAAAAAGTTATCCAACTTGGAAATTATGCTGAATTAAATACTACCAAAGTTTTTCCGTCACCACGTGCATCAAACAGGGTTCCGTTTGGTACTGGTGCAACAATTAAAAAAATGCTGGAAAATAAAAGTTCTAATTATTTAACTTATAATTTAAAGGCATTTAACGATATTGAGCAAGTTGTTATTGTTTGCAAAAAAATGTTTGGTTCGAAAGATGCTGATGTGAAATTTGTATTAACAGAATTTTCAGAGCCATTACAAAAGTTTTTAATTGAAAATAATTTTGTAAAAAATATATTGGAAATTAATGAAAATTCAAATTCGCAAACAACATTTCAGCAACGATTTTTTAAATGGTTTAATATGTTTAAAGTTTTAAAATACATGAATTTTTCGCATCCAGCTTATTATCCTTTTGTTAACATTACCGAAAGTGCAATTGAATTTCTTAAATTGAAAGGAATTGTAACAAATAACAAAGACGCAATGGAGTTATGTGAAGATTTCCGAAAAAATAAATTATAACATACTGTAAAATGATTAAATTGCTAAATAATTATATTCCACAACATATTAAATATTTAACATTAATATATTTATTAGGCACATTGTTTTTTATGATGTTTAGAGCTATTTTTGTTTTTACATCAAAAGATTTATTACCTCCAAATTCAACAAATATAGTAATTAATGCTTTTGAAGTAGGTTTAAGGTTCGATAATGTTATATCTTGTTTTGTACTTTCTATTCCATTTGCATTATTTACTGTTATTAGCTTTTTCAAATTTAACAAAATGCACATTTATAAGTTCATAACAATTTACATATCATTATTTTATACCGCTTCGTTTATTATTTGTGCTACTGATATTCCTTATTTTAAATATAATTATTCACGTTTAACTATTGCTATTTTTAATTGGATTGACACCCCGGACATGATGCTGAAATTTGTTTTTTCAGATGTAACTTATATTTTATATTTAATTGTGTTAATTGTTATTATTATTATATTTACTATTCTTTCGGGAAAAATAAAACGTAAAACATTAATTAAATCTGAAGAAAAAAGTACAATATTATTGAGGATAATTTACACATTGTTATTTTCATTTCTGATTTTTATGGGAATGAGGGGAAGAAAAGAATCGCCTATTAAAGAAGGACATGCCTGTGTATCAGCAAATGCTTTTATCAATCAAATTGCATTAAACCCTGTTTTTACATTTGTTAAAAGTTTTTCAAATAAAATATATTTTATTGATAATAAACTAGCATTAAAAGAAGTTAAAAGATATTTGAACATTGTTAATAACAATGAATACGACTCTCCGGTAGCACGTGAAATTGTACCCGACAGTTCATTTAATAAATACAATGTAGTTGTTGTTATTATGGAAAGTATGACTGCTAATAATTTAAAGCGATTTGGAAATAAAAATAACATTACTCCAAATCTTGATAGTATAGCAAATAATGGTTATTCTTTTGATAATATTTGGAGTGCTGGTAAACATACGTCAAATGGAGTTTATTCAACTTTATATTCATTCCCGGCAATTTGGAGTGTGCGACCAACCTCAAATACCGAACGAACCAAATACTCAGGATTACCCGGTGTTTTAAAACAAAATGGATACAGCACAATTTATTTCACTAATCATGGGACTAGTTTCGATAATATAGGCGAGTTTTTGCCTTCAAATTATTTCGATAAAATTGTTTCACAAAGCGATTATCCACAAGAAAAAGTTGTTGGAATGTATGGAGTCCCCGACCATGTTATGTTTGAAAAAGGCATTTTAACAATTACTGAACTTTCGCAAAATAATAAACATTTTTTTGCAACTTTTATGACAACAAGTAACCACGAACCATTTATTATACCAAATGATGTTTCATTTAAACCCAAAAACAGTTCTCTTAAAAAACAAATTGTAGAATATTCCGACTGGTCAATTGGTTATTTTATGAAAATGGCAAGTAAACAAAGCTGGTTCGATAGTACAATTTTTGTTTTTATTGCCGACCATGGTGCCTTTATTGGTGAGGAAAAATATTCAATTCCTTTAAGCTTCCATCATATTCCGTTTATTATTTATTCTCCAAAACTTTTTAATCCTAAACAATTTTCAAACTTAGGCGGTCAATTAGATGTTTTTCCAACTGTAATGGACTTGCTTAATGCTAAATACGTAAATAATACTTTCGGAATAAATCTGCTTAAAGAACAACGTCCCTACATATATTTTAGTGAAGATAATAAATTAGTTTGTTTAAATAATGATTTTATGTATGTTATAAGCAAAGAAAAAGAAGAAACTTTGTTTAAATTTAATAGTAACAATTTATCGAACTGCATTTCAGAAAATAAAATTGTAGCTGATAGTATGAAAAAATATATGTTTACAATGCTTCAGGTAAGCCAATGGATGCTAGAGCATAAAATGACGAATGTAATCAATAGTCCCTAACTTTGGTATAAACCACATACACTATAATCAGAAAATTTATTAATTTTGTAGTG
>Ga0210051_1005436_pt1 | contig 12185 bp, 9 predicted proteins | sample CryGey092014_all_FD_185464 | JGI IMG/M metagenome (GOLD analysis project Ga0210051, IMG submission 185464) | Groundwater microbial communities from aquifer - Crystal Geyser CG23_combo_of_CG06-09_8/20/14_all (SPAdes) (version 2) | ecosystem: Environmental > Aquatic > Deep subsurface > Groundwater ...
TACTTGCTGAAAAAAGTCTATATTACTACCTCAAGCTTAATAATTGAGAAGGTAACTCCGGTTAGAAATCCTGAAAAGCTCTCAATTTCTAAGGGGGTCGAGGACGAATTTGAGATTACCTTGCACAATTATAGCCGAAAGCCAGGTAAAGCAAATTGTCTAGTAACAATTGAGACTCCAGCTAAAAGAGTTATCGGACAGTCTTATAAAAGGGTAGTTCTACCCCCGGATGAGAAGTTTAAATTTAGCATCCCTTATCGGAGTAAATACTTTGGGAAGCTAACCTTAAAAGTCCGATTAGAGCAAGAAAATATACTTAAGGCAATAGTAATTAAAGATATTTATTTAAAGCCAAAATTTCCCTTAAATTATAATCTTATAAAATTAAATAAGGTGATAAAAGATGGAGAAAAATTTCTTGTTCCCTTTAAGGTAGAGCTTAAGAATCCTAATGATTACCCGCTTGAAGTAATTACCAGAATCTTTAAAGAAGAAGAACTCCTAAAAGAAAAGGTAGTAAGTTTAAAGATTAAGGAAGAGAAGTCTTTTTCCTTAAATCCTTCCCCTCATTTTGGTTATTACCGAGTCTTATTTGAAGTAAAGAAAGGAAAGATAAGTGCTTTTACTGAGGTCAGAAAGATTGCTACCACTGTGGAGATTAAAGCAGTCCACAGTCCACAGTCCATAGTCCATAGTCCAGGGAAGACAACTACAATTAAAGGAGCAAAAATTTATGTAAACGGAGAACCTTTCATTGTTAAGGGGATAAATGTCCATTCCCTGGATGCTTATAGTCTTGATAATACAAAAAGGCTAATGGAGATTATGAAAGATGTGGGGATAAATTCATTACGCACCGACCATCCTCATCTCTGGCAAGTAGAATTAGCTGAAGAGCTAAATCTAACCTACCTCCCTTTGGCTCCCTTTACCTGCACTAATACTACTGAAATATTCCAGCGTTTTGAAGATCATCCCCTGCCGGGCGTCCAAGCTCTTACTTCCGAGTTTATTAAGATGTTTAAGGATTATGCTAATGTCATCTACTGGAACAGCGCCAATGAAGTCCAAGGTGAGATAAGTAAGATGCTTGAGGCTGTCTACCCTTTATATAAATCAGAGGACCCTTACTCTAGACCAGTTACTTATGCTAATCTTGGCAATCAAAACATATTAGTTGGTCAGGATATAGTCTCCATTAACCATTATTTCTGGCCAATGGGAGTTGCCGCTAACCTGCGTCCAGGTATATTAGAGACTTTAGGGATGACTAAGAAGAAGGGTATTCCCTTAATCTTTACGGAATTAAATTCCTGGTGGGGACCGGTGCAAAGCTCTGGTGAGATGGCTGTCCGAGACCTCTGGGATTGGGGATTAAAGCAGGGAATGAGTGGAGGGTTTATTTATCAGCTAACTGATGCCCCTAACCGACACCCAGGATTGATTGATGATGTTCGGCTAAGGAATATCCATCTAACAATGGCTAATGCTTTTAAAGAATATTTTTCTGACCTTAAAATTGTAGGGGCGACATTTATGACGCCCGTCATTACGGGTTTGATAAATCAAACCCCTACAATTGTAGGGGCGACATTTATGACGCCCGTCATTACGGGTTTGATAAATCAAACCCCTACAAATGTAGGGGCGACAGATATTTCGCCCGTCATTACGGGTTTGATACGACCCAAACCCTTCGGGTTTGTGTGCCCGACCCCTACAAAGATTGAGTTAATCCTTACTCTTAAGAACAAGCGAGAATTTACTATCCAAAACTTAAGGATTAAGATTACCTCATTAGGATTTGAAAATTATGAGGCTAAACTTAAGGATATTAAGCCTGAAGAAATTGTCAAGATTCCTCTTACTCTTAAGGCAAAATCAGAGATAAAAGAAGACATTGTAGCTAAGGTAAGATTAAACTTTTGCACTCACTTCGGCTTAAAGTCCCACCTTGAGTTAGAGGTTTGCTCAGATATAGTTGAGTAGTTGAGGAGTCAAGGAGTCCATAGTCCATAGTCCATAGTCCATAGTCAAAACACCTACCACCTACCATCTACCACCTACCACCTAACACCTATCACCTAACACCTAAAACCTAACACCTTACGCTTCACGCCTAACGCCCTACAATGGAGCAAAGCAACAATGAAAAGGAGATTTTATGACTTTCAATAATCCTTATGATTCAAGCGGTAAGTGGTATAAGGGAAATTTGCATACTCACACTAATAATTCGGACGGAGAGCTCACTCCCGAGGAGGCTGTCCTCTGGTATAAAGAAAGAGGTTACCATTTTCTGGCTATAACTGACCATGATAAAGTGACTGATACTCTGCCTTTATCTTCCCCTAACTTTCTGGTTATTAAAGGAATAGAATTAGAAGCTGATAAGAATGGAGCAGGGAATTCTTATCATTTGGTAGGAATAGGTTTAGAAGAGACGATTAGGCTGCCAGAGGGAATCTCAGCTCAGAAAGCTATTGACTTTATCCACTCTCAGGGAGGGGAGGTAATAATTGCCCATCCTTATTGGTCAGCTTCAAATGTGAAAGACCTATCCTTCCTTAAGAACTATCTTGGTCTAGAGGTCTTTAATACCGGCTGTGAATTAGGAAAAGCTAATGGTTTATCAAGGGTCCACTGGGATGACCTCTTAGTGTGCAGGAAGCAAATCTTTGGCTTTGCGGTTGATGATTCTCACTGGCACATCCCTGATGCCGGAGGAGGATGGGTGATGGTAAAAGCAGAAAGACTCAGAAGAGAAAATATCATCCGGGCAATTCGTAAAGGCTTGTTTTATTCCAGTTGTGGTCCGGAGATAACTGACCTGAGGATTGTTGATAACAAAGTATTGGTTGTTTGCTCACCTTGTTCGATTATAAATTTTATTTGCGACCGCTCAAAAGGAGGAAGCCTTCAGGCTAAGGCTAACAAATTACTTACTGAGGCAGGCTTTGAACTTTCAGGTAAGGAAGAATATCTGCGGGTAGAATGTATTGACAAGGAAGGAAAGTTTGCCTGGACTAATCCGATATGGTTCACCGCTCATAGCTCATAGTTCATGGCTCATAGTTCATATCTTTTACAATGAGCCATCAGCCATCAGCCATCAGCCATGAGCCATGAGCCATCAGCCAGGAGAAGGAGGAGGTTAACTCAAATGGCACCTATTAAGTTTGATAAGTCTCTCTTTGTCTTTGCTCATCCTGATGATGAGTTAGCCCTTGTCATAACTTTAAAGAGAATGAGAGAAGAAGGAGTAGAGGTCCACTGTGTCTGGGTTACCGATGGAAGAATCACTGCTGACCCCAAAGTGCGAGAAGAAGAAGCGGGGAAAGTAATGAATCTTTTAGGAGTGCCCAAAGATAATCTTAATTTTTTAAGGTATGAAGATGGCCAATCCGTATATTCAATGAAAGAGATAATTGATGCTCTATCTAAGATTATCAAAAAGGTTAATCCTCACCAAATCTATGTAGATGCCTTTGAGGGAGGGCATATGGACCATGATACTACTCATTTTACTACTGTCCAAGCAGTGAAAAGGTTAGACCTTAATATTCCCTTATATGAGTTTCCTCAATACAATAACTACTATAAATTCATATTTAAGAAATATGCTACTTTTATACCCGACAAAGAGCCTATCCAATGTCTCCCCCTAACCTGGAGTGACCTGTTTTTAAAACTTAAAATCTTAAGGATGTATTCCAGCCAAAAAAACACTATAAGGGAGCTCCTTATCTTCTTCTTATTTAATATAAGAAAGATAAAGAGGGGAGAGACATTCCGTAAAATTCCTGAGGCTCGAGATTATCTAAGACCTCCCCATCAAGGAGAACTCCTTTACCAAATCCTTTTTAAGTTTTCCTTCTCAACCTTTGCCGCCAAGGTTAGGGAGGAAGTGGAGCAACAACTGGATGCTTGACTTATTTTTTAGATATGTTAAAATAAGGGAAATGGCTCATAGCTCATAGTTAATTATTAAGAGAGGAAAGAATGAAAAGACTCTTAGAGGTAATTAAAGAGAAAGGTTTTTGTCTGATTGTTAGTTTGCCTAAAAACTCATCTAATTTAGCTAAGGCGGCTCAGAGAGGGGGGGCAGATGCCCTAAAAGTGCATATCAATGTAGAGCATCAGGCCAGTAAGACAAAGTTTGGTTCATTCAAAGAAGAAGAAGAGGACTTAAAAAAGATTATCTTGGCAGTAAGTATTCCCGTAGGGATTATGCCGGGAGCAGAAAGGGTAGCTACTGAAAAAGAGATGGAAGAGATAGCCCAGCTGGGCTTTGATTTCTTTGATATCTACTCCCATTATGCACCTCTTTATTTACTGAAAAGTCCGCTCGGTAAGATGATTGCTCTTCATCACACCTATAATTTAAAGGAAGTAGAAAGATTAGGAAGTCTGGGAGCAGAAGCCTTGGAGGCATCAATTATAATGCCCTCAGGTTATGGGAAGAGACTAAACCTTAATGATTTAGCTAAATATTCTGTTTTGGTAAAGACTATAAATATTCCAGTAATTGTTCCTACCGAAAGAGAGATTCATCCTTTGGAGGTCCCTCAGCTAAAGGAGGTTGGGGTTAAGGGAATAATGATTGGAGCAGTTGTTACTGGGAAGAAAGAAGACTCTATTGAGAAAAAGACAGGGGAGTTTAAAAGAGTAGTTGATAAGATAAGCAAGATGGCTCATGGCTGATGACGAATAGTATGGCTCAGAGATTTGCTTTACATTTTTTTCTAAGTATGTTATAATGGAATATGTGGGTTAGGAGGTGAATTTTTTGTTAGCAAAGCAAGAAAAAGAGTTTATAATTGCGAAATATAGACTTCATGAGCAGGATACAGGCTCACCAGAAGTTCAGATATCTTTACTTTCTAAAAGGATTGAAGAGCTAAATAAGCACCTCCAAGTCCATAAAAAAGACTATCATTCCCGAAGAGGACTATTAAAGATGGTAGGTAGAAGAAGAAGGATGTTAAACTATCTAAGCAAGAAAGATGGAGATAGATATAAAACAATTATCGAAAAGTTAGGTTTGAAAAGATAAATAAATGGTTGAATGGTTAGGTAGAATGTAGGGGTCGGATTTATCCGACCCGAGAAGGATGTAGGGGTCGGATTTATCCGACCCGAGAAGGATGTAGGGGTCGGATTTATCCGACCCGAGAAGTAGGTAGAATGGAGCCAACAAATTTAAAAGTTAAAGGAGTTAAAAAGAAATGAAGAGTGTAAAAGTGCAAATGGACTTAGAAGGAAAGATGTTGAGTTTAGAAGCCGGGAAAATAGCTCAGCAAGCTAACGGGGCAGTAGTAGTTAGCCTTGGGGATACCATAATCTTAGTAACGGCAGTAGCCTCCAGAGAGCCGCGTGAGGATATAGATTTTTTCCCTCTCACCTGTAATTATGAGGAGAAGTTATATGCGGCTGGTAAAATCCCCGGTGGATTTATTAAGCGCGAAGGAAGACCAACTGAAAAGGCTATCTTAACCTCCCGCTTGATTGACCGACCGATTAGACCATTGTTCCCTGAAGGTTTTCACAATGATGTGCAAATCGTAGCCACTCCCCTTTCTGCTGATTCTGATAATGCTCCTGATGTGCTGGCTATGTTAGGTGCATCTTCTGCTCTGCTTATCTCGGATATTCCTTTCTCAAAACCAATTGGCGCACTACGAGTAGCCAGAGAGAACAATCATTTTATAGTTAACCCTACTTATGAGCAGATAAATAAGAGTGACCTGGACTTAATAGTAGCTGGTACTTATGAGAACTTAAGTATGGTGGAAGCAAAATGCCGGGAAGTCTCGGAAGAGGTAATCCTCTCGGCAATTGAATTTGCCCAGGAGTATATCAATAGGGTAATTAAACTTGAGGAACAATTATTAGAATTAGTAGGAAAGCCTAAACAGAAATTTGAGTCTTTAACTCCCAATCTCAATTTAGAAAGAAAAGTCAGAGAATTTGTAACTAATGACTTAAAGAATATTTTGGGAGAAAAGTTGGAAAAGAGTAAGAGGGAAGAAAAGATTAGAGAGGTTGAAAAAAGGGCACTGGCGAACTTTTCAGCTAAAGAGGAGGAGACATTCAAAGAAGAGGAGATTAAAGAAGTCATTAACGGGATAGAAAAAGAAATTATGCGGGAGGGGATATTAGGTGACCATATCCGGGTAGATGGAAGAGGTCTCTCTCAGGTAAGACCAATTACCTGTGAAGTGGGACTGCTTCCCCGGGCCCATGGCTCGGGTCTATTTGTCCGGGGAGAGACCCAGGTGATTACTATTGCCACCCTGGGAGCAGTAGGTGATGAACAGATTATTGATGGATTAGGTGATGAGGAGTCCAAGAGATTTATGCATCAATACAACTTCCCTCCTTATAGTGTAGGAGAAACCCGTCCAATCCGGGGGCCGGGAAGAAGAGAGATTGGGCATGGAGCTCTGGCTGAGAAGGCTTTAGAGGTAGTGATTCCGGATCAATCTACTTTCCCTTATACCATAAGATTAGTCTCTGAGGTGTTGAGTTCTAATGGCTCTACTTCCATGGCTTCAGTTTGTGGAGGGACCCTCTCTTTGATGGATGCCGGGGTTCCGATCAAATCACCAGTAGCCGGGATTGCCATGGGTCTGATTAGTAGTGGAGGGGAGGCAGCAATTTTAAGTGATATTCAGGGAATAGAAGATGCTTTTGGTGATATGGACCTTAAAGTAGCCGGAACGAGGCAGGGGATTACTGCTCTCCAGATGGATATTAAGACTGAAGGGATATCTTCAAAAATCTTGGAGCAGGCATTAAATCAAGCAAAAGAGGGAAGACTCTTTATTCTTGATAAGATGTTAGAGACTCTACCTCAACCCAGGGCTAATCTTTCCTCTTATGCCCCTCGCATCTTTACTTTGGAGATTCCTCAAGATAAGATTGGAGGGGTTATTGGTCCAGGGGGAAAGATGATTAGGAAGATAATTGAGGAGACCGGAGCAAAGATTGATATAGAAGATTCAGGGCAAGTCTTTATTTCTACTCCCGATGAAGAAGCAGGTAAAAGGGCAGTGGAGATGATTGAGAGTCTGGTTAAAGAAGTAAAACCGGGGGAGACTTATGTCGGCAAGGTATTGAGGATTACAAACTTTGGTGCTTTTGTGGAAATTTTACCAGGAAAGGATGGATTATTACACATTAGTCAACTGTCCTGGGAAAGAGTAGAGAAAGTGGAGGATGTAATTAAGGTTGGAGAAAAAGTTAAGGTAAAAGTAATCGGAATTGATGAACAGGGAAGAATTAATCTCAGTAGAAAGAGTGTCCTGCCACCGCCAACAAAAGCAAGGACAACCTGGAATAGAAAGTAGTGCGGAATGCGGAGTGCGGAGTGCGGAATTAAAAATCTGCAATTTACAATGGGGTGAAGCGACAATAACCGTGGACTATGGACTATGGACCGTGGACTATGGACTAAATAAAATGGAGCGAAGTAACTGTGTATAGAAAGGAAGTTTTGGAAAATGGCCTAAGAATTGTTACTGAAGAAATCCCTCATGTAAGGTCAGTCTGTGTAGGTATATGGGCAGGAAGTGGTGCTAAAGATGAGAATAAAAAAAAGAACGGAATATCTCACTTTATTGAGCATATGATGTTTAAAGGAACAAAAAGAAGGACAGCCAAGGAGATTGCTGAAACTTTGGAGGCAGTAGGAGGACAACTTAATGCGGCTACAGATAAAGAGTATACTTGTTATTATGCTAAGGTATTAAGTAGTCATACCTCTTTAGCCCTCGATTTGTTATTAGATATGCTCACTCAATCCACCTTTAACCCTCGGGAGATAGAAAAGGAGAAAAAGGTAGTCATAGAAGAGATAAAGATGTATGAGGATTCTCCTGATGAGTTAATTCATGACCTCTTTGTCCAGACTATCTGGGGAGGACATAGATTAGGGCAGAATATCTTAGGTAAAAAAGAGGCTGTCAATTCTTTAACTCGTGAGGATATATTATCATGCCTAAAGCAAAGTTATACCCCCGATAATATTATTGTTGCTGCTGCCGGACATCTTAAGTCAGAAGAGATAATAAGACAGGTTAAAGAAGCCTTTGCTAGAAAAAGAGGGAAGAAAGAAAAGGTTTATGAGACTAAAGCAAGACTGACACCTCAGGTATTTATCAAGGAGAAAGATACCAAGCAAGCTCATCTTTGCCTGGGAACTAAAGGAGTCCACCAAACTCATAAAGACAAGTATGCTTTGGCTGTTCTGGGCACTATTTTAGGAGGAGGGATGAGCAGTCGTCTCTTTCAGGAGATCAGGGAAAGAAGAGCTCTGGCTTACTCTATCTATTCCTATGAGCACTGCTACCGGAAAAATGGTCTGTTTGGCGTTTACGCCGGAGTAAGTCCAGCTAACTTAAATACTGTGGTAAGGTTAATTGTTAAAGAACTTAATAAATTAAAAGAAAAGAAGGTTAGAAAATCTGAGATTAATAAGACCAAGGAGCAATTGAAGGGGGCATTAATGCTCAGCTTAGAATCTACCGGTACTCGAGCAAGCAAATTAGCCCGCTCAGAATTTTACCTCGGGCGGGAGATTACCCTTGATGAGATAATAACCCAGGTAAATAAGGTGAGTGCAGATGACCTGAAAAGAGTAGCCAATGACTTGCTTAAGAAAGAAGACCTCACCCTGGCTGCCCTCGGACCACTTAAGCAGGATGAGAAGAAGAAGTTGTTGGAAATAGTGAGGGAGTGACAGGGTAGTCCACAGTCCATAGTCCATAGTCCATAGTCCATAGAAGATAGGAATTTAGGAGTTTAAGGAGTTTAAAGAGTTTTAAGAGTTAAAAGAGTTTAAAGAGTTTAAAGAGTTTAAAGAGTTAAGGAGTTAAGGAGTTAAAGAAGTAAGGAGTGAGAAATTAACAACCTTATTAACATCTAACTTGAATATGACTCTGTTAATTAGGCACATTTATTAGGCACAGAGGCACAAAGGCACAGAGTTTATTTATTTTCCTTTGTGCCTTTGCCACTTTGCCACTTTGTGCCTTACTTTCACAACGCACTTCAGTGAGTATTTACTTTATTATTAAAGCTATTTACAGGGTCACCTGCAAAGTCGTTTGTTAAATTTTCAACCTTTAACATCTAAGAGAGGAGAGCGATGATTAAAGTCTTAATTTCTGGCGCTGCCGGGAATATGGGGAAGGAAGTTATTAGAGCAATAAGTAAGGAAGATGACCTAACCCTGGTCGGAGCAGTAGACCTAAGAGAAGTGGGAAAAGATGCCGGGGAGATAGCCGGGATTGGAAAGATTAAAGTCTTAGTTGCAAATTCTCTGAAGGAGACTATAGAAAAAAGTAAGCCTGAGGTTATGATTGACTTTACCACTCCGAAGGTAGTAAGAGATAATTTAAATACTGCTTTAAAAAGTAAGCTCCCTTGCGTAGTAGGGACTACTGGGTTTGATGCTTTAGCTCTTGAGGAAGTAAAAAGGCTTTGCTCAAAATACAAAGTAGGGGCAATTATCTGTCCTAATTTTGCCCTCGGGGCGGTCCTAATGATGGAATTTGCCAAGTCAGCCGCCAAGCATTTTGACCATTTAGAAATTATTGAGCTCCATCACGATCAGAAAAAAGATGCACCCTCGGGAACAGCAATTAAGACTGCTCAGATGGTTAATGAAGTTAAGAATTTTTTGCCCAAAAGTAAAAAGGAGAAAGAGTTGATAAAAGGTGTGCGGGGAGGGAAAGTTTCTAATATCTGCATCCATAGTGTGAGGCTTCCGGGGCTCGTAGCCCATCAAGAAGTAATCTTTGGAGGTCGGGGGCAAACTTTAACCATAAGGCATGATTCAACTTCCCGCGAATCCTTCATTCCCGGAGTGATTATGGCTATAAGACATGTGAGAAAACTCAAAGGACTGACCTACGGGCTGGAGAATTTACTATGAGAAAGCATAGCACAGTCCATAATCCGCAGTCCATGGCCCACGGTCGGCTGGAGAACCTATTGTGAAAAAGTATAATTTAGCTTTAGTGGGAGTGAGTAACCCACTTGGCAAAAGAGTCTTAAAAGTCCTTGAGGAGAGGAACTTCCCAGTAAACGTCTTAAGACCCTTAGTAACCAGGCATCTGGGAGAAAGGTCAGTAACTTTTAACAAAGCTGATTATGTAGTGGATGTCCTATCTAAGAGCTCTCTTAAAGGAATGGATATTGTCTTCTTTACTAATGAGGAAGAAGCAAGTCAGGAGCTATCCTCTCTGGCAGTGGAGCAGGGAATGAAGGTCATTGACAATAGTCCCCAGTGTTGTCTGCAGGAAGATGTTCCTTTAATAGTGCCCGAGGTGAATCCGGAGATGCTTGGGTCTCACAAAAAGCTCGTAGCTAGTCCCCATCCCCTGGTTACTCTCTTAAGCTTGGTCTTAAAACCTATCTACAATCGAGTTGGCTTAAAGAGGATAGTAGTCTCCTATTATCAGCCAGCCTCAGAGAAAGGTGAGGAAGCAGAGAAAGAATTAAGACTGCAGGTTAAAGACTTCTTGGGAGGAGAAAGACCAAAAGAGGATATACGCAGGCGGTTTTTAGCTTTTAATTTAATCCCCTTTGGAGGAAATTCTGACCAAGAAGGTAATAGCCAGGAAGAGGCAATTATAACTCAAGAGATTAAGAAAGTTATTCGTGACCCCAGTTTGATAATTAGCCTTACTGTAATTCAGGTCCCTTTATTTTCAGGCTCCTCAGCCTCGGTGAATATAGAGACGAAGAAGGAGATAAAGGCAAGCCAGGCTAAATCCATTCTCTCCTCTGCTTCCGGAGTAGAGCTAATTGATAGGATAGAAGAATTAAAATATCCTGTACCATTAGAGACAGAAGGGAAGGAAGATGTCTTGGTAGGAAGGGTTCGCCAGAGTGAAAAGATAAATAATTGCCTTGACTTATGGATAGCTGGAGATAATTTATATAAAGGTTCAGCTCTAAATATGGTCCAGATTGCCGAGATGATGATAGCCTGACAATTAGATGTTAGGTGTTAGATGTTAGGTGTTTTAAAAAACCTATCACCTAAGACCTATCACCTAACTTAAAAGGAGGGATTTCTATGACTGACTTAGGACAGGTTATAACCGCTATGGTTACGCCTTTTGACAAAAAATTAAGGGTGGATTATAAGAAAGCAGTGGATTTAGCTTTAAAGTTAGTAAATTCTGGTTCTGATGGATTACTGCTGGCCGGAACGACTGGGGAGTCACCTACTTTAACTCATGAGGAAGAATTTAAACTCTTTAAAGTAGTAAAAGAAGCAGTAGGCAAGAGAGCATCAGTAATTGCCGGCACTGGCTCTAATTCTACTCAGACTGCTATTGACTCAACGGTAAAAGCAGAAAAGATTGGGGTTGATGCTTGCTTGTTAGTTGCTCCTTATTATAATAAACCACCTCAAGAAGGACTTTATCAGCACTATAAAAAGATAGCAGAGTCTACTTGCCTGCCGCTAATAATCTATAACATTCCGGGAAGGACAGGAGTAAATATATTACCGGATACTATGGCCAGATTATCCAAGATAAAGAATATTGTGGGGGTGAAAGAGGCAAGCAAGAGCGTAGAGCAGGCTGCTGAAATTAAGAGAAAGACACCTCCTCAGTTCTTACTTTACAGTGGTGATGATAGCATGACCCTACCTTTACTCGCAGTAGGTGGCTGGGGAGTAATTAGCGTGGCTTCTCACTTGGTAGGAAAGCAAATAAGTAAGATGATTGCTCTTTTCTTTAAAGGTGAATATAAAAAGGCAAAAGAGCTACACTTGAGGCTCTTGCCCTTGTTTAAAGTCTTATTCATTACCACCAATCCCATACCAGTAAAAGCCGCCCTTGCTCTTACTGGTTTTGATGTTGGGAGCCCTCGTCTACCCTTAATTGGAGCTAATAAGAAGCAAAAAGATGAGATTAAGGGAGTCTTAAAGGAATATGGATTGAGTTGAGATTGTAGGGGTTCAATTTATTGAACCCGAAAAACACATTGAAGGCGGGCTTGATGAATCAAGCCCCTACCACCTAACATCTAACAACTAACGTCTAACACAGAGGACAGAAGGAATGCTTGATGAACTACATCAAGAGATTCGGCAGTGTCAGAGATGTGAACTTTACAGGAGCCGGACCAATGTAGTCCCCGGAGAAGGGAATAAAAAGACA
>Ga0210051_1005437_pt1 | contig 12185 bp, 17 predicted proteins | sample CryGey092014_all_FD_185464 | JGI IMG/M metagenome (GOLD analysis project Ga0210051, IMG submission 185464) | Groundwater microbial communities from aquifer - Crystal Geyser CG23_combo_of_CG06-09_8/20/14_all (SPAdes) (version 2) | ecosystem: Environmental > Aquatic > Deep subsurface > Groundwater...
GCAAGTTTACTTTCGCCTGATGAAGTGCAACTCAATACTCCTTTACGTCCTTGCGCTGTTAAGCCTCTAACACCATCACAAATGGCCTCTATCAAGGCTGACTTTGCTAGCTTTATTTGCCCCGTGGTTACAGTTTACGAAGCACCAAAACCTGAAGTTAAACCGTTGAATTTGCGGGAAACCTTGCGGCGAAGGCCAAAGCTTTGATTATAGTTGGTCTTAAAATCCTCTCTAACTCCCTCCCTTGGCGGGAGGGAGTTAGAGAGAGTGGGAATTCACCCTCACCTTAATCCTCTCTTGTAAGGAAAAGAGACTTCATTACATGAGAGGGGTTTTAGAAGAAGTTAGCTGGAAGACTATAAGCTATGTTAAAAATAAATAAGAATCCTTGTTCGGGCTGTGGCTTATGTATCCAAGTTTGCCCTCAAGGAGCAATTTTGGAAATGACTATAATCTCGCCTGCAGAGCTAAGAACCACGGTCTCCGACTTAAGACAGCAGACAGATGCTATAATGCGAAGAATTGATAGCTTAGTTAGCGGAGCTTAAGCGATTATGGAAGAGGAGCATAGTCTGGAATTGAAGCCTATAGGGATAATCCATTCTCCCTATAAAAGTAGGGAAGAGGCTCCATACCAAGGCTGCGAGCGAGACGAAATTTGCCAGGTAGAGCTGTTTAAAGAGTTTGAGGAAGGTTTAAAGGATATAGAGGGATTCTCTCACATTACCTTAATATATTACTGTCACAAATCCCAAGGATATCATCTGCTTGTTAAAACGCCCTGGGGCATAAAGCTGCACGGACTTTTCACTACCAGGTCGCCAAACAGACCGTGTCCATTGGGGTTATGTGTGGTAGAGCTGGTAGCTAGAGAGAAGAACATCCTCAAAGTAAAAGGATTGGATGCCATAGATGGCACTCCGCTTTTAGACATCAAGCCATACATTTCCTCTATAGATGAAAAAGTCCAGGTTGAAATTGGTTGGCTTAAAAATAAGCTGAGAAAGGAGGGAACTTGACAGCAACATATATTTCCATATTACTGGCCACTGGTGCCGGCGCTGGTTTTGCCAACGGGCTGCTTGGTATTGGCGGCGGCTTTGTCATGGTTCCGGTTATGTATTCGGTAATTGGAGCTATGGGTTTTCCAGATATCGCTATGAAAGTAGCCTTAGGCACAAGTTTGCTGGTAATTTTGCCCACAGCTATAAGCGGTGCCTGGAGACACAACAGGAAGAGGGCAGTTCGGTGGAAGACAGCATTAGTCCTTGGACTGTGTGGTTTAGGTGGAGGTCTAGCTGGCTCTACCTTGGCTACTCACCTGCCAGAGCGAGCCTTAAAGACAGGCTTCGGAGGCTTAGTCCTAGCTATAGCCATATGGATGGGTTTGGGGATGATGCCAAAGCTGGCAAAACAAAGAGCAGAGCCGAAAGATAATCCCCGGCTGTTGCCAGCTCTGGGCTTCCCCGTGGGCATGGTGAGCGGACTTACAGGTCTCGGTGGCGGGGCACTGATAGTTCCCACGCTAGTATTAGCACTCAATTTTCCTATGCACCTGGCCATAGGAACATCTGTAGCCTCAATGATACTTACCAGCCTAGGCGGTATCATAGGATATATCGTACACGGTATCGAAGTGCCTAGCCTTCCCTATTCAATAGGCTACATAAATCTACCCATGTGGCTATGTTTGGCCGGCATGAGCGTGCCTCTGGCACAACTTGGCGCTAAGACAGCCCATGCTTTACCAGCTAAGCAACTAAGATATATATTTATTGCAGTCATGGTTTATATCGGACTGAGGATGATGGGTGTATTCAGCTGGCTGGGCCCTCATCTTATTCCTCTCCCTTGAAGGGAGAGGGTAGGTGAGGGTGTGAGCACCCTACTAAGCTGGCAATACCTTCATTTCATCCCCCACTCCCATGCCAAGAAAGTCACAGGCACTCCCGCTTCTTAATGATATTTCTAGATAACCACTGCTGCCCACAATGGCCATCAATCCCTCTCCCTGTTCATAATAATGAGCTATGCCTTGAATACGTTGCCCCGCTACCTCAATAATAACATCCCCACCTGGCAAATCAGTGCTTTTAATGTCAGTGATCAGATTGCCAAAATGGTCAATATATAAAATATGGCCCACTAAGTTACCTTGTGAGTCAAAGTATGGCTTTGGGGTAGGGAAAACATAAAGGGAGGTAATCTTTTCCCCAAATTCATAAAGTGATATACCCAAGGAGAGGCCAGCAGCAACTGGAGCAAAGATGTCTCTCCCATGAAAGGTAGGGCTGACTGGATGCCGCCAAAAACGGGGGTCAGTAATAGCCACGGCTTCAAGCCCTGCTTTGAACTTTACTTCCTCAACGCTTTGAGGATACTGGCTCAAGGCGCCTTCATTGAGGGAGAACTCATTAATTACATAGCTGAGGATGCCATTGTCGGGAGCAACGAACAAAGCCGAAGCCGTTTTCAAAATTATCCCCCGACGCTCACCCCCTACGCCGGGATCAACAATAGCCATGTGAACAGTTCGCTTAGGGAAATAGCGATAAGCGCTATTGACAACAAAAGCAGCTTGGAGAATGTTCTGCGGCTCGATAGAATGAGTTATATCAACAATGTTAACTTCGGGGTTAATGCTCAGGATGACGCCTTTCATAATAGCAACATAGGCATCATTGGAACCAAAATCGGTGGTTAGCGTTATTATGGAATTCATTCCCGGTTACTAAGCAGACATAACCATTAACACTGCCAAGATGACAAAAATGATAGCTAGGACAATGGTGAGCTTAAATAAAGTTTTTTCTATCCCCCGCCTGGTCCGATAAACAGAATCGGATTGACCGAAGATTCCCCCTAAACCTCCACCATGGAGTTGAAATAAGATAGTAGCAATTAGAGCCACAGCTATCAATATTTGAGCAATAACAAGATAAGTAGGCAATTTATTTCCCTCCTAACTCCTCGATAAGAATTTCCCTCGTCAAAGAGGGATTGGCTCTCCCTCTTGTAGCTCTCATTACCTGTCCGGTAATGAAGGTCAAGGCTTGCTGCTTGCCAGCCTTATAATCTGACACTGCCTTGGTATTATTAGTTATTACCTTCTTCACCGCCTCCCTTATCTCAGCAGCATCGCTAATTTGGCTGAGCTTCTTTTCCACCACAATAGCACTAGCCCTCTTACCACTATAAAACATTTCTTCAAACACTGCCTTGGCAGTTGGTCCACTAATAGTTCCCTTATCCACCAGGCTAAGCATTTCTGCTAGGTGTTCAGGAGCTATCTTCGCCTTTTCAATTTCAGTATTAGTAGCATTAAGCAGTCGGCTAAAGTCTCCTAAAAGCCAGTTGCTTACCAGCTTCGTCTTGTTGTGGTCCATTAATTTGAGGCAATTTTCAAAATAATCAGCCATTGCTTTGGAACTAGTCAAGATATTAGCATCATATAAGGGCAAACCATACTGAGTCACAAAACGCTCTCTCCTGGCTTCAGGTAACTCGGGTAGCTTTGCTCTGATTTCCTCTATCCAAGCTCTATTAAAAACCAGCGGAGGCAAATCAGGCTCAGGGAAATATCGGTAGTCATCGGCATATTCCTTGCCTCTTTGACTCACCGTCATGCCCTTCTCATCCACCCAACCTCTCGTCTCCTGCACAAGCTCGCCACCTTCCTCAAGCACTCTCCTTTGACGCTCGGCTTCGTATTCCATCGCCTGATAAACCGCTTTAAAGCTATTCATATTCTTGACCTCAATTTTAGCCAGCAACTCTTTGCTGCCCCGGGGGCGAACGCTTATATTAGCATCGCACCTGAAGCTGCCCTCTTCCATATTGCCCGTGGACACTCCTAGATAACGAAGGATAGCACGCAGCTTAACAAGGTAATCCCGAGCCTCTTCGGGGGAGCTAATCTCAGGCTCGCTAACAATCTCCATCAACGGCACGCCAGAGCGATTGACATCTATCAGACTATAATCTCCCCTATGCCATAACTTAGCCACATCCTCCTCAAGATGCACTCTAGTAATATTGATTCTTTTCTTCGTGCCATTGCTATCAATGACTAGCCAGCCCTGCCTTGCGATAGGAGCATCATACTGGGAAATCTGGTAACCCTTCATTAAGTCAGGGTAACAATAGTTCTTACGGTCAAATTTGGTATAGTCAGGAATGGTGCAGCTTAAGGCTAAGGCAGTCATCACGGTATACTCCACCGCCTTTTTATTAATAACAGGGAGGACACCAGGCATGCCCAGACAAATAGGGCAAACATGGGTATTAGGCCTGGCATCAACATAATCGGTGCTACAAGAGCAAAACATCTTGCTCTTAGTCAGTAGCTGAGCATGAACCTCTAAACCTATAACAGTCTCATAATCCATTAACTTGGAACTAGTATATCAACCCTGCCAAGTCGAGACAAGAAAATATGGGAACTAACAAAAGCAAAAACCCAGGCTTAATTTTGTTGGATTTAGTGCCGAGGAAGCTTCATGGATTTGGGGTTTGAAAAATCGGTGCTGATAAGACGACAAGAGGGATTGGCCCTATAAGTGACTTATTGACCAATACCATTTTCCCATTGACAGAAACAATGCTGCCAAGTGTAGAATAATAATTAAAGGACGCTAAACAAAAACAACCGTGCAATTTGTTGTATTTGCGTAGATAAAGGACAGTTGATTTGGTTGACAAGGATTATCATGATTACAATGTCCGGCTATCACCAAGGGTTATTGCTATGTATTGCCAGGTAAGTAAGAGCACAGCTCTGAAATGGATCAAGGATGGCAAATTACAGGCATTCAGGCTTCCCAGCGGTCATTACCGCATTGATAAGGAGGATTTCAGAGACTTCCTTGAGCGGTATGGTATGCCAATTAAGGAAGAACTCTTTGGGTCCGAATCTAAAAAGGAAGGAGGTGAAAAGTAATGGCAGTACAAACCTCGATGGCACCTTCAGGGCTGGCTGAGGTCGTTGACCGCATCCTGGACAAGGGTATCGTAATCGATGCCTGGGTCAGGGTTTCCTTGCTTGGCCTCGAGATCCTCACTGTTGAGGCTCGCGTGGTCATCGCCAGTGTAGAGACCTACCTGAAGTACGCCGAAGCAGTCGGTCTTACTGCTCCAGCAGCTTAAGACCAAAAGGAGGGGGATTTTGCCAAGGTACCCTGAGGTAAGCGTGCTTTGCCAAATATCTCTCCACTTGCTAAGTGGGAGGAGGAGATGGAGAGTCTGGTTTTAGACCTTATTAACTCTTACGAAAATAGAATTTCAATGGTGGAAAGCCTGATCACCACTGCTTATCAGGCTGCGGCGGCTTCCGATGAGAGCTTGACTGAGCTTGATAAGGAGAGGGAGAGGCTAAAAACCAGATTACGAGAAACGCTAGTCCAGAACTGTTCCTTGCGACGGAAAGACTTTAACAGCCTTATAGAAAGGGTTCTTGCTGATTCCGAGGGGAAAAAGAAGGAAATTGAGGAAGAGCAAAGGCGGGTTAGAGAAAAGCTCAAGGAGTACCTGGATGAGCAGAAAGGATTAGCTGCTTCGCTGAAGGCGCAGCTAGCCAAATTTATACAGGAAACGGCGGACAAGGAGAGTCTTGAGGCGATAATAACTGACTTTAAGAGTGCATATCAGGATAAGGGAGAGCAGGTTTTTGCCTTGCTTCGTAACTTTCAGCGGCACTTAGAGGTTTTCCAGAGGGAGCAGGAGGAAATAAACCACACGCTGCAAAGACTTGTAGATAGAGGCGAATCCTTAAGGATAGAAGACCTGAGGCAGCTTGAGGCAGTTAAGGCTTGCCAGGATAGAAAAGCCGAGAGGGAGTTACGACGAGAGGACGTAGAAAGGTTATTGGCTCATTTCAGGCACCAGCCTCAAACAAAAAGCCGCCATTAGCGGTAGCAGCAAAATTAAGGAAAGGAGGGTCGAAATGGGAATTGCATCTGGAATGAAGGAAATGGCACAGGATATTGCTTCTTCCCATAGGGATAGGGCAAAGAGGCTCGGAGAGATAAAAGATGGGGCAAAGCAGGTAAGGGGAGCAGCCCAGGACTTGATAAAAACCTTTCAAAGCTCCCGGAAGGAACTGAGGACTGAATTAAAGAAGGCTTCGGCTGCCTGGCAAGAGTTAACGTCTGCAAAAGCAAAAAAGAGTAAAAAACAAAGAAAGGAGGACTAGAAATGGGAATCGCGACAGGAATGAAAGATATAGTTCAGGACATTGTCTCTTCTCATGATGTGAGGGCGGCTGAGCTTGGGAAGTCGAAAGACGAAGTCAAGGAGATGCTTGGTTCTTTCCAGGCTTCGCATAAGAAAATGGGCACCCATTTGAGGAGAGATTTAGCTCAGAATAAGGCAAAGGTAAAATCTAAAGTCAAAGCCATGCGGAATGGTTTTCAAACCTCCCATAAGGAGATGGGATCAACATTGCGGAAGGACTTAGCCGGGCATACTCAGGCAGTAAAGGGAGAGGTAGCCGAGCTGCGTGGCAAAATAAGGACTTCTCACAAGGAGATGAGCACACAGCTAAAGAAGACTTTGGCTCAGGGGGTGAGTGCTCGCAAACCTGAAGTTAAGAGCATGCTCAGTGATTTCCACAACTCACGCACGCAGACCAGGGCACAGCTAAACAAAGAGTTAGCCGATTATGACCGAGGAATAAAGAACGAAGTGGCAAGAACTCGGCAAGAGACCAAGGCGGATCTAAAGGAAGCCCGAACTACTTGGCAGGTGATGGTTCGCACTATTGAGGCGAAGAGAGCCGAAGTAAAGGCTCCACCAAAGGCAGAAGTTCCAGTGGCTGAGGAGATAGAAGCTCCTATAGCAGAGGAGGAGATCCCTCACCTTGAGGCAAGGCTGTTGGCAATGATTAATCTGCACCCTGAAGGAATAGCTCTGGCGGAGGTAGCCGAGAAATTTGGTGTCGCCCCTATTGTCTTGGGACGAGCGTCAAAGAGTCTTGCAGACAAAGGGAAAATCCGCAAGGAAGGCAGACTTTACTTCCCCGTAGCTAGCGAGTGAGGGGTGCTAAATGGGAAGGAAACTGCCAGGAAAGATCAGGCTGATGGGTCAGACCAAAAATAGCTCTGATATGCCGGGAGTGCGTAATATTAGAACTGCCAGCTCAATGTTCATGATAAGAGAGGAGCGGGAGTCTCTAGCCTCGGCTATGGACTTTAGGGCGCTGGGTCGAGAGGCAAGAAGGGAGAGGGATAAATTTGCTCGTCAGGATGCAGCGCTAGCGAAGTTCCAGGAAAACTACTTCAGGGCAAGGGAAAGGCTCGCCGCCAAGATAAACAAAAACCGGGCTATCATGGAGCTGAGGCATGAGCTGCAACAGAGACGCCGAATGGGAGAGGACCCTGACCCAGGAGGATGCAACACTGAAGAGGCCAAATCGCCTATTGGCCAGGGAGGTTTTAACGAGGTAGAACTGAGGTATTAATACTTGATAAGGAGGAGAGGAAATGTATACCAAAGTTGATGTTCTTGTTCCTAAGCCCAGGGAGGATTTTGTTGAAACACCTTTTGTGAGAGGGCTGACCGATCGTGCCCTCAATTATATCAGGATTGGCTTTCCCATCCATTTCAGTGGGCCGACCGGTGTAGGCAAGACCACTTTAGCCTTCCACTTGGCTGGTCAGCTTGCTCGACCAGCGGTCTTGATTCATGGCGACTACGAGTTCGGCACTTCCAACCTTGTTGGTGGATTATATGGCTATAGCAGGAAATATTTGAGGGATAATTACATCCGCTCGGTACTAAAGGTCGAGGAAAATGCAACCCAGCAATGGATAGATGACCGTTTAACTGTTGCGTGTGAGCATGGCTTCACTCTGATCTATGATGAATTTACCAGGTCGAGACCCGAGGCAAATAATGTCCTGCTTTCGGTGCTAGAAGAAGGAGTCCTTCCCCTCTCTCCGGTTAGAGGTGGGGGGAATTACCTAAAGGTTCATCCTAATTTTAGCGCTATCTTCACCTCTAACCCGGAGGAATATGCCGGGGTCTATAAGAGCCAGGACGCCCTGCGTGACCGCATGGTGACCATAGAGCTGGGCAATTTCGATGAGGAAACTGAAGCCGCCATCACCCAGGCAAAATCTAAGCTTCCCCTGGAGGACTCTCAGCGCATAGTCAGTTTGGTGAGAAAGGTCAGGGAGGCTAAATCGAACAAGCTCACGCCTACCGTGCGGGCTTGTATCATTATAGGCAAGATATTAACACTGAAAAACGAGTCACCTCTTGGCAGTAACCACGTCTTTAGACAAACCTGCGAAGATGTTTTAATGCCTGAGGTTCCCAAGGAGGAAAGAGGGAGAGTTAGCCAAGTGATAGTTGATGCTATTAAGGAATGGGGATAGGCTGAGGCCATGGCTACCGATATGAATGAGGAGGTTCTGAGGCACGCTTCTCTACCCTGGCCATCCAGTAGCTCTGTGGCTAGGACGACTATAACTATTCCCGAAAGCGAAGGGGGTGTTTGATGTTATATAAATGTGGCTTTTGTCAGGGAAGGGGAGAGGTCTGCCGTTCCTCAACCTCAGGTTCCATAGTCTGCCAAGTTTGTTCTGGCAGAGGCATGGTTAGGTTTGAAGAGCCTATGGCTAGGTGTACTTTTTGTAAAGGAACGGGCAGAGATCCCTACAAATATCCTCAAGCCCTGGTCACTTGCCCTGTTTGCCGAGGCAAGGGGATTGTCACCTCACTTGCCCTCAGCACACAATCACCCCATGCTGGAGAAAAAGGTGATAGAGCAAAGGAAGAGTCTAACATTGCCTCCCTCTTCAAATATCCAATGTCCCGTTTGTAGGGATAAGAGCAGTGATGCTAAAAGGAGGTCTGATGTTACATAAGTGCGCTTTTTGTCAAGGGACAGGAAAAGTGCGTCGTTCTTTCAAATTTGCTTTTAGCACATGTCAGGTATGTTCCGGAAGAGGAATGAATTATGTGGAGGAGCCTGCTGTCACCTGTGCCTTCTGTGGAGGGACGGGCGTACAGCCCAACACCTATCCTTATGCCCTGCTTACTTGCGCTGTCTGTAGAGGTGAAGGTGTCGTTCGCTTAGAGGAGCCAAGTATCTTGTGCCCCGATTGTTCCGGAAAAGGGAGAGTAGTTGATGGCAGAGTTTATTGCCTGACCTGTAAGGGCAAGGGAAGAGTGGAAGCAAAAGAGAGGAGGTAAAGGTTTGAAATGAACACCGATGAAATAGTTAAAAAGGCGCAGGAGGACTTTGCCAGACTCAGCAAAATACCGGTTGATGGGGTTATCGGTCTGTCTAAGACGGAGGAAGGGTGGGTAGTCTTGTTGGAGGCGCTGGAGAGAAGAGCTATCCCTGATACCATGGATGTGCTAGGCGTGTATGAAGTCCGTCTGGACAGCGAGGGTAACCTCCTCGGCTTTGACAGGAAAAAGTTGCGCAAGCGTGGCGAAACAGAGGAAGGGTAAAGGCCGTTTAGAAATGTAGTTGCCCAATTTATTGGGCCATAAGAGCCTGATGAATCAGGCAACTACAAATTTGGGGGTGAAGACTCCCAAAATGCCCAATATTGAACGAGAAATCAAAATTAAACAGCCTAGAGTAGAAAAAGGAGGTGCGAGATGACAGAATGGAATAAGTGCCCCGGCTGCGGAATCACCATTAGCGGTGTCCCTGATTACTGCCCCAATTGTGGTGAGCCCTGGACGATAGAGTGCCCCAACTGTGGCATAACCTGGCGCTTCTGGGAGTCCCATAAATTCTGTCCCAATTGTGGGGCATCGGCAGAAAAGCATGGCGTTATCAGGGGCAAGCAAAGGCAGGTGACACCGGAGGTCGGTAAGCCAAGGGTTGCTTCTTGAAGGCAGCCAGGGCAAACAGGCAAAGTAGTAGCTCACTTATTGAGCTACCCTTGAGGGCAAATTTCGCTGATTTTAGTGAAAACTGATAAACTAATAGCTGAACACTTACAGTAGGAGGTTCGATATGGCGGGAAAGAAAGAAAAGGAAGAAAAGGAAAAGATCGAGATTGACTTTGGTATAGGGAAGATAAGTTTTGGTGGGCTGTTCAAAGGGATAGGCAATCTTATTGACCTGGCCTCTAAACTGAGTGAAGAAGGGGTTGAGAAAAAAGGTGAGATTAGAGGTTTGCCTAAAGGGGCTAAAGGAGTCTATGGCTTTAGTGTAAGAACATTAGCGGGCAAGCCAATAATTGAGACCTTCGGCAATATAAAGGAAACAACAAAGGGACCGGTGGTAGAGGAGGTTCGGGAGCCAATAGTGGATGTCTTCGATGAAGAAGACCATATTTTAGTTATCGCTGAACTGCCCGGGGTATCAGAGAGTGAAATCAAAATCGAAGTGGCCGGGGATATTCTCAATCTCACTGCTTCTGATAGAGACAGGAAATACGCCAAGGAGATTCTGCTACCGAGCAAGGTAAAGAAAGAGGGAATGAAGTCCGTCTATAAGAATGGGATACTAGAAGTAATTTTGCCAAAAAGCTAAGAGAGGTAAATGGTAACAACCACTAGGCAATTAGCTCTTCGTATTGCTGAGGCGAAAGCCAAAGATGTCGGGCGAGGTATTGCCCGAATAGACCCCCAGGACATTGAGAAGATAGACGCTGAGGTGGGGGATATTATCCAGATTGAAGGTAAAAGAAAGACAGTAGCCAAAGTTATGCCTGCCTATCCCGAAGACCGGGGAAAGTTCCTCATCCAGATTGATGGTCTGCTTCGAAGCAACGCTCAGGTTTCACTGGATGAAAAGGTAAATGTGCAGAAAACTAGCTGCTCGCCAGCGGATAAGGTAGTCTTAAGTTCCCTGACCCTGACAAGGCTAATCAGCCAGGAAAGAGATACCAGGTATATCGGCACTTTGCTGGATGGACTGCCACTGGTAGAGGGAGATATGATAAGAGCCAATCTCTTTGGCACACGCAGCCAGGATTTCACTGTTGTCAGCACTGTCCCCCGAGGGGCAGTGCTGATCAATTCCAGGACCAGAATAGAGATGAAAGAAAGGGGTGAGGCTGGAGCTAGAGGAGCCAAAGTCTCCTACGAAGATATCGGTGGACTGGGGAAGGAACTACAGAGGGTCAGGGAGATGATAGAGCTTCCTCTGAAGTATCCCCAGGTTTTTGAACGATTGGGCATTGACCCACCCAAGGGGGTACTGCTTCATGGACCCCCAGGATGTGGCAAAACACTGATTGCCCGTGCCGTAGCCAATGAGACTGCAGCCTATTTTACCCACATCACCGGTCCGGAAATAATGGGAAAATTCTATGGGGAGAGTGAAGCTCGCCTCAGGTCAGTTTTTGAGGAGGCTAAGGCTAATGCACCGGCTATTCTCTTTATTGACGAAATTGATGCCATTGCCCCTAAGAGGGAGGAGATGGGGGGAGAAAAGCAGGTAGAGCGGCGAGTGGTGGCCCAGCTTCTGGCTCTTATGGATGGGCTAGAATCACGAGGAGAGATAATCGTCATTGGGGCTACTAACATCCCCAACTCACTTGATTCAGCTTTAAGACGCCCGGGAAGATTTGACCGGGAGATTGCCATCAGCATTCCTGACCAGAGGGGGCGTCTGGAAATCCTCCACATTCATACTCGGGGCATGCCTCTGGCTCAGGATGTAGGCCTGGAGAAGCTGTCCCAAATTACCCATGGCTTCGTTGGCGCTGACCTTGAAGCCTTATGCCGCGAGGCAGCTATGAACGCCTTGAGGAAGATAATGCCCAGCATCGACTTCCAGTTGGACGAGATTCCCTATGAAACTTTGCTAAAACTTGAGGTGACTATGAATGACTTCATGGAAGCATTGAAGGAGGTAGAGCCTTCGGCTATTCGGGAGGTCTTCGTTGAGGTTCCCAATGTAAGATGGGAGGACATCGGTGGTCTGGACCAAGTGAAACAGAAATTAGTTGAAGCGGTGGAATGGCCACTAAAATATCCCGACTTATTCCAACAGGCGAATACAAAACCTCCCAAGGGCATCCTCCTCTCTGGACCTCCGGGGACGGGGAAAACTCTGGTAGCCAAAGCTCTGGCTAATGAGAGCGAAGTGAATTTCATCTCAGTTAAGGGACCAGAGCTCATGAGTAAATACATTGGGGAGTCAGAGCGAGGCGTGAGGGAGGTATTCAAGAAGGCCAAGCAAGCTAGTCCATGCATTCTCTTCTTCGATGAGT
>Ga0210051_1005438_pt1 | contig 12182 bp, 10 predicted proteins | sample CryGey092014_all_FD_185464 | JGI IMG/M metagenome (GOLD analysis project Ga0210051, IMG submission 185464) | Groundwater microbial communities from aquifer - Crystal Geyser CG23_combo_of_CG06-09_8/20/14_all (SPAdes) (version 2) | ecosystem: Environmental > Aquatic > Deep subsurface > Groundwater...
TTTGTTCAGAAAACAGGGTCTTTCGGGAGGGCTGATGTTGATATCAGAGGTATTGGTGATGGAGGAAGAAGAATAATGGTGCTTGTTGATGGACGGCCCGTAAAAATGGGTCTCTTTGGATGCACAATCACCCATTCTCTTCCTCTTGATAATGTAGAACGGATAGAGGTAATAAGGGGACCCCTATCTGTATTATATGGTTCTGATGCACTGGGTGGTGTAATAAACATCATCACCAGGCAAGTGAAGAGGGGATTTGAAACTGATCTTACTACCTCTTATGGAACCTACAATACTCAACAATATAGATTTCGGCACGGTGGTAACTTGGGCAAATTTAATTACTATCTTACCGTAGATAAGAGAGAAAGCAATGGCCATCTACCCAATTCTATGTACGATGGTAAAGACTTTACTACTCATATAGGTTATGCCTTCACGGACAATCTGGAGGCTACCCTTACTACTAAATACTTTGAAGGCTACAAAGAAGAACCTCTGCGTGCTACTGACCCGGATACGCTGGTCCCGGAAACCTGGAATAACTATGAGCGCGGTGCGGTAGATTTGACTCTTAATGGCAAATGGAAAAGTTGGAACGGCTTCGGCAAGGTTTATCACAATTTTGGCGAACACAACTTCAGCGACGGCTGGCATTCCAGGGACTTTACCAATGGTGCAGTGTTTAATGCTTCAGGAAGATTCTTCACGGGTAATGAACTAACCCTTGGTACAGAATTCAGACAGCAGGGCGGAGAAAGACTTTCAATACCAGAAGGTAAATGGGAGAAGATTGAATATGCCTTCTTTTTCCACGATGAGCAGAATCTCTTTGAAAGACTGACAGTTGCTTTTGGTGGAAGATACAACAAGGATGAAATTGCTGGTGGTGAATTTTGTCCGCAGGTTGGAGCGGTGCTTAATTTACGAAAAGGCACAATCTTCAGGGGCTCTGTAAATAAGGGATTTCGTTCTCCTCAATTAAATGAGTTGTATCTATTTCCACCGTCAGATTCTACGCTTGAGTCAGAAAGAGTTTGGAACTACGAAGCAGGGATCAATCAGGAACTCGTAAAAGGTATAAACATTGACCTTGTTGGTTACATAATAAGGGGTGAAAATCTCATTCAAATAGAAGAAAATCCACAACCTCCACCAAAGTATAAGTTTCAAAATACTGGTAAGTTTGAATTCAAAGGAGCAGAAGCAGGTATCAGGGCTCAGATTACCCAAGATCTTGAGGGAAGAGTTTATTACACATACCTTGACCCCGGCGAAAAAACCAAAGGTCGGCCAGGTGATAAACTTGACCTGTGCCTTAAGTATGCAAGGAATAAAATCGCACTTTCTCTTAATGGGCAATATGTGACTGATTATTACACCGATGACAACAAAAAAGAGCCTATAGACGATTATTTCATAGCCAATACCAAAATAAATTATGCAATTCTTGACGGTCTTTGGGCATTTCTTGCCGTTGATAATATACTGAACAGAAAATATGAGATATATGCAGATATCACTGGCGGAGAAGCAGGTCTCTATACAATGCCAAAAAGAACCTTCACTGCTGGACTGAATTACAAATTCTAACAGATAGAAAATGAGAACTTTATCCAGATTTAAAAAAACTGTCTTGCCTTTTATTAGTATTGTACTTTTACTACAATCTTTAAATTTTCTTGGCTGCAGGGAAATATCCACGCATAAGATAAAGGTTGTTACTACAACTACATTGATTGCAACTCTAGTAAAGGCGATAGGAAAAGACAAAATTGATGTGGTTACCATAGTTCCCGGAGGAATGTGCCCGGGACACTTTGATGTAAAACCAGACGATATTAAAAAACTGTCCACAGCAAAAGTCCTGATAAATCACGGTTGGGAGGTATGGACTTCTGACCTCCTGAATTCCGTTGAAAATGAAAACCTGTTAACAAAAACTATAAAAATAGAGGGAAACTGGATGATTCCCAATATCCAGATATTAGCAGGAGAGGAAATCACTAAAACCCTCTGTGAAATTGACCCTCAGAACAGCCCCTTCTATAAGAAGAATCTGAATCACTACAAAAAAGAAGTCAATTCAGTTGCTGTTGAGGTCAAGAACACCGATTTTCAGGGAAAAAAGGTGGTTTGTTCTGAGTATCAGGCAGAGTTTCTTAAATGGCTTGGATTTAAGGTCGTTGCCACTTATGAAAGCTCCGAAGACCTGACCATCAAAAACCTCGCAGAAATAATGTCCACAGCAAAGAAGGAAGATGTACATATTGTAATTGACAATTTGCAGAGCGGGTCAAAAGCAGGAAAGCAAATTGCTGAAGAGATCGGTGCGAAGTATATAGTACTAACTAATTTTCCTCTCAGTGATTCATATACTGAGTCATTAAAGAAGAATATACATAAACTTGCCTGTGCGGTAGAATGACAAAACTTGTAGAAATAGAGAATGTTACGGTTTCTTACAGGGAAGATATAGCCCTGAAAAATGTGAGCCTGGGTATAGAGGAGGGAACTTTTCTGGCAGTGATAGGACCTAACGGTGCAGGAAAAACAACGCTTCTTACCGTAATTAACGGGTTGGGAAGAATTCTTTCTGGTTCTGTTCGGGTTTTTGGGATATCACTCACGCTTCGAAATATTGGTCGGATTCGGAAGGATATTGGATACATTCCTCAGAATTCAAATATTGATCCGAGGGCTCCTATTTCGGTACGCGAGGTAGTAAGTATTGGAAGAACCGGCAAAATTGGGCTGTTTCGGCACCAGAGTTACAAAGATAAGAAGATAGTTGAGGGGGCAATGGGGCTTGTTAGTATAGACGATCTGGCTGATAGGCCTATTGGTCATCTTTCTGGCGGCGAACAGCAGAAGGTTGCCATCGCAAGAGCACTTGCACAACAACCCAGAATATTGCTTCTTGACGAGCCCACAGCCAATTTAGACATTAAATCACAAAAAGAGCTGACTGACTTAATAGACAGAATTTATAAAGAAAATAAATTAACTATGGTATTTGTAACCCATATATTGAGTCATATTCCAACATCCTGTAAGGAGACAGTCCTGATGAAGAAAGGAAAAATTGTCTGGACCGGAAAAATTGGAAGTGCCTTACAGGAAAGCATACTATCTGACCTTTACGATTATCCAATTGAGATTGTAGATAGGTAATTGGGATAATTGGCTATCAAGCTATCAGGCTATTGGGTTATTGAGTTATTGGTCATTAGTCATTTGTCATTCGTCATTGGTCCTTTTTCCTTTATCCTTTTTCCTTTATCCTTTTACCTTTATCCTTTTTCCTTTATCCTTTTACCTTTATCCTTTATCTTTTTTCCTTTTTCCTTATACCTTGTATCTTTGGGTTATGTTTGAAATATTTCAATACGGATTCATACAGCGAGCAATTCTTGCTTCTATTTTTGGCGGTATTAGTTGTGGCATTGTCGGTGTTTGGGTAATAATGATGCGGATACCGTTTGTTGGAGTGGCAATGTCCCACGCTGCTTTTGCCGGAGCAATATTTGGACTTCTATTGCAGATTGACCCCCTGACAATGGCACTCTTATTCTGCCTTGCCTCGGCGTTACTTATCGGGCCAATTGCCGACAGGGCTGACATTGACCCCAATGTCTCTGTAGGAATAATCTTTTCTTCTATTTTAGGAGTTGCCTTTCTGGGAATGGGGTTAATAGCTGGTCCAAAGACAGAGGCATTAAATTTTATCTGGGGAAATATTCTAACAATATCGAATAAGGATGTAATACTTTTGATAGCAATAACCCTTTTTGTTCTCTCTTTCTTGATACTTCTATTCAAAGAGATTCAGGCTGTTCTCTTCGACAGGGAAATTGCCCGTGCGGTTGGTATACCTGAAAAAATAATATTCTACTCTTTGCTGTTTTTGTGCGGGACAACCGTTACTCTGAATCTAAATACCATAGGCGGACTTTTAATATTCAGTCTGATAATCAATCCACCATCGGCTGCCTATCAACTTACCTATAATTTAAACACAATGTTTCTTCTGTCAGCAATTTTTGGTAGCAGTTCCTGTTTACTCGGTCTTCTTTTTTCTTATATATTCAATGTTCCATCAGGAGCTATCATCATTATTACATCCAGTTTAATCTTCGGTCTGTGTCTTCTCTTTTCTCCAAAGAGAAGGGTAAAAAGATTCTAAGCGCTTCCTCACATATCTGTAAAAATCTTCATTCAGCACTCTTTCGTAAGAAATCCTGAAATGGGGATACGAGAGTCCCATAATAAATCTGTAGTGTGACTCAAGCGCAGTGAGATTTCTTTTAGCGTCAACTTGAAGAAAGTACCTCTGAGAGGAATCTGGAATCTCCTTTTCCTTGCCTTCCGGAATTGTAATAAGGTGGACAAAGGAGATTACATCTTCTTCTGTTATGCCCAGATCAGGGAAATTTTTCTCTATTGTTTGTGCAAGTGTATCGTCTTGCTCTGCGAACTTTAAAGAATACTTATCCAGTGTGTCAATCGCATCGGCGAGATATGCACCAAGACCGACACTCATGCTGTAAAGAAGACCTCCTACAACCACTGCTGCATCATCTGAAACGCCAAGACCCTTTTTGTGCCTTATATACTGAAATCTTACATTCGGATGGCGTAAAAAATCCACCCTCGTTGAGTCTTGTATAATTAAGCCTCTTTCTGTGTATTCATTTATTTTATCCTCATGGTTACCGTGTGCAAGGCTCTCTCCATTCAAGTTCATCTTTTCCATTACCCTGAGGTCAATAAGGTATGGCTTTCCTCCGCCAATATTAGTCTGGAATTTTTCGTTTACTTTCTTACGCACAGAAAAGTTATCCATCAATCCGCCAAGATATAAACCTTTCAGCACATCTTTAGGATTAACTTCCCACTGCAAAAATAAAGGACAGCGCATCAAGGGTTCACCATGCTTGTTTACAAGATGGGTAAGATTCTCGCCATCTATTACACGCTCCGCATACTTGCATATTTCGTCGATCAACATTTGTCTCTCGGAACGCACAATAAACGCATCCCTTCCCAACGCTTCTGTAATGTCATTTAACGTTGTATCAACAAACTTGTGCCCCCTGAATGCGCCGTCACCGTTGTGGGAATGCCCTTCTATCGTCTGCATAAAAAGAAGATCTTCCACAGCAGGCTCCGTGAAAAGATCTTTTTCCTTTTGCAAATTTTTAAAATCCCTCCATATCAAACCCTTCGGTGCTATCTGCATAAGATCGCCTCCTTTTTGGGACGCAGGTTTATCCCCTTAAATAACTTAAAAATAAACGCTTGAGTATACTACTAAAACGTTTCTATTTAACGGGGTAAATCTGCGTCTGATTCTTTGCTCCTTATTACGCTATTACAGTAATTACCGAAATACGGAAAAGGAAGTTCCAGTTTCTTTTCTCTATATGTGTTATGGGAAGACCTGATTCCGACTTCTGTTTCTTCCAATCAATTTGTCAGAAATTATTCGGTTACCTTGTATATCCGGTCGTGGCGTTTGACTCTCTCTTTTACTTTTATCCCAACCGAATCGCCAACCTTTGCCTCTTGTACCTTCTTATGTTCTATTTCCATTGATTCCACAGTCTGAGTGAAATCAGTTACGACACCTTTAATATGGATTGTATCGCCAATCTTTAAAGTTCCATTGGTGATACGAAGAGTCACTACTCCTATATGTGTAAAATAGTTCTCAACCTTCCCAATCTCTTTTTCCATTTTACCCTCCTTTGATTTTTGTTGTAATTTTTGCGCCTCTTTTTTAAATTCTTTCGCCCAGTCTTCGTTTATACCATTTAATTCCCGGATTGCCAATTCACAATTAGCCTTTGTTTTTTCTATTTCTTTAAGTTCATTGTAAGATTTGCCAAGCATCAAGTAACAGGAGGCCTTTACTCTTGGATTAAGCGGTCTTTTACTTGCTGAGAGTGATAGTGCGTGGGTACAGGCTGTTATTGCCTTTTGATATTCTTCTTTTTTATAGTAGAGTTCTGCCTCATTGTAAAGTAATGAAGTATTAGTGGAATAAATTTGCTGTAACTCTTTTATAATCTGCATGGCTTCGGAATCCATATCTTCAAGCAGATATACTCTCAATAAAAAGAAACGAGCTGGTTTTTTGGCATATTTCCCATTTTGGGATGCCATTTTTAACTCATCTATCCCTTTGAGTTTTCTGCTCCTGAGCCATGGGATGAATGATAAATATTTACCAAGGTAATAATCATATAATCCGAATCCCATATATACATCAAGAAGCGTAGAATCTTCCTTGAAAGCAAGTTCGAGGCTCCTTCTCGCCTCTATTCCGTCCCATAGACATCCAATCCAGTCTCCGTGTAAGGCCCTTCTAACTGCACGTTTACCTCGAGTACTGCCAACATAAAATAGATTATATGCATTTTTCTCAACTTTGAGTTTTCTTTCCGCAAGTCTTACTGCAATGTCGGCTACTGAGTCAAGTTGTGCTTTCGTTTCAGGACGAGGTGTGAAAGACTCTAATGTTTCAAATAATGACGAAAGATAAAAGAAACCCTCGGGGTCCTCGGGATAAATTGTTGTAAGGGCATCAAATTCCCTCTGAGCAGACTCATAATTTTCACGATAGATGTAATCAATTCCTTGAAATATATGATAATCCTTCAATGAATCAGTTGCAAAAACAAGCAAAGTAGTTATAAAGTATATTAACATTATCTCAGATTATGTTATTGGGCCTTATACTTTAGTGAAGTTCATTCCGATAATTTACTCTTTTCCATTAAGAACTTGACTGTCTTCCGTATTATGTATCTTCTGAAGATTATGGTAAAGTGGTCCGCTGGAATCCATACAATTGGAGGATTTCCACAGGACTCTCTAAATTCATAAGATACGATGGGGTCAGGTCTTTAATTTTAAATTTTACCACCAATTTTACAAAATGTCAAGAAAAAAGACACCACGAATTACACTCGCCTGGCGCTTGTCCCTCCTTGGCGGGGGTAGGCAGGAATTAGATTGATATGAGTGTAAGGAGGCGATACCAGATCCACGGTCGTCTGATAAATACATATATGCGCTTCGATGCCCGTAATCAGAATCTGTTTACGGTTAAGCGCCTCAAGTTCTTGCATAAAACGCTCATTGTCACAGCAGCTGAAGTTGATCTTGGGTATCGGCTGAATGCTCGTCAGGAGTTGGGATACTTGCGGTATTGTGGGACCAATTTTTTGTGGGCATTGTTCGGTCCAGAGGATTGGAATTTCCAGGACTTTCGCTCCCTTAATGAGCTTTTCGAGATTTTCAAAAAGGGATTCTCTCTCGAACATCAGATGAGCCAATTTGCCCTGGACATCAATGATCAAAAGGACGGTGCTATTAATAGTAAGCATAATTAATAAATTGGCACAAATTGAATTTGTGCCTACAACCTTTGTTAATTACTCAGTGATTTCGGTGTTGCTAACTTATATTTCGGGATCAATGCGCCCTTACGATGTCTTTTATCCTCATCAGTCTTGAGTGTGTAGAGCGTTCTATTTCGGAAAGTTTCATTACTATATAGCGCAGGGTTTCTTCAAGGCTCGGTATCAGGATATATTCAAGGGCATTCACCCTTCTTCGGGTTTTCTCAATCTCAACCGCAATGAGTTCAAGCGTTTTCTCCATTGCAGCAAGTTCAAGTAAATTACCTATTATTTTATCAAGACTGTAAAGTGCAGCATCAAGTTCTGGTGATGTCCCGTAGTACCCATACGAGATAATTTCGCCACTTACAGACTGTTTTATTACAGGAACCTTCACATTTAAGAGATTTTTTTCTTCCAGTTCTACCTCAACCCGTTTTGTCGGGATAAAGAGCGCCTCTTCCAAAAAATCCGGCTCCATTCCTGCCCTTGCAAGAAGAAATTTCTTTACAGCACCGGCAAGTTCCCTTTCAACCTTTTCTCTCAGTTCTTCTACCTCTTTTGTCATTGCAAGAAGCCTCTCCATAAGTTCATCTTGCTTATCCTTCAGAAGCTTATGCCCCCTTTTGGCAATCTTCGTTCGCTTACGGAGCCTCAGAAGTTCCATCCTTGTTGCATTAACATTCAATTTCATATTTATTTAGACGCTGATTTACGCTGATTAACACTGATATGCTAAAGTTATTGAGTTATTAAGTTGTTACCTGGTTGATTGTCCGATGGTTTAGATACTCAATAACCTAATTACTTAATGACCTAATTACTATCCTTATCTGGATTAATCTATAGTTAAACTTTGCCGTAATACTTTTCAAGAAACTCGTCTCTTATCCTCTTCAATTCTGCTTTTGGAAACATTGATAGAAGTTGCCATCCGAGATTAAGGGTAGCCTCTATATCCCTATCCTCATAATCTCCCTGTGATACATACCTTTTCTCAAACTCGTTTGAAAACTTGAGATATAACTTGTCTATATCCGATAGCGCTGCCTCACCAAGCACGATCGAGAGTTCCTCCGCTTCCTTTCCCTTTGAGTAGCAGGCAATCAATTGATTGAACAGGTCGGCATGGTCTTCTCTTGTTTTATCCTTTCCAATCCCTTTATCTTTAAGTCTTGAAAGCGACGGCATCACATCAATTGGTGGAGATACCTTCTTCCTGTAAAGTGATCTGGAGAGAAGAATCTGCCCCTCTGTTATATACCCTGTCAGATCCGGTATTGGATGGGTCTTATCGTCCTCTGGCATCGTAAGTATGGGGATGAGAGTTATTGAACCCTTTTTATTCTTTAACCTGCCAGCTCTCTCGTATACTGATGCAAGATCGGTGTACATATAACCGGGATAACCTCTTCTTCCTGGAATCTCTTTTCTTGCAGCGGATATCTCTCTCAGTGCTTCGCAGTAGTTCGTCATATCAGTAAGGATAACAAGGGTGTGCATCTCAAGTTCAAATGCAAGATATTCTGCAGCCGTGAGTGCAACCCTTGAGGTAGCTATCCTTTCAATTACCGGGTCATCTGCAAGGTTTATAAACATAGATGCCTTTGAGATTGCACCTGTATTTTTGAAATCATTTATAAAAAACTCTGCCTCTTCGTATGTAATTCCCATTGCAGCAAATACAACAGCAAACTTCTCCTCTTTACCAAGAACCTTTGCCTGACGGGCAATTTGGGCAGCCAGTGCATTATGTGGAAGTCCTGAACCTGAAAATATGGGAAGTTTCTGTCCTCTTACAAGTGTATTCAGCCCATCAATTGCAGAGATGCCTGTCTGGATAAATTCATTTGGATAGTCCCTTGCATATGGATTTAATGGCAATCCATTTATATCTGCTTTTTTCTCTGGTAGAATTTCCGGGGCATTGTCGATAGGTTCCCCCATACCGCTGAATATCCTGCCAAGAATCTCCGGGGAGAGAGATAGTTCAATGCCCTTTCCTCTAAACCTTACCTTTGTTTCAGGAACATCCATCCCTCTTGTTCCCTCAAATACCTGAACCAATGCACGGTCTCTATCGACCTCAAGAACCTGTCCTTTTCTTATCTCGCCATTTTCCAACTCTATCTCACAAAGCTCGGCATACTTTATTCCTTTTACTCTTTCAACAAGCATAAGAGGACCTGATATATTTTCAACGGTTCTGTATTCCTTAATCATAAATCCCCCTGTCAATTATTGGTAATCGGTAATCAGTTATCAGTAATCGTAAAGACCGTAATGCCATTATCCCAAGCATTTTTGAAACAACGAAGAGTATTTTTTTTCCTCCGATAATTTTACTCCAACACCCCAACACTTCATTACCTCACCCCATCTATCTCCTTTTTAATCTTGTCTATTTCTTCTATTTTCTTCTCATCAATATATTTCATCCTTGCAATTCGCTCCCATATGGGAAGTTTAACAATATCTTCAATTGTTTTTCCTGACTTTAAAAGCAGATGTCCCTTCTTGTATAGATGAAGTATACTAGAGAGCATCTTCTGTTGCTTTTTTGTGGATGTATATGTATCAACTTCATGAAATGCGTTCTGATGGAGAAAATCTTCCCTTATTGACCTCGCAATCTCAAGGAGAAGCCTCTCTTCACTGGAAAGTGATTCAATTCCAACAAGTCTCACAATCTCCTGTAGTTCTGCTTCTCGTTCAAGAATTGCTGTAGCATCCTTTACATCTGACTGAAACCCTTTTTCTATGTTCTCCTCTACCCATTTTTTAAGAGAATCGATATACAGGGAATAACTCGAAAGCCAATCTATCGCAGGAAAATGTCTTGCACTGGCAAGTCTATCCTGGAGGTCCCAGAATACCTTTACAACTCTCAGCGTCGATTGGACAACAGGGTCAGCGAGGTCACCACCAGGAGGTGATACGGAACCTATAACGGTAAGAAATCCTTCTCTATCTGGCTCTCCGAGACATCTAACCTTTCCTGCCCTTTCATAGAACTCTGCAACGCGCGTGCCAAGATATGCGGGATAACCTTCCTCTCCAGGCATTTCTTCAAGTCTCCCGGATATCTCCCTCATTGCTTCCGCCCATCTTGATGTGGAATCGGCCTGAAGGGTAACACTATAACCCATATCCCTGAAATATTCTGCTATTGTCATCCCTGTATAAACTGATGTCTCTCTTGCTGCCACAGGCATATTTGATGTATTTGCCACGAGGATAGTGCGTTTCATAAGCGGCTCGCCGGATTGGGGATCCTTCAATTCCGGGAACTCTATCAATACATCTGTCATCTCATTACCTCTCTCTCCACATCCCACAAATAGTATAATATCAGCTTCTGCCCACTTTGACACCTGATGTTGAATTACTGTCTTTCCCGATCCAAAGGGACCCGGAACACAGGCAGTTCCACCTTTAGCAACCGGGAAGAATGTATCTATTACTCTCTGACCTGTATACATAGGTATATCTGGTGGAAGTTTATCTATGTAGGGTCTTGCTTTCCTTACGGGCCACTTCTGCAGCAAGGTAATATCCCGTTTGCCATTCTCTGTCTCAAGAACACATACAACATCGGTAACAGTAAATTTCCCTTTTTTTATCTCCACAATTCTTCCGGAAATATCAGGGGGAATCATGATTTTATGAGTGACAAGGACGGTCTCCTGCACCTCGCCTATTATATCTCCGCCATTAACCTTATCACCCTCCTTTTTTATCGGTTTAAATTCCCATTTGTGTTCTCTGTCCAGGCCGGGCAGTGATATTCCTCTTGTGATGCTATTACCTATCTGCTTCATAATATCGTCCAATGGTCTTTGAACCCCATCGTATATGGAACCTATAAGACCAGGACCCAATTCAACAGACAGTGGCTCGTGCGTGGAAAATACAGGTTCACCGGGACCAATACCACTTGTTTCTTCGTAGACCTGTATTGAAGCAATATCTCCTTTTAATTCTATTATCTCTCCTATCAGGTTCTTTCTACTCACCCTTACTACATCGTACATCCTTGATCCGCTCATTCCACTCGCTACGACAAGGGGTCCCGAAACTCTTATTATCTCACCTGTCTTGTTCATAGAGACTCCTTTCTCTTCCCCATTATATCCACACCGCACGCCTTTTTGACAAGATTTCTCATGCGTTTTCGGGCAAACTCGGTTGCACCAAGTGGCCCGGGTATAGCAATTATACAGGGAAGTGGCCTTGCAGAAACTTTTTCAAATATAGACTCTGCACCATCCAGGAATTTATCAGAGAGAAAAATAACCCCTACTTCCTCATCAATGAGTTCCATTACCTTCTGGATAAACTCACTCGAAGAGGTTACAGGGTATATTTCAACACCAACTGCCTTGAATGGCATTATCACATCATATTCCCCGACTGCAGCAAGTTTTGTAGCCATAATAGATAAGTTATTAGGTCAATGGGTCATTAGTCATTAGGTCGTAGCGTCGTTGGGTCATTGAGTCTGTGGTCTGCTTGCCCCGTTGGCGCGAAGCGACCTTACGGGGTGGTCTTCTGCTTACTGCTTTTCGCCCCGCCTAAGGCGAGACTCCTACCTGCTTACCCAATCAACTACTCAACCAATTAACTACTCAACTCCCCCTGTCCTTCCACATTTCACATTTCACATTTCACATTTCACCTACCACCCATACACCTCCGGCAATCTTTCCTTGAGAATATCCTGTTCTATGCCATAGATACTTGCTGTGAAGAGAAGCCGCAGGATTCTGAACT
>Ga0210051_1005440_pt1 | contig 12177 bp, 10 predicted proteins | sample CryGey092014_all_FD_185464 | JGI IMG/M metagenome (GOLD analysis project Ga0210051, IMG submission 185464) | Groundwater microbial communities from aquifer - Crystal Geyser CG23_combo_of_CG06-09_8/20/14_all (SPAdes) (version 2) | ecosystem: Environmental > Aquatic > Deep subsurface > Groundwater...
GGGACAGCGCACATTTTTCTTGACAAGAGAAGATTTATATGGTAATATTTATTTATTATGGCAAGAATGGCAAGAATTATCGTACCAAACATACCGCATCATCTTACTCAGAGAGGTAATTATAGGCAAATAGTATTTGATACCAACAATGATCGGGTACAATATTTGTCATGGATAAAGGAATACAGTGAAAGATATGGGCTTAAGGTATGGGCATATTGTTTAATGGACAACCATGTACATTTTATTGTTGTGCCAAGTGATGCAGATTCATTGGCGAAGACATTTAATCAAGCACATATGCGGTATTCTCAATATCACAATGAGAAGATAGGGCAGAGAGGGCATTTATGGCAAGGACGATTTTATTCTTGTCCCTTAGATGAGGTTCACTTATATGCAGCTGTGCGATATGTAGAAATGAATCCTGTACGAGCCGGAATAATAGAGAAAGTAGAAGATTATGCTTGGTCAAGTGCAAAGAGTCATATACAAGGGATAGATAATCCCATATTATCAAGAGATTTTTCATTAATTAAGGGCATAGATGATTGGGGTAAATATCTTGCTATTCCGGAAGAAGAATGGATGTTAAAAGAGATTAGAGGATGTACCTCTACTGGTCGTCCTGTAGGAGATGAGCCTTTTGTAACAAGGTTGGAAGAATTGTTAGGTCGAGTATTAAAGCCAAAAGCTATAGGAAGACCTCGAAAACAGTAAAAAACGGGCGCTGTCCCCGGTTTCCGGTTCCCCCTGCAAGTTATACTCAAGTGTGGCATAAATTGCGTTTTTCGCTGGTCTTAATCAACGATAGCTGTGTTGTTCAGGTGAGCAATAGTACACTATTGCTCACCTTGCGCGCCATTGCTCTCCTTGATTAATCCTCACCCCGAGAAAAATCGCAATTTATGCCCCACTTGAGTATATTTTTTCTTGACGACTTAGGAGGAATGTATGTCTTTATACGAACTTACAGCTCATCAACTTCATAACTTATTAATCTCAAAGCAGATTAGTGCCTGTGAAATATTAAGTGAAACAATCAATAGAATAGAACAAGTAGAGCCAGGAATTCATGGTTACCTTTGTAACACATTTGATACTGGTATGGAACAAGCAAAAAAGGTGGATGAGATGATTGCCCAAGGGCAGGATATTCATCCATTAGCCGGTATTCCTATAGCAGTTAAGGATAATATCTGCACCAAATCCATTCCAACCACCTGTGCCTCCAAAATCCTTGAGGGGTTTAAGCCGCCTTATGATGCTACGGTTGTTGAAAAGCTAAAAAAGGCAAATATGGTGATTATTGGGAAGACTAATATGGATGAATTTGCCATGGGGTCATCTACTGAGAATTCAGCCTTTGGACCAACTCATAATCCCTGGGATTTAGAAAGGGTACCAGGCGGCTCAAGTGGCGGGTCAGCCGCAGTGGTTGCATCCTGCGAGGCAACCACTGCCATAGGCTCTGATACAGGCGGCTCTATCCGTCAACCAGCATCCTTTTGCGGGGTGGTAGGGATGAAACCCACCTATGGTCGAGTCTCAAGGTATGGTCTTATTGCCTATGCCTCTTCTTTCGATCAAATCGGATCATTAACCAGAGATGTTACTGATGCCGCATTATTGATGAAGGTAATCAGTGGGTATGACCCAGCAGATTCTACCTCAGTAAAGATTGTCGTTCCAGACTATTTAAGCTGCTTAGAAAAAGACTTGAAAGGGATTAAAATTGGAGTTCCTACAGAATACTTTGCTCAAGGGATTGACACGGAGGTGAAATCTACGGTTCTTGATGCTATCAATCTTATTTCAAAAAATGGTGCCCTATGTGAGAATATTTCCATGCCTCATACTGAGTATGCCATTTCTTGTTATTATATCTTAGTTACATCTGAAGCCAGTTCAAATCTGGCAAGATATGATGGGGTGCAATATGGATATAGGGCAGAGCACAGAACACAGAGTACAGAGCATAGTTTATTAAATATGTACAGGAAAACTCGAAGTGAAGGGTTTGGTGACGAGGTAAGGCGACGGATTATGCTTGGCACTTATGCCTTATCAGCTGGATATTATGATGCCTATTACCTTAAGGCACAAAAGGTGCGAACGATGATAAAGCAGGATTTTAATAAGGCTTTTGAAAAATACGATGCCTTAATAACCCCTGTTTCACCGTTTCCAGCTTTTAAGATTGGTGAAAAGGTAGATGACCCATTGCAGATGTATTTAGCTGATATTTATACTGTAACAATTAACCTTGCCGGTTTGCCGGCAATAAGTATTCCTTGTGGATTTTCAAAGGAAGGTCTTCCAATAGGGCTCCAGATAATCTGTAAGGCATTTGATGAAGAGATGCTTTTGAGGATTGGATTTGCGATGGAAAAAGCTCTTGACAGAGCGAAAAAATAGGTGTATGCTAAAATATACTCAAAGGGGCATAAGTATTGTGCGTAAAATTATTGTTAAGGTTGTGATTATAGTGCAATACAATAGCTATTCAAATAGATGTTATGCACATTAATATTATAATAAAAAAAAATAGTAAATTTTACTTGCTTTTTTGAGGAAGATATGTTATGATGGTATTATCTTGATAAAAAGAGGTGCAAAATGCAAATGTTATTTCGATATACCATCTTAGCAGGCTTTGTCTATGGGGTAGGAATGTTATTTATTATAAGCATTCCATGTATGGCAGGGTATTAGTAAAATCTCGTTTTAGTGTTCGGTTATCATCCCCTCTTGAGACTTATCATTACCCACATCTTTGGAGGATAGGGGAAACCGGGGACAGCACCAATACTGTTTTCGGGGAACGCGGGGAAATAGGGGACAGACACCATTTATTGAGTTGAGAGCAAGCGAAGAACCGAAAACAGACGAAGAATGTAACCGTTCACGGGGGTGTTGGTAAAAGGGAAGGGATGAGTTGGTCTGGAACAAAGGAGGCTTGGACTGCATTGTAAATAAATTCAAAAGCAGAACGAGCTTGATTGGAGCAAGTAGCGAGCACTGTCCAGATATGTTCGCACCATTTGCGGCCTTGTTCACTACGAGTTCCCTGTGTGATTACCCGATCAATCACAACAAAGCGGATTGCTTGTTCTGCCAGATTATTGGTTGGTTCAATACCATGTGTTGTAATGAAGCGGAAATAAGCATCTCCGTTGAGACGAAAGCGTTTAGCCATATTTTGTGTTTCTTTAGTTTGGGGCACATTACACATTCCCTTAATTAGAATATTCTGACGCACTGTGGTAAGAGAGGATATAAATGAACTTTTTGACAGTTTTCGCACCAATAGGCTAAACCCCGATGTTCGTCAATCCGAACAGGCTTTTCAATAACCTCGACAGGCTGTTACGGAACTAAAAATCGAGAATACTGGCATACTACGATATGGTATTTGGCAAGGAAATGTGAACAGCATAGACTTTAATCTCTTCCAAAGGAGTGTGAACGATTACGGATTTTTTTATCAGCAATATTCTGTTTTGTTCTGAGAAAATCCTTGAAATCCATGTTAAATATCTATCCTCCTGAATTATCTATAAGCGGCATAATGATATTATACTAATTCTTTTATTGCTTGTCAAGGAAAATTTGATTTTTTTCTTGACAATCTCTTTGAAGTTGTGATTTAATTACATTAAATTGTCTATGGAAGATAATAAATAATGTTAGTCCATATGGAAGATAAATGAAAGAGATCCATTTACAATTACAGATTTTGTTGGTATGAACGAGCCCTATTCCTTTTGTGAATGAGTTATCTGTTTATTGCAAACAATAGAGGTACAATCATATGGACAGATTTTCGAGAACATGTAAAAAATTTTTTGGATTCTTATTATGAACAGCGATATTCTTAGTTACATGTATGTGTGCCTACGCTTGTTACATATATCTATTTAATAAGCCACGGTTCATAAATCTCTTCATAATTATTATAGTCCCCATACTTATAATATTAGCACCGATAAAAATATGGGGAGCAATAAGAGAGATGTTTTCTATGTGGAAATTTGAAAGAGACATATTAGAGAAACAAAAGAGAGCAAATGAGAAACGACAGGAATAGTTAGAAGGATGTCCTATATGTAATAGTGATAATGTAAGACATCCTTGGAAATATAGGGAGTATTCGTATCGTACTAATTGTAGTAATGGATGTGGTGGTTACGATACCTCTGGTTTTGAAATAAATTCAGTTTTTCTATGCAACAATTGTAACAATCAAGAGATATTTCCCTTTCTTTTGTGCCCAAAATGTTACTTTATTGTGGATGCTCATGAGAAAAGAGAAACGATTGATGCTGCGGGAGATATAGATCACATGGATGGTTGCTATAACAGCTATTCTTCTTTCGATGGCGTTTATTGTTCTCATTGTGGCTGGGGAACCAAGAGTAGCAGTATGAATTGTGAACTAACAGAAAAGAAGTCAGGGTTAGATATTGAAAGATGAATAGGAAATAGGGAAATAGGAGGGAAATAGGGGACAGTTACCCCATTAAAAGCCTAACCAATCGCTGCACCTGACCCTCAAACGCAGGAGCGTTTTCGGGCAGGTGAGCTCAATCGTTAGACGGACACTTCGCGCATTATGAATGACGATTTGATATAATAATAAGGTATTTTTAGCATAAGGAGATAATGTATGGCAGATAGAACATCCAACCAATTAAGGAGCAGAGAGACAGGGCCAGACCTCGACAGGCTGTTACGGAACTAAAAATCAAGGATACTGGCATACCACATATGGTATCTGGCAAGGAAATGTGGACAACATATTGTGTGCCTCTCATACCAAATTTCTATTCCGTAACAGCCTGTCGAGGACCCACAACAAGAGAGACTACTAATTTATCTACAACTTCAAGAAATATATGATCCCATGCATCACCTTTTGTTTTATCTGACTCATTTTCAGAGGAGCAATTTTTGTTTTTTTCCCTACAAAGTTCCAAGCTTCATCAAGTTGAGCTTTTTTAACATTAATGTTACGAACCTTTTCGTTGTGAATACCTTCACATACACTGGAACATTGATTGGATAATCTCTGCACAGCTGATAGAGAGATGCCTGTAAGACGAGATGTTTTTCGAATCCCATTACCTTTTGCAAAGTTATTAAAAACTGTTTTTACTCTTTCTTCAGGTAATTTCGAACCAAAAAGAAGCGTTCCTTTTCGTTCTGAAAATGATGTTTTACAGGTATTACACCAAAGCATTCTAATTTTCTTGTCCTTACCAGAAAAATTAAAGCCACAGGTATCCTATAAAACAGGCTCATCCCCTGGTTCATGCAAGATTGCAGATATAAATAATGATGGTATTAATGAGGTTATTACCGGAGATGCAAGATCAAATAGTGTTACGGTTCATTATCCGTAACTACTCTGCTATCATGCCACATGAATATCTTTCAAACTTAGCTGCAATGTACTCATCCCATCCCATTCATTCATCTGGGGACGATAGGCAATATTAACCTTTTTTCGATTAGCAGATATTCCATTCCACACCCCGCCCAGTCCAAAGCCAATAGTATCTATTTGCCGGAGACATGAGGAAATCTTCATCTTAAGGTGATTATTTCCTACTATCCTGGGCATGTCAGCAATCCCTACAGAAGAGGATGAAAAAATAGGACGAGGGTTACCAATGCCAAAAGGAGCCAAAAGATTTTCCAGTTCAAAGACAAGTTTGGGGGTTACCTCTTCAAGGTTAACCTCAAATACCTCCATCGACTGAACCATATCCTCATCAGTTAACACCTCATCTGCATATACATTTATCATCTTGCGGAATTCATCAACATGTTCCTTTTTTATGCTAAGACCTGCTGCATGTTTATGTCCGCCATAGGCTTGAAGCAATGCATCACATTTTGTCAAGCTATTTAATAGATGAAACTGTGGTATACTTCTGCCAGATCCTTTTCCATTTTCATTATCATAGGCAATAACAATGGCAGGACGGCCATACTCATTAACCATTTTTGAGGCAACAATACCAACTACCCCTTGATGCCAATTATCCTTTGCCACTACAATCACCTTTTTATTGTCAGGGTGTCCGACTAATTGTTTTGCCTCTTCAAAGACCTCTTTTTGAATCTGTTGCCTGAGGGTATTCTTCTCATCCAATATCTTTGCCAATCTTATGGCTTCGTGATGTGTATGAGAAAGAAGCAGATCCAGCGAGAGAGAAGCGTCCTCCATCCTTCCAGAGGCATTTAGCCTTGGACCCAGCTTAAAACCAACATCTGCTGTATCAATTACCTTCCCTCGTATCCCGGAAACCTCAAGAAGGGATACTAACCCCGGCTCCCTTGTAGATGATAGAATCTTTAATCCATGCCTGACAATAATCCTGTTTTCACCAGTAATTGGGACAATATCAGCCACCGTACCTATAGCTGCAAGAGCCAAAAGGGCAGTAAAAGATACCGGAACATTTGTTGTTTGCATCAATGCATGGATTATCTTTAAGGCAACCCCTACACCAGATAGATCCTTATCCGGATAAGAACACCCCGGTTGTTTTGGATTAACAATTGCATAAGCAGATGGTAAAACATCCTTTGGCTCATGGTGATCTGTAATAATTATATCCAACCCGGATTGATTGCCATAATCAACGGCATCTACTGCACTTATGCCACAATCAACCGTAATAATAAGTGAAACATCGTTAGATACAGCATAATCTATTCCCTGATTACTCAATCCATACCCATCCACAAACCTATTAGGCAAGTAGGATAACACCTCTGCTCCCATACTACGAAATACCCGAACAAACAAAACCGTAGCCGTAATACCATCAACATCATAATCCCCATAGATCATAATTTTCTGCTTATCTTTTACAGCTTGAAGTATACGGTTGACTGTTTGTTCCACACCTTTCATCAAAGAGGGTGAGTGCATATCCTTAAGGTCAGGATACAGAAACCTTCTGGCATCCTCTGATTTAGTAATCCCCTTGGCTACTAGTATCTTTGCCAATATTGGCGAGATTTTAACCTCAGCAGAGATAATGTCCTGCCAATTGGCATCAGACAATTGAATCTTTTCCCATTTCATAATTTTCCTCCTATCAATGTAGGTAATCCGTAATCACCTTTATTACTATTGTCGTGTCAACTCTCAAATGTCGGATAAGGTTACTATAGATAAACGACAAACAAGAATGTCTGTCCTACCAACTTATCCGTCATTTTAAGGTTGACAAGACACTATTATAATGCTTATTGATTATAATGTCAATAAAAAAATCCCCAACTTGGCAATGGGTCAATGAATGGTAGGAAAACTACCAACCCGTCATTGTTTCGTCGCCAGTAGCTCTTCGCAATGATATTCTGGTGACTACCGTTCACTGACCCATTACTCAACTTGAATCCTCGGAAATCCGTGAATCATTGATATTCTTCAAATTTTTCTATATCCTGCCAGATGTTTTTCATAAAAACCCTTGCATTTTAATTGAATGTATGCTATAGTGTATCTTGTAAGATAAAGAGTGGGTAAAATACCCACTCTTTTTGCTAAGAATTTATGACAGACCATAATGAAACTTGGAGGAGATACAAGGATTATGAATTCAGAATTTTTCGAGGCATTAAGTCAGCTTGAAAAAAGTAAAGGTATTAAAAGAGAGGTATTGCTTGAAGCAATAAAAGATGCCCTTCTTTCTGCTTATAGAAAAAATTTTGGTGGGCAACAACAAAATGTCTCTGTAGATTTTGATGGTAAGGATGGGTTCAGGGTTATTGCTAAGAAACAGGTAGTGGAAACAAGCAATAATTCCAAGCAGGAGATATTGTTGTCTGAGGCAATAAAGCACAAAGAAAATTGCCAGATTGGTGATATAATAGATATGGAGATTACACCCTTTGATTTTGGCAGAATTGCTGCTCAAACAGCCAAACAGGTGATTACTCAGAGGATTAAAGAGGCAGAAAGAGAAATAGTCTATAAGAATTTCAAGGAAAGAATTGGAGAGATTATCACCGGGATTGTCCAGCGGGTAGATCAACAGAATATCTTTGTTGATCTTAGTCGGGCAGAGGCTATCCTTCCAATGAAAGAACAAATAACAAGGGAGAAATATCGAGTAGGTGACAGGATAAAAACATATATCTTAGATGTAAAAAGCTCTTCAAGGGGTACCCAGATTATTCTTTCCAGAACACATCCTGAATTTGTGAAAAAATTATTTGGATTAGAGGTGCCGGAGATATATGAAGGGATTGTGGAGATAAAAGGGGTTGTCAGAGAGCCTGGTGCAAGATCAAAGATAGCCGTCTATTCAAAGGATGCTAATGTTGATGCAGTCGGTGCCTGTGTTGGTATGAAGGGTATGCGTGTTCAGGCTGTAATTGCTGAACTAAGTGGAGAACGAATTGATATTGCTTTATATGATGATGATCCACAAGTTTTTATAAAAAATGCTCTTTCTCCGTCAAAAACAACCTCTGTTATAGCAGATACAAAATTCAAATCTGCTATAGTGGTTGTTCCTGATGGGCAATTATCTCTGGCTATTGGAAAAGAGGGACAAAATGTCCGTTTAGCAGCTAAACTTACAGGATGGAAGATTGATATCAGGAGTGAATCTGAAATAACTAAAGAAAAGGATGCAGTAGCCAGAAAACAGGCCGAGGATGAACTTTTTAAGAAACCGGAAGAGATGCAGAAAATCGCGGCTGAAGAGTCCATTGCAGAAGAAATGGTTCAAGAATCTCCTATCGTTATTCCTGCGAAGGCAGAAATCCAGGTTGAAAAGTCTATTGCAGAAGAAATAATTCAGGAAACTACTCTAATCGGGTTAGACAAAAAGATTATGGGAAAGTTGCACGAAGCAGGGTTAGATACTGTTAAACAAATTAAGGGTATGTCTGTAAATAAGTTGATGAAACTTCCCGGTATTGGGAAGGTATCAGCAGAAAAGATATATAATGTCGTTAAGAAGTTGGAAGTGTAAAAGGGGTTGATAGTATGAGTATGAGAGTACATGAGTTAGCTAAAAGATTAAATATGGAGATTAAGGATCTGATTGTGGAGCTTAAAGGGCTTGGTCTGGATGTCAAGAGTGGGCTCAATGTATTAGATAAGGAAACAGCTACTCATGTTATAGATTTATTCTACACTCCATCAGAAGAGAAGAAAGAAGAGAAACTCATCCTGCCCTCTGAGGAAATATCCCTACCTCATGAAGGAATTATATCTATTTTATCATCAAGTACCATACATAACCTTGCTGAATCTCTTGGCATTAAGACTAATGCGTTGATTGCTGCTTTAATGAAAAAAGGATTCATGGTAACAATAAATCAATCTATTACTGCGGAGATTATTAGACTAATTGAAAATATTTATAGCGTTCAAATAGGGATAACTGCCCCTGTTTTTGAGATTGAAGAAAAGGATGAGCATCAAGGGGAACAAATATTATGTCCGCGACCACCAGTAGTTACGATTATGGGTCATGTTGATCATGGTAAAACAAAACTACTTGATGCTATTCGGGAAACCAATGTTGTAGATGGGGAATCCGGCGGCATTACTCAACACATTGGGGCATACAAGGTAAAACTTCCTGCCGGTGAGGTAACATTTCTTGATACCCCGGGTCATGAAGCCTTTACTGCTATGAGATCGCGTGGGGCACAAATAACAGATATTGTTGTTCTGGTTGTTGCGGCTGATGATGGGGTTATGCCTCAAACCGAGGAAGCCATAGATCATGCTATGGCTGCCGGAGTGACTATTATGGTAGCCGTAAACAAGATAGATCTGCCAGAGGCAAACTCGGATAAGATTAAAGCCCAATTAGCTGACCATGGACTTCAACCTGAAGAATGGGGTGGAAAGACCATCTTTGTTGAGGTTTCAGCTAAAAAGAAAATAGGGTTGGATCGTCTATTAGAGATGCTTTTATTAGAGGCAGAGTTGCTTGAACTAAAGGCTGTTTATGATTGTACGGCATCAGGAACAATTATAGAGGCTCGATTGGATAAGGGTTGGGGTCCGGTGGCTACGGTACTGATACAAAAAGGAACCCTTCAGATAGGAGATGCCTTTGTAGCTGGATTGTCATGGGGCAGGGTCAGGGCAATGTTTGATGATAAGGGAGTAAAGATAAAAACAGCTACACCCTCAACACCTGTAGAAGTATTAGGCTTTTCCGGGGTTCCTGCAGCAGGGGATATATTTAAGGTTGTCTCTACTGAAAAAGAGGCTAAACAAATAGCTACTCAAAGAAAAGATGTCATAGCGTTTGAAAAACCACTTGCTGCCAGAATAACCTTAGATGAACTATATTCTCAGATTCAACAGGGGGTACTCAAGGAATTAAATATTATACTCAAGGTAGATGTTGCTGGTTCTCTGGAGGTTATAGTTGATTCCCTTGAAAAGATAGGCACAGAGAAGGTAAGGATACGGGTTATACATAAAGGGATTGGGGATATTAATGAGTCTGATGTTATGCTTGCAGACGCATCTAATGCTGTAATTATTGGATTTCATGTTGGGATAGATATTGGGGCAAAAAGACTGTCCGAAGAAAAAGAGATAGATGTCCGAATTTATACTGTTATCTACAAGATAATCGAAGAATTGACTGAAGCCTTAGTCGGATTGTTGGAACCAAAATATAAAGAGGTGCTATTAGGTATAGCTGAGATCAGGGATGTATTTCGAGCATCTAAGATTGGAACAGCTGCCGGCTCTTTTGTTAAAGAGGGTAGGATTGGACGAAATGCAACTATTCGATTAAAACGCGATGGTAAGGTTATATCTGAAGCAAAAATAGTCTCTCTCCGCAGGTTTAAGGATGATGTTACTGAGGTTGTTGCTGGATTTGAATGCGGTATAGGATTAGAGGGTGTAACTGATATTAAATCAGGTGATATTATTGAGTCATATACCATGGAAAAGATAAAACAAACGCTATAACTCGACAGGCTGTTACGAAATAGAAATTTGGCATGAGAGACACACAATATGCTGTTCACATTTCCTTGCCAGATACCATATGTATACTCAAGTGGGGCATAAATTGCGTTTTTCGCTGGTCTTAATCAACGATAGCTGTGTTGTTCAGGTTCGCAATAGTACACTATTGCTCACCTTCATGTCTTGCTCTCCTTGATTAATTCTCACCGAAAAAATCGCAATTTATGCCCCACTTGAGTATAATTTGCGAAAATCGCAAAAAAAAACGCGAAAAATTCTGATTCGCAAATTCTTTCTGATTATTAATTTTCGCGATTTTTCGCGTATTTCGTAGTTTTTCCGTCCAATATAGCTACAAGTAGTTACTGTATACCTTTGTGCCTCCGTGGTAAATTCCTTTACCTGAGTAGTTACAGAAAAAGAAGAAAAGAAAAAGACAGTGAAACAAAGTCTAACCACAAAAATACCTGGTGGGCTACTGCCCACCAGGTATTTTTGTGGTTAGACAGATGAAAATGAATTTATTCACATGGACGAAATTGGAAAAACAGAAGGTGTAATCAGTGAATATCGAAATTGAACGCGAAGAAGACGATCGGTGGATAGCCGAAGTACCTGATTTGCATGGTGTCATGGTATACGGACAGAGTCAAGAAGAAGCGATTTCCAAGGTTGAGGTTCTGGCATTGCGTGTGATAGCCGATCAGCTTGAACACGGAGAAAGAATCTTGGGACTCCGTGATATTTTTGCGGTGCCAGCATGAGTAGTCAATGTCCGTCAACCAAAGCACGATTGGTGCTATCCGCTTTGTTGCGAATCGGTTGGATGATAAAGCGTCAATCAGGCACATCACATAAGGTTCTATCTCGTTCTGGCTGGCAAGATTTCACCTTTGCTTTTCATGATCAAGAAGAAATTGGTCCTCGCATGCTATCACGCATCGCTAAGCGTACAGGACTCATACCATCTGACTTATAAAATACTATCTAACTTGGGATATTAAGCCTGCAGAATTATCTCCTTTCTGGATATCATGTAAAAAGTAATGTTATCCAGTTAGAATTATATAAAATGAGAGCGTTGCAAATACTTTCCCCATTTAATAAGGGTTTGAATAATTTCAGTAAAATAAAACTTGCCAAAAGGCTTAAAAAGGCATGTTTTGCCTACTTGACAATATTTGTAAAAATAATAG
>Ga0210051_1005441_pt1 | contig 12177 bp, 9 predicted proteins | sample CryGey092014_all_FD_185464 | JGI IMG/M metagenome (GOLD analysis project Ga0210051, IMG submission 185464) | Groundwater microbial communities from aquifer - Crystal Geyser CG23_combo_of_CG06-09_8/20/14_all (SPAdes) (version 2) | ecosystem: Environmental > Aquatic > Deep subsurface > Groundwater ...
TGCCGTGGATATGACTCCGTCCAGAACCACCGCCGTTCGCTTTGATGCTGCCGCAAGGGCCGCTCCTGCGATGCCCGCGATTTCAAAGCCCCCCACTTTCTGTAGTACATCAAGGGCATCTTTTGGGTTTGGTCGATGAAACCGCAAGGCTCTTTCGATCACCTCGGCCTTATGCTTCAGGGCCTTATAATCGATGCCTGTACCTCGACCCGTAGCTTCAGCAGGGCTGATGTCACAAATAGCGCAGATGATGGCTGTTGCTGAACTGGTGTTTCCGATCCCCATGTCACCCAGGCCAACAATGTCGATGGGATTGGACTCATATTCGTTTAAAAACACCTCCGCACCGTTCTGAACAGCCGAAACGGTTTCTTCGGGTGTCATGGCGGGAGCAAGCGCAAAATTGCGGGTCCCCTTACGGACTTTCTTGTTCAATAAAAGCGGGTGATTTTCGATATCGCCGGCGACGCCCATGTCCACCACGCGGATGTCGATGCCACATTGACGACAAAGCACATTAATGGCAGCACCCCCTTCCAGGAAATTTTTCACCATTTGGCCGGTCACTTCCGAAGGATAGGCGGAAACACCTTCTTCAACAATGCCGTGATCTGCGGCAAATACGAACATGGATTTCCGATAGAGCCGGGGATTGAGATTTTTTTGAATCAGACACAGTTGAACGGCCAGATCTTCCAGCTTTCCCAAAGACCCTAAGGGTTTAGTTTTGTTGTCTATTTTTGCCTGGGCAGCGGAAAGCAGATCTTTCCCGATCGGCTCTATGGATTTCAGGGTGGACCTAAAGGGCTCCCGGAAGGATTCAAAGCCCTGCGCTGACCGTGTGATGACGATATCCTTTTCTTTTGGGCGATTTGATCTTTTAGTCAGATTTGTCATGGAAACATTCCTCCTTTGAAATTTTTGACCGACTGAGCCTCGATGATTTTGGGAAAGACGGCAAAGACATCGCAGACGGCAATTTCCGGAGGGAAAAGGGAGGACAGGGCCGAAAGGCTAGAAATTTCGATGTAAAAAGAGATAGCTCCGCCGAACGCTTTTCCGTATCTTTTCTGCATCTCCAAGGCTCAGGCAGCAGTTTCAGATACGAATAACATCCAGCATGATATCCGTTAAATTAGCAACAAACAGGCAGGCTTTCTGGCTTATGGATCATCCTACTGGCTGCGCCTTCCCATCAGTCAATCCGCTTTTTTGCAATCGACCGGCTGACAGTGGCATCCTTGCAGCGTTCGTCCCCGATTACAGCAATGGCTGGCCTGCGGTGGACTCTCACCACGCTTTCCTTTTACCAGCGCAAGGGCTCACCCCCAACGTTGCACCTGTTTGGTTTTCGTGATAGTTAAGGCATGAAACGTCTTTTGTCAATTGCCAATTCATGAGGAATATGCCACAGTATAATCAATATTCCCTTTTCTTTAGGTTGACAGATCTTACGCCGGTTATATTTTCTACACAACGATTCCTCAAGGAAGATAAGATTATCTAAAAGAGGAGGGGGCTATGAAAGCATTAGTGGTTTTTTATTCGACTTACGGCCATGTCTATCAAATGGCCGAGGCCGTTGCCGAAGGTGTAAGGGCGGTGAACGGGGCCGAAGTGATTCTGCGCCGTGTTCCAGAAACACTCCCTATCGAAGTTTTAAAACAAATGGGGGCGCTCGAAGCCCAAAAGCGCTTTGCCCATATACCGGTCTGTGCGGTGCAAGAGCTGGCGGGAGCCGATGCCGTCATATTTGGAACCCCGACCCGGTTCGGCAATATGTGCGGACAGATGCGCCAATTCCTTGATGCCACGGGTGAATTATGGGCCAAGGGGGCTTTGGTCGGCAAGGTGGGGAGCGTTTTCACGAGCAGCGCGACTCAGCACGGCGGCCAGGAATCGACCATTCTGACCTTTCATGTCACATTGCTGCATCATGGGTTCATCTTGGTTGGATTACCCTATACGTTCCAGGGGCAGATGACCATCGATGAGATCTCCGGAGGATCCCCTTACGGCGCTTCCACCATTGCCGGCGGAGACGGATCCCGCATGCCCAGTGAAAACGAGCTTGCTGCGGCCCGGTTTCAGGGTAAACACGTCGCCGCGATTGCTTCTAAATTGTCCTCATAAGCTAAAGAATCTCTCTGTTGAGAACAGGGCATTCCGTTTCTCCCAGAATTTGGGAGGAAACGGAAGGTGTCGCGCTAGAAAACGCAACAATCTTCAAAAGCGTTATTGAAACAGACCCTGATAGATCGTCCGTTTTTCCAAGCTCCATTTTGTACAATAGGCGGATTTGCCTTGCATCACCAAATGAAAGCACGCATTGCATACCGGGCTGCACTTGATGATGGATCGTTCATCCCCTTTTCGAGCTTTCTTCGGCCATTCCGGATCGACCCATAACATACGGGCCAAACCGATAAGATCCGCCTTTTTTTCTTTCAATATGGATTCGGCTTTAGATGGCGTTGAAATTCTTCCCGCTGCAATGACCGGAACGCCTACGTTCTTTTTGACAACGGATGCCAAGGATACCATGTAGCCGGCTCTTCTGGCTTTTTTCACCATGTCCGGCAGAAAAAAAGATTCGTAGGTTCCGCCCATGGCAGAGAGGTATGCAATGCCTTCTTGCTCCAGACTTTTAGCTAAAAGGATGGACTCGCTCTCCTGAAGGCCGTCCGGCAGCCACTCATTAACCAAGAAACGGTATCCGACCGGAAAATCTCCCACAGCATCTTTTACCCGTTTTAAAACCTCAATAGGAAATTGGATCCGATTTTCAATCGGTCCGCCGTAAGAATCGCTTCGATGATTGGTTCTTGGAGATACAAACTGGGCAAGGAGATATCCGGTTCCTCCGTGGAGTTCCACCAAATCAAATCCGGCCTGTTTCACACGTAAAGCGGCATTTGCAAATTGCCTCTGGATGGTGACAATTTCTCTTTTGGTCAGTGCTCGAGGCGTTTTTCCAAATACCGACACAGCGGATGGCGCCACAGGTTCTGAAACATGGGCAAATCGTCCTGCATGGTTGATTTGAAGACCGGCCAGGCTCTTTTCCTGATGGATTGTATCCGCAAGGGTTTCCAATCCCTTTAGATATCGATTGTGGTCACATCTTATGGTTCGGGGCGTTCCGCTGCTATTGGGTGTTATGCTCGAATTCTCGACCATAATCATGGCGGCACCGCTTCGAGCCATCTCTTTATAGTGGTGAAGCAACAGCGGGGAAACTTGGCCCTCTGAGGCGGCGTATCCCAAATATAGCGGTGCCATGGTGATGCGGTTTTTCAATCTGAGACCTTTCAGATTCAGAGGTTTGAACAGGTTTTCGTAAATAGGCTTTGTCATCTTTTCCTCCTATAGTGATAATATTACTTATACGCGTTAAATCGACGAATAGTGCTATTCCAGGCTCTTTTATGAATAAATGCCCTACATGGAGGAGTAAATCATGATCCGTCATTGTTTCCGCCCGGAGCCTGAATACCACGTCGCTCGAGAAGAGAGCCTTCGAGTTGATAAAAACGGGTTAAAGACTTGAGGTAATTCACCAGCGCCTGAACTTCGCCGATTCGGCTTGCTAAAAGATCCCGCTGGGCTTGTGCCACGAATAAATTGGTGGAGCGACCTACTCGAAATTTTTCGGTTTCGATCCTCAGTTTTTCTTCCTGAAATTTTCGGGTTGCCACGCTCGCGGCTATTTGCTCCTTTGAACGGCTCATTTCGATGAAGGCGTTTCGCACATCCAGTTCGACGAGGTTTTCCAAATTCTCCAGGGCCTTTTCGGCCTGGTCCTTTTGCAGGAGGGATCTTCGATGTTCCGCTTTGGCCGATCGATTGAAAAACGGAGACTCGATTCTTGCCCCGATCAATGCATCGTAAGACTCGCCTCCGATATCGCTGACGGATCCCGCGAACGAATCCGCATATCCGGTTTTACCCAATGAGATGAAAAGGTCCATTTTAGGGAGAAGACCATTTTTCGTGCGTACCACTTCGAGGCCTTTCTGTTGGAGGCTCAGTCTCGCATGATTGATTTCGGGTCGCATTTTAAGAGCCACCAAAACATGCGATTGAATTTCATCCATTTTGATATTCGGCAGCGTGGGCGGATGGATCAAAATGACGTCACGATCATAGAGAACCGTTCCAGATGGGGTCAGTAACTGCAATAGGTGAAGGCGGGATGATTCCAGGTTGCTTTTGGCGTTGATCAATCCCTGCTGCTGTATCGCCACTTCAGCCTGAAGAGCGGCAAGTTCTGCTTCCGCCATGGTCCCGATTTTGATCATTTCCTCTGTTTCTTCGAGCTGACGGTGGGCAACTTTTAGGGATTCTTCAACGATTTCAATCTGGCGTTGGGAAAGCGCATAATCCCAGTAGGCGGTTTCAACCTGGGCCACAAGGGATTCGACAAACCCGCGAAGTTCATATCTCGTGATGTCCGTTTGGATCCGAGTTTGCCGAAGCGTCACCAGATTGGCATCAAGCCCATAACCTTTAAGGAGCGATTGCGTGACGAACAACCCCAGCCGGGTGGAAGAAAAAAGATCCTTGTATCCGCTCGAATCCGTGCTCTGGTGGTAAATTCCGATTTCAACGTCTGTGCCGGAAGGGAAAAATTCATTGAGAAAAACGGTCCCCTCATAAATAGTGCTCCTCAGGTTTTCGATTCCGGTCCCCGTCTGGATCGGCTTCTTACCATCGTCTTGTTCGGTGGAGAATTCGCCTCCCAGGACAGGGTCGAACTTCGCTCGTTCTTGTTCTTCATAGGTCTGCTGAATGTAGGGGGTGATCTTTTCGGCCGCTAAAGTGCGGTTATTTTGAATAGCCATCAATATGGCTTCCATCAATGAAATTCTCAGCGGACCCTTTTCCGAAACTTCATTGGCTTGTTTTTCAACAGGAGTTGCTCCTGGGTCGGGATTCAGGCCCGATTGAATGGAGATGCCGTAAGAAGGGGGTGTCCGGTCCGCCGACAACGTTTCTACACCGGAACAGAAAAGGCATAAAAATACTAATACCCCGATGAGAATGAATTGCAATTGTAAAATAAAAAGTGATTTCATGGCATCAGAATTTTATCCCCTTCCTTTATCATGCAGTCCTTTTTGAAGAATCCTTTTCAAAAAGCGTATAAATAGTGGGAACCACCACCAGGGTGATCAGAGTCGAGCTAAACAGCCCCCCGATGACGGCTCTGGCCATCGGCGCTTGGGCTTCTCCTCCCTCGCCGATGCCTAAGGCGAGGGGTATCATGGCCAAAATCGTTGTCAAGGCGGTCATTAAAATGGGTCGCAGCCGTCTCTTGCCCGCCTCCTCTATGGCTTCTCTGAGAGGAAGCCTGTCTCTTCGTCTAAGCAAGTTGGTGTGATCCACGAGTAAAATTGCGTTGTTGACCACGATGCCGCCCAGCATGATGCAGCCGATATAGGACTGTACGTTGAATGTGGTATCGGTTAGAAAAAGTATCAGAATAACACCGATACTGGCCAGTGGAACTGAAAACATGACGACAAAGGGATAACGGATGGATTCATAGAGGCATGCCATCACCATATATACCAAAATCAGGGCCAGAATAAAGCTTAGCAACAATTCGCGGAAAGATTTCTGCTGTTCCTCGTAATCACCTCCGAAACGGAAGCTGAATCCTTTGGGTAATGGGACGGAGGATATCGCTTTGCGGATGTCATCAAGTATGGAGCCCATATCCCGGCCGCTGATGTTTGCCGTTATGTAAATCACTCGTTCCTGATCTTTACGTTCGATGAGTATCGGTCCGCTTCTATCTTTGAGTTCGACCACGTTTCCAAGCACAACAAGGTTTCCGTCTGAGTTGTTGATGGGAAGGTTCAAAATTTCCTGGATGCTCTTCTGCTCTGCGCCTTTTAACTTCACTCGAATCGGATATTCTTTCCCTTCTTCGCGAAAATTTCCCGCAGATGTTCCGGAGAGCATGGTTTGAAGCATATTGGCGATTTTCGATACCGTCAGTTTCATGCTTGCGGCCTTTTGACGGTTGATGATGACGAGCTCTTCCGGAGTTCCAATCTCCCTGCTGATTTGGGTGTCGGTGATTCCCGGAATCTGGCGGATAAGGCTTTCAATGAGGTGGGCTATTATATCCGCCTTTTCTGGCTCATGGCCGCGGAGTTCCAATTGAACCTGCTCTCCCTCCCCGGCGCCGAGCCTAAGAATGAAAAGACCCTGTCCCGCCCGGGTCCGGATCTTAGCCCCGGGTATAGCGCCAAGCTTTTTCCGGAGCGCGGCGGCAATTTCTTCGCTGGATCGAGTTCGCATTTTGACCGGTAGCAGGGCGATTCGCATCTCACCGGTATTGGATCCGCGGGCGCGCCAGGAGGACCCGCCGATGAACGAAACGGAATTTTGGATTTCAGGCACTTCCTGTTCTACGATGGCTTCGATTTTTTGAAACGCCTGGTGCACCACATCGATACGTGTTCCGACAGCCATTTCCGCATAGATCCGGACCTCGCTCTCATCAACGGCCGGCATCAATTCGACGCCGATTAAGGGTATCAAAAGGAGACAAGCAACCAGCAATACCGAAGTTGCCGTTAAAATCAACGATCGATGGTCCAATGCATATCGCAACACCTTCTGATAGCCGGTTTCCATCCAGGTAAACCATCGTCCGGTGATGCGGAAAATCCTGCTTTTTATGGAGATACGGCCATTGGAATTGTCAATAACCGGGGCGCGGACCCTTGACGAGAGCATCGGGACGAGGGTGAGTGCCACGGCCAATGAGCAAGCCAGAGAAAAACTTACCACGTAGGACAACTGCTTGAACATGATTCCGGACATCCCGCGAACAAATATCAAGGGAAGGAATACGACCAGCGTGGTCAACGTACTGGCAATCACGGCTGCCGCCACTTCATGGCTTCCGTTAATGGCAGCCGATTCCGGATCCTGGCCTGATTCTCGAAGCCGAAAAATGTTCTCCAGCACGACAATGGCATTATCGACCAGCATCCCGACGCCGAGTGCAAGCCCGCCCAGCGTCATCAAATTCAGTGTAAAACCACTAAAATACATCAAGCCAAACGTGGCCACTACAGATATAGGAATGGTGGTTGCGATAATGGCGGTGCTGGGGATATTTCTCAAGAAAAAGAGCAGAACCAATACGGCAAGCGCACCCCCATATAAGGCCGATGTGCCAACATTGGTGATGGAACGCTTGATATAATCGGAGGTGTCGATGATGGGAACGATCTGCAGTTGAGGAAAATCTTGATTGATGCGGGTGATCTCCTCAAGGACACCGGAAGCCACCTCTACCGTATTTTTTCCGGATTGCTTATTCACGGCAAGGCGTATGCCCGGTTTTCCGTTTACCCGGACAATCCGGGTGATTTTTTCCCAGGCATCTTCAACCGTGGCGATTTCTTTCAATTGGATTGGAACGTTTTCCCGAAGAGCGATCACGGTATTCCGCAGCTCATCCAGGTTGTTGTAAATGCCGGGAGTTCGGATCGTGATATCAAAGTTTCCCTGTTCGATCGTTCCGGCCGGAATCGTAATGTTCTCCTCCCGTAGAAGGGTAAGTAATCGATCCACAGGGAGTCCTAGTGCCTTGACCTTTTCCGCGTCCAGGTTGATGTGGATTTCTCGATTCAGGCCGCCTCGGATGTCCAGAGATGCCACCCCTGGGATCCGTTCGATGCGGTTTTTTATCTGGTCATCTATGATTCTTCGGACTTGAATCGGATCCAACCGACTGGAAACACCGAGAATGAGGATCGGGAATGAGGCGAGATCGAATTTTCTCAAACTAGGCCGTTCCGCATCTTCCGGCAGAACAGGGATGATTCGATCCAACCGATCCCGTACATCATTTGCCGCTGCGTCGAGATCCGTTCCCCAGGTAAAGGTGACACGAACGTTGCTGTTTCCTTCTGCGGATACCGAGGTCACTTCCTCCACCCCGGGAACGGCGCTCATGGCTTCTTCCACGGGGCGTGTGATCAATTCTTCAACCTCTTCGGGACCGGAATTTTCATATTGGGTAGTGATGCTTAGGGTCGGATAGGTGATATCCGGCATGAGATCAATGGTTAGGCGATAGAATGAAACGCTCCCTAAGATAATGACGATCAAAGAAAACATGATCGTCATTATCGGGCGGCGGATAAAAAATTGGGAGATATTCAAGATGGTTGCTTTCCGGAAGGTAGTGGGTTTTCCCTGATGTCTTCGGATTTTCCTTTCTGAATGATGTCTTGGACCGCTTCTTTTTCATGAACGATTATGGAGGCTCCGTCTTCCAGCAGATGCTGACCCAGCGTCACAATGGATCCGGCAAGAGGAGGCTGTAATATCTCTATAAGGCTTTCATCGGTGATGCCGACCTTGACAGGAACGAAATGCGCTTTTTCTTCTTTCAGATCGGCCATGAATACCCCTTGCAGGCCTTCTCTTTTCATCAGTGCGGCTTTGGGTATCACCGTGGCGTTTTCATGTATGGCGAATAGGATTTCAGCGGTGATAAACATGCCGGGTTTGAGGAGTAGCCGGTCGTTCGGGACTTCGATTTCAATTCTGGCCTCTCTGGATTGTTCCTTCAACAACGGGGCGATACGGGCCACTTTCCCGGTAAAGGACATTTCGCGGAGGGCATCCGTAGTGATTATCGCCTCCATCCCGATATGAACTTTATGATAATCTCGTTCGATGACATGGACAACGGCAATGAGTTTACCGATGTCCAGAATGGAAACAATGGGTGTATTGGGAGCCAGCATGGACCCTTCATCGACAAATCGTTCCCCAACGACCTGGCAGCTTGAAGCATTATTTTCGCCGATTTGAATCCGAGCATAAGAGAGCCGCGCCTCTGCAGCCTTTAAAGCCGCCATTTTTTGTGCAACCTGAGCGAGGGCCACTTTGATCTTGGCTTGTTGGGTTTTATATTCGGATTCGGACGCATCGAGTTGGGATTCTGAAGCGATCTTCTTTTTTCTCAGCTCGACCGTTCGCGCAAATTCCCGTTTGGCATTTTCCAAAGCGCTTTCCCACTCCAGGAGATTGGCCTGGGCCACTTCCATCTCCGCCCTTGCCTGGTTGACCTGCTGACGGTATTCTTCGTCATCCAGGACCGCCACCAATTGTCCGACTTTAACCGTGTCTCCGATGTTGACCCAAATCTTTTCCAGCCTTCCCGCGATTTTCGGGGCAAGGATAAAGGATGACCAGGCTTGTAAGGTTCCCGTTAATGAAATCCTATCCCGGATGTCGGCTTTCCGGACAGGGCTGATCTCTACGGTTACCGGCGCTTTTCGGGGTTCTTTATTCAAACTCAAGCGGAAACGATCACGTTTCTGGTAGATCGTCCATCCAAGCAAACATAGAGCCGATAAGATCACGACAACGAAGGCGGCTTTCTTGATCTTCATAAGGGTAAATCTTCTGGTCGGAATAGAAGTTTGATGGCTTCGTAAAAAGTCCATCTGCTGCGTTGCGCTGCATCCTTTGTCATTGCAGCGTACCTATAAGTACGCCTCATTCCTCAGGATTTGCGCACCTTCCATCTGAAGCTTTTTACTTTGCCATCCCAATTTTGAATTTTACGATTTCATCAAGTTTAAAATAAAAGGTTTTGCCTTGGCTTTCGGTAAAACCGGTTATAGTCATTATCAATATGATTTCACTGTAAAAAATGCTTGCTATGAGAAAAAAGTCTGGTTATAAATCAGGACTCAAATGATGCACGCCTCAGCTTGGGCCAGTGCATGTCCTGAAGAATAGGCCTCTTGAAGGTATTCGGGATGTTCGAAAATATCACCCTCAAAATCGAGTCCCCGATAGAAAAGCGATTGCCACAGTTCGGCGTCGAAGGTGTCGAAAAAGTAACGGACCGTCAGAAGTGCTCCGTCAAAAAGCTTTTTTCCGCGTGTAGCCCCTACGGCGATGAACAGACCTTTTCGTTTCACGATCTTGGGTGAAAAGGGGTTCTTGTCGATCCAGTATTTCTTGACCCATAAGGATTGGCAACGGTCCATGAGGATCTTGGTATGGGCGCTGACGGTGTAAAAGAAGATGGGGCTTGCCAGCATGAGGCCGTCGCATGCCAGCAGACGGTCATAAAGCCCTTGAAAGTCATCCTGGATGGCGCAACGTCCGGTTTTTCTGCAGCCGTAAATTTCCAGGCAGGGTGATATTTTCAGATCCCGAAGGACTACTTCTTCCACCTGGGCGCCTGCCTGAAGCGCACCTTCCACGGCCCGCTTCAGGAGGGAGGCCGTGTTTCCCTTTCGGCGGGGACTTCCATAAATTGCCAGGATGGTCTTCATCGTTGATGCTTTTCCTTCGTCGATAATTGGATAACAACGGGTCGCGCGCTTATGTTAGGATACCAAAAAGGATCGTTGAACACAACGATCAATTCCCCCGAAGGATCGGACTGCCGACGGTTTTTTTTCTTGACAATAAAAAGACCTAATGTTATTCGGAAATTAATCAATTCATGGGTTAATAAAATAGATATATCAAATAAATACAATATGATATTTCAATAAAATAGCAAAGAAAAATAAAATATTTTATCCGGCAAATCTAAATAAATACCGTTGTTGACCGGTGAATTCATGGGTTATAACCAATTCATTAGGGACAATTATAAAAATATTCTAACGGTATTAAGACAATAAATTATAATATATACAATATCTTGAATTGAGTTAAGCTCGAATACAATCTTTTTATGAAACTATATTAGGATCATGGTGAAACATCCGAAAAATAAGAAAGAATCCACCAAAGATCGAATCATCGATGCCGCAAAAATGCTATTTGCCGACCAGGGGTATCTTAAAACCACCATTGCGGATATCTCCAAACAGGCGGAATTATCCGAGGCGGCGCTTTATGAGTATTTCCAGGGCAAAGAAGACCTGCTTTTAGCCATACCGGATATGTGGGTATCCGAACTTATTGAAGACCTCGAACGGCAGCTTTTCGGAATCAAGGGAGCCGTTAACAAACTGAGGAAGTATCTCTGGTGGTACTTCCGCCGTGTTGAGGAGTCGCCGCTGGATGCCAAGATTGTCTACTTCTTTCTTAAGACCAACGCCAATTTCATGCAGACCGAGGTCTATTCCAACGTGAAGGTGCTGTATGCTTACCTGCTTGAGATTTTCGAGGAGGGCAAGCGCACCGGCGAGATGCGGTCGCATATCAATCCGAGCATCGCCCGCAATATTTTTATCGGCACCATGGAACATATCATCACCTTATGGCTGTTGAGGGATCGGAAATACAGCCTCTTTGAAAATCTTGAAGAGACGTTTGACCTGTTGGTGAGCGCGTTTACAACCCGGGAAAACGATCCGGCTTTACCGGTGAGGACTCTATTAGCCGAGGCAACCCAGACGCCCTCAGGCATAAAGCATGGTAACGAAGCATAGCTTTTAATCAAGACTCGGGCTTTTCGGTAACATTTCAGTGAAATAATGGATTCCAGGATTTATCAAAGGAGGAGGGCTGAGAGATGGCGAAGCAACTGTTTGAGTGGGACTATTCGTCGTATCCTGGGGCAAAAACTTACCCCCACCTGTTCAAACCGATCCGGATCGGCAATCTCATCGTGCCCAACCGGATCAAATATGCCGCAACGGAAGAAAATCTGAATGCGCATGATGGTTTTGTAACTGATTCGGGGGTGGCCTATATGCGTGAGCGCGCCAAGGGCGTGGTGGGAGGCCTATGCTCCATGCAGGGCGTTTACATGGATGCAAAGCGGCAAGGCCAGGGTTATGTGGGACAGGCGGCCTGCTGGGACGACAAGTTTGTTCCGGGACTAAAGCGTATTGCCGATGCCGTTCACGAGCAGAAAGCCGTGGCCGGTTTTCAATTGATGGACTGCGGCAGGGTAGGCGCCGTGGATGTGCCTTACGGGCACGGACCCTCGGCAGTTCCCCAGCGCTTGCGCATCTTCAGACTCATGAAGGAGATGACCAAGGCGGAGATCAAGGAAATGATCCGGCAGCACATCGATGCGGCCCGCAGAGGAATCGAGGCTGGATTCGACATCATGGAGATCTCGGGCATCGTTGGTTACCTCGTCTCCAACTTCATTTCCAGCTACACCAACCGACGCAGCGACGAATACGGCGGAGACATCCGGGGTAGGATGCGGGC
>Ga0210051_1005447_pt1 | contig 12170 bp, 10 predicted proteins | sample CryGey092014_all_FD_185464 | JGI IMG/M metagenome (GOLD analysis project Ga0210051, IMG submission 185464) | Groundwater microbial communities from aquifer - Crystal Geyser CG23_combo_of_CG06-09_8/20/14_all (SPAdes) (version 2) | ecosystem: Environmental > Aquatic > Deep subsurface > Groundwater...
CGAGGCGTTCAAATAGTTTTTGTGTCGATTCTCTGAATTCTTCGTCAAAGTACCCGCCAACTATTGAAGTGTCTATGTATATTCTTTGTTTCATTTCACAAAGTTAATAATTTTTCTCTTTCAAAACCAATTTCTTTATGCTTTTTCTTTGCCTTACCGCTAACAGATTGGCGGTATGTTTTTGTTGCCGATTTCGGAGCACGTCACTGTCAAGCCACGATGAAGTTTGAAGCGAGCCACAACCTTCCATTTTAGCACTATCTCGGCAATAAAATATACCGCATGTTAACAAGCTGGCCTTCTTTCTTTTCAAGCGACATACCTATAATATATACCGTCTGTTCTGTCATTTCGTTTTTGTCTGTCGGGCTGTGTGTCGGCAAAGTTTTATTTTTCTTTGAGTGGGGAGATTTTTTGTTTTTTCTCAGGGTTGGAGAAAGCATACTCTTTTGCAAGCTTTGGTTTGTGTCAGGGCTTGTGGGGCTTGCAAATGTGTATGCTTTGTGTGTAGGCATTTTATCTTTCACTTTCTTTAATATTAAATGAATCTTTAGTTGAAATACCCTGCCTATGATAATTTCTATTTGTCCATGGTGCCATTGGATTATTATCTATCCATATACCTTTTTGAAGTCTTCTTGCTTCAATTTCAAAACTTGAAAGGATCGTGTCTGAATTGTACTTTTTAAAATGCCAAGCCAACCCTGCTTTTATCATTTCCTGACTAAGTTCTCTACCATCTTCAAGATATGCAAAAGCAAGGACTCTTTCATATTTATCCTCTCCAGTAATTTTCAAATTTACCTGTTTACCAAAACATAAATCTGATAAATGATTCTTTGAAACTTTATAAAAAGGCATACCTTTTTCTGGAGCATCAATCCCTTCCATTCTAACTCTAATTGTTTTATTATCTTGAATTAAAACATCATAAGTATCACCATCAATAATGGATATGACTTTTCCTGAAACTGTGCTTCCCTTATTTAGAGATGGATTATTACCACTTTTAGAAGTACATGCAATTATAGAAATGAATAATAGAATAAACCATATTACTGACAGATTTCTCATTATTCAAAAATTATCACATTATTTTTATTATCAATTGAAATTTTGCCAAATTTTTCCAACGCACTTTGTCCAAATAATAAAGGTGCTTCGTTATTGTCAATAACTATTGCCTCAATGTTTTTTAAAACTCTATTTCCGATTTTAACTGTTCTTAAATTTATTCTTGTACCGGCTGAAACTTTACCAGTAGCATCCTGAAAATATTGAATGTCTAAAATGTCTTCTTTTTGTAAAGTACCTTGTCTGTATAAAACAGTAGCTTCAGCAGATGAAATACAGATACTGCTTGCTCCGGTATCAAAAATAAACTTTAATTTCAAACCGTTAATCTCAATCCAGACATATTTCACACCGTTATTATTCTCCATTTTAACAATGGTTTTACCTTTTGAATCTTCATTCTTGTCAATTGGTTGAGTAATATTATTATGATTTGTTATATTTTGTTTATCCTTACGCCCTGATTTGTGACCACATGAAATAAATAGTATAGAAACTATTAATATAATGAAGTAGATATATATCCTTTGATGCATATTAATTTGATTTACTTTCTTCAATTACCCCAGTTTTAGGAACAATATGTATCAAAAATCTCTGATTAAGATGCTCTACGTTTTCACGCATTGTCCCTCCGATTCCACTACCAGAGATTAAAACTTCACAATTTTTCCCAAAATCAATTTTTTTATCATCCCATATCTTTTTTAATGTGAAAGCTCTTTTATAGCTTAATTCATAGTTGTGTTGGTCTGATGCATTATCTTTTGATGCCTGACCTTCGATTATAAGTAGATATTGTATTCCTGGATATTTTTTTGAAATTGAACTGATTGAATCTCTTATTGATTCCCCTGCATTTACTAAATTATCAATAGCACTTTGAGGAATGATTTTATGTTTTTCGAATTCGTCCTTATCAAATTTTGATTCAATCTTTAAAATATGTTTTTTATACATACTATTGTATTCAAAGTACTTTGGATCAATATTTTTGACAGCTTCCTCAATCTCAATTATTTTATCTATTTGTGCTTGTGTTGCTTTTCTCTCATTTTCAATTTCAACCATTTTTCTGTGCAATAGAACAATTGTTAAAATAAAAAGTACAAGCATTACAAAAAATATACTCGTCATTAAATCAGAATAACTTGTCCAGAAAAAAGATTCCTTTTTTTGTTTCCTCATAGAGTATTAGTTTTTGAACCCATTTTCTTGCTGTGGATTTCGGTCAAAGTAATCCAAATGAAAAACTCCTCAATGAAATATGTGTATATATTAATCATAATGCAATATCAAAAAAAGACAAAATTTTAATTGTAATTTCGAAGAGGAAGTATACAATACACAACCCAGCACCCAAATAAATAGCTAATTTTTGCCAAATAGGAAGCTTTGGCGATTTAGCAATAACTTTGAATTCTCCAGTAGTTTTTGCACTTGCAAGATCATTAATTCCTCTGATAAGCTCACCAAGTTTCCCATTCTGTTCTTTCATTGCCTGCTCCAAGCGTGTTATACTTGCTATTTTGTCTCCTATTTTGTTTAACTCATCCACTAATTTTGTTGTATTCTGCAATTTCTCAGATAATGCTATTCTTTGGTCTTCAATTGATTGTATCAGTGTTTCGTTTTGACTAACGAGAGCGGTTCTAATTGTTTCTTGTTGTATTTTTAATGTATCTTCAATTTCAGAAATCTTTTTTTCAATAGTTTCCTGCATTTTTTGCAACAATGCATTAAAATTACTATTAAATGCTTCCAATGCAGCTTTTGAGCTGGAATCTGCTTTGTTAAGCGATTCTGCAAGCAAGGTTTTTCGCTGTTCTAACTGTTCTCTTTCAATTTTGAAATAATTACTTACCTCTAATAAATTTTTTAATAATACATCGTTATAATCTTTTACATTTTGTAGATTAGCAATCCACTTTTCAAGAACATTTAGAAGCTCAAGATTTTTTACGGTAATTCTTTTATCTTGAAGTTGGGAAATAAGATTTATAAGTTCTGCTTGTTTACCTGAAGTATCAGCTACTTTTGATAAAGTAGTAGTAAATTGTGCATTATTTAGTGCGAATGTTCTATTAAAATCTGATAGATCTTGTGTCATTTTCAGCAGAACATTAGCTGTGTCATTCGACAATTGAGGTAATAGCTCTGCCTGCATCCATGAAAGAAAATTGTTTTTATTTCTTTCAACACTAACTTTTTCCGTTTTCACTCTTAATGTACCACGTGTAGTGAGAATAATACCAATAATACTTGAAATCATTGCTAATGCAACACCACCTAATAATGCTTCAATACCATCAGCATTGCTATCTGCCTCATTACCAAGCAAACTTTTCAAACTGCCTGAAAAAACAAGAAAAGAAACGCCAATTAATATACCAGCCATTGTTCCTGCTAAACCAAGATACAAAGGTACAGGAATTTGTGTGTTGATTTCATCCTCTTGTGCATCACAATTTCTATCAACAATATCTTTGATTAAATGAAAGTCACTTACACTACCCTTATTGTTGGACAGATACTTATTAATTGACTCAATAATAACTTCCCAAATGGTATTTTTATGCGTTGTTTCAAGCCCCTCCACATTTTTACCATCTTTTTTAATATTTGTCTCATTCGTAATACTGATAGGAAAAATATTCAGAAAAGTTTTTCTACTTTTTTTATTTTTAATGTAATAGGAAATTTGTAGAATCACAATAATTGCTACTACTGCTAAAATTGATAATCCATGGGGAGTCAATAAAAATTCTATCATAATATTATTCGAATTTAATTTTTGCTTTCTCGACAACTTCCCATTTATTATTACTGTCTTTTTTTACAGTTCCGGGAATTGTTGTTGTAATTCTTATTTTATTTGGAACATCGGAAGGATTATTCGCAAAACTACATACGTCCGTAAAGAAATCCTGATTAATCACTCCACCACAATATTCAAATTTTGCACCATTACCGGATATATTGAAAACTCTAAAGGACGCATCTGTTGAGTTATTCAATTCCTCAATTAGTATTTTCCCGTTTTTGGATTTAAAGAACTTTTCATCAATATACGTCACCTTTTTAATTTCAGCTTCTTCTTTAACGTCTTTTTCTCCTTTGCTAACTTCTTTATTTTGTAGCTCAGAGACACTTTTTTCTATTAAAGAGACCCTTTTTTCTATTAATGCAATTCTATCTTCAATAGGTTTAATGTTTGGTGTTGATTTATAAAAATCACTCGAAGAAAATTTTTTTGCAATTCTTTGACTTCCCAATACAGTAGTTATTATTTGGTCTCTGTTTGGCTCACTGGGCTGATGATTCTTTCTACGAGATATGAAAAACAATACTATCATAACAAACCAAGTTACAATTAAAGCAATCCAAAATTTAATATTCAAAGGCTCAGGTTCTTTTGTTTTTAATTCATTTATTTGATTTTCCGGTATTTCAACTCTTTGTTGCAAGGTTTGATTTTTCTCTTGCAGTTCTTCAATCTTTCCAGAATTCTCAATCGTTTTATCATTTACAATTTCTTGCTGTGAAACAATCCCTAAATTGTATTTTTTGCGAATATCATTCTGAACTTTTGTTGCTGTTCTTGTCAAATTAATATCACGCCAACTCTCTGCTATTAGCAATTTTAATAAAGCATCGTTGTCAGGTGAATTATCGTATTTTAATTTTCTTTCATTAATTTTTTCAGCAAGTTGTAGAGCTGCATTATTTGAATTGCCTTGAAACAAACCTTTGATTATTTCAAAGGTCGGAATAGAATTCAAATCGTCTAATGAAGATTTTTGCAATACAGGTTTTACACTTTTCTCGTAAGTATCCTTAATATAGGGTTTTCCAGCATCACAATTTTCTATAAACTCCATTAGGTACTGACAATTTGCATAATCAATTAAATCCTCAAATTCAGTTTTGACTATTTTATTCTGTGCAATACACGTAAAACCAAAAAGAATTATCAAATTGATTATTACAGTTAATTTTTTCATAATTAATCTTTTTTATTGATTTCATTACTTATTACATTTAATAAGCTTGCAATAGGATAAAAGAAAAAGGTTTCTTCTATTTGGGTACTTGATGTATCAACTATTGTAGCAATTTTATTGTTTATCCCATTGCGTGTAAAATTGGCCAAATCGTCTTCCTTCATTAATACATCCTTAGCAATTTGCAAAGTTTGCTGATTTATATTCATCGCTTTAACAAATGTTTCTGCAACAACACCTTTTGTGTATTTCTGTAGCATTAATTCGTTAATGGCATATTCAATAAACTCTTTTACCTTGTAATTGGTTTTGGTTACGCTATCTTCAATATTTACGGATGAATATGTGTCGCTATCGGTTATAAAAGTATCATTATCTGTTCCCAATAAAACTAGAGGTTCGAAGGACTTTTGCTCGTATTCCTTATCTGCTGCTTTAATACCACCTTTACAAGTTACTTCTTTTGGGTTTTTGGTGTTTTGGATTATGTCCAAACCACTATTGCCATATTGTTTACCATAAACTTTTTCAAAAATGCATTTTGAAAGTTCTGCCAAAATTTCCTTATCACCAACGATATTTACAATTCGTGAACCATTGCCACTAAATGCAATATGCCTGGGTAATTCCAATTCTTTCGCTTTCATTATTTGTGCTGTATGGTAAATAATAGCTGAATAAAACAGCACAAATATCAACTTCTGGTCGCTGTCTCGTTTAAGCATAGAATTAAAATCAATTTCAACATCTTGCAGTTTTTCGTGATTTTTAAGTGCGAAAAAGAATGAAGCAATATCTCCTTTTTGCGTGTCCCCAGTAATACCCCTGTAAATATTGTCGAATAGATAATTATATTTTGCATCCCCAGATCTATCTTCATCAAGGATAATGTTTTCAATATAAGATTGATATTTACTGACAATCGGAGTAATCTGTTCACCCAAACCAAATACGGAGTTTGCAGCAAAACGGAATGAAGTTACATATTTGGTGTCTTTTCCTCCTTTGATAAAAACTATATCAGTTGTGCAGCCACCAATATCAATAGAAACAAGATTATTTATAGCGTCCTTATATTTTCTGTCATCTTTGTAGTAGAGGAAAGGTGCTACAGATTCGGGCAACTCAATGACATTTCTTTTTAAAAGGTCTTTTTGACTTTCTTCCAAGTCATCTATGCTTGTTACAGCAATCCCAAGAAAATATTTTGAATATGCCAGCTTCCATTTATTACGAATTATTTTAGAACGAGAACCTGCCATACTGAGTGGATAAAACCAGACAATTTTAGTTTCGCCTAAATTGCCTCCGTTCAAAATAACTTTATTCCGCAATATGAAACACAAAGCATCGATATAATAACCCATTTCATCTTCAGTAGAATCCCATTTAAGTTGTGTCAAAACCCTATCGTATTTAGGTACTTGCCTTTTTTCATAAGGAATAATAACATTTGCTTGTGTGAATGGAAAAACTTTCTCTACACTCTCCTTGTGTTTTTGTAAAGATAAAGCAGTGCGGACAGGAAATTTAAACATTTCTTTTTCACCAATTGAAGTAGGAATAAAATCAATATCAGCAACCAGAGTGTGCGCTAAATTGTTACCACAAAGGAAACTTATTTGTTTGTCAGTTTCATGGATATCAAAGGGTCTGATTGTCTGATTTGAAGATGTTTTGTACTCAATATGTGTGTTTGTTGTACCAAAATCAACAGCAAATGTAAAGTTTTCTGCACATCCTTTTTTATGCAAAACGGGTAAAAGCATTCCGCTTGTTCCTTCAATTATTATTTTTATTCGGTCAAAACCTTTTTGATTCAACGAGTAAGTTTTACAGATTGAGTTCTCATTATCATCTGTGTTTCGTACAATAGGATTTTCGCATTCGATTTTATTTTTACCATTATAAAAATCTACAGTATATTTTCCCAGCTGGTCTTTTTTGTTGTAAGGTAGGAATAATCCAAAACGATAATAAGCATCTTCGTTTTTTGAAAATTTAATATTTGGGAATAACATACAATCAAAATCAGACTTCTCTATTATATTGCCCTCACTTTGTTTGAATTCTTTTTTGTACTTTTTCTTTCCGATTTCCAAAGTTACATCTGCATATTGGGTATAATGACCTATTTTTATTGACTTTTTTAAGTCTTCAATAGTATAATGCTTGAAGAACTCGTCTTTGATTGGTAGTAGATAGGTATAATTACAATCGGATGGAATATTACCATTAAAAAAACTATCACTTTTTATTGGAGAAGACAAACGTATAATTTTACTTTCCAATAAATCATCTACAGAAAGGTTTTCTTTCACTGTTAATTTGCTGTCCTCAGTGTCTCCAGTAAAATCTAACTCATAGATATATTTACTTAAAATTTCAACATCGGGAGCGCGTAATTGCTTGTAATTGCTTGTTAATTTAGTGCTTGCCTCTGATATTTCATAGTCGGTAGCATTTTTTCTACCAATGTTTATTGAAGCTTGTTTTTGTGCATCAAGATAACTTTGAACTTCAGCGAAAATATGCTTGCCGGTACTATTTCTAATTTCATTATTGGCAGTAATCCAAGTATATAGATATTTCTGAAAGCCCCAGCCTCTTTCATTCAAAGGAATAACACCGTCAAATACTTTGTGCGTTGATAATTCAATATTAATATTAAATTTTCTTTTACCCTCTTTATCTTTCTCATACCAATCATTTGCAGACGAGAAAAAAAGTGTACTTGGAGAAGTTGCACCAATCATTTCACCTGTTGCTTTGTGTTTGAGAATGTAAATGCATTTCATTTTATCAAAATTATATGCAACGGCATCATTCTTCAAAAATGTTTCAAGTGTTTTATGCAGAATTTTTTGAGTAACAATATTGGATAACTCAGGTAAATTTTTTGATTTATCCCAAGTTATTACATCTATCACTTCTTGTGATTTCCACTTATTGAGTGTGAAAAATATTTCTGCAATATCAAGAATGTCAGAAACGATTTTTTTATAAGCATGCAATGCTCTATCTCCATAAGCCGCAACTTCAGCAAATGCAGTCTTAACTAATGCTATACGAGCAAATGGAGAGGGAATTGACGTTGGCTGATTTTCAGAGTTTTCATTAGAACTTTTAATAGCGTTTCTCTGCTTTTCACCATACATGTCTGAAACGCCCCAGTGTTCAATTGTATTAACTAATCCAAAGTCCCCTTCATTTTGCAAGCGGAATATGTATTTATCACTCCCATCTCCATTATTTTGAGAAGTTTGATTTATTAATTCTTCGGTTACACGATAAAATAGTTCAATGAATTTTTTTTCATTATTTAGCGATTTATTTGTTTTTGATATTTGTCTGTTAAGTTGGTTATCAACTTTTGCCCAATTTTTATATGTAAAATCCTTTTTTGTGAATAAACTGACATTTCCATTAACAAAATTGAAAGCATCGTCTGTTGTAAGATTGAAAGGTGCAAATTTGCGACTTTGTTGAGTCATTTCCTGCAACCATTCTATGAATTGCTTTTGAACGGACTCGAGGTTGGCTATATTGTTTCTGAAATCTCCTACAAAACGGCCATGTGCATATGGTTGATATTTATTTTGTTTATCAAAAATATCGTATTGTGAAACTTTTTCAGCAATAAATTTATCCTTTCCTTCTTCTGACCGTTTTACTATTGTGTAACCCATATATTTTGAAAAAAGCATAAAACGTGAAAGTGGATTTACTATCAGTTTTTGAGTTTCTGCTGCCAGATTATCGAAACTTATTTCTTCGACATTTGAATTAATTCCAAACTCTTTGTAAATCGTTTTTCTATTACCTGTCCCATCTTTTTGAAAATTCACTGTTCTTTTATCAATATTTACAAAATCAAGAACTGACATAGCAGCTGAAAGTTCAACAAAATGAGCATCATTTTCCTGTTCTTTTCCTCCTTCGGCATATTTATATGCTTTTCGGTTTGTGTCAGCAATATAATAAAGTGTGTCAAGTTTCCCATTTTCAGTTTCGTAATATGACAATGCTGCACGTGTTTTATCATTAAAAGTGTCTGAATCTACATTATCCTTTTTATCAACATTAAAATAGGGTAACACTGAAATTGCACCTATTGGTGCTACATTTATCAAGCCCCAATTCGGCAATTCTGTACCTTTTGCATCTTTAAGGTTTGGTGTTTGTAGCATTTTTCGCAATAAGGGAAATCCACTTGCTCCTGTTCCACCGAAAATAGATGATATTATGAAAATTTTATCCCCGTTTTGAAAATCTGAAGCAAAAGCTTTAAAAATATTCTTATCGTCAAACTGATTTAACACTACACTACCAATATTTGGATTTCCTTTAAATCCAAATTCGGTATCCATTGATAAAGTGTTTTTTGAAAACAGCATTTGGGATAGGGCTTTGTTTTCATTTGTTTGAGTAGAAATTCCAATAAAATCTTCAAATTTCTTTGTTTCATCATCCAGCTTCAACAAAAGTTCGTTATCAAGTAACTTGATGTCTGTATTGAAGAAGCGATTTTTTATTTTCTGTTCTGGGTTGTTTTTAGGAGCAATACCATTAACGGAAATATAGCTCTTTATTAAACCGTCCGTGCGAGAATAATCACCATTCCCTTTATCTCTGTCAATAATTATTGGAACAATAGTGTCTACTCCACACTCTACGCCTGATGCTAAAAGCATTGTAAGGGATTTCAGCACTCTTGCACCTGTGCCACCTATCCCAAAAATATATAATTTGCTCATTATTATTAAGGTTTAAAATTTGTAAATTAAAGATAAGATATGTGAATGCTTGCAATTGGGGCTCCACCATTTAAACATGTACGTAAAAACGGTAAAAAGAATTGTTGAAACAAAAAAATTGCTGAGACCAAAAAGCCAGCAATCTTTTTGAAAAATCAATTGCGAAAAAATATTTCCATCAGAATCTCTTGTGTACATTAAGCAATCCCCAATGTTACCATTCAAAAAGTCATTTATCGTCCAACTATATCCGATAAATAGATTTATAACACCAGTTAATAGAAGAATTATTACCCAGTTCCACCATCTGTTAGTGCGAGGATGATTAAATCCCCAAAGTGGCAAATAGTAATAAGCTATTACAAACACAAATGATATCCCAATGGCAATTAATCCTATTGAATTAAAAATATTTTGACCACTATAATCTTGTGTTTCGCAGTTGTACCCCCAAAGGTACTCACCGAAGTTTTGCCCGAATATAGCTTCGAACCAGCAATAGATTTTTCCTAAAATTTCATCCATGGTTAATTGATTTTAATTTTTATTTCAGTGTAATAATTATTTGAGATTGTAAATGCTTCATAAATGCCATGTATTTGGTATTTAATACCATACGTCTTTCCGTTTACTGGTATTGAACCAATACTATCATTTATATCCTCAACCCATTGTGGGATTAGAGTTTTAAGTTTAACAGAAATAACACCTTTATGTACGCTTCCAGATTCAAAATTTAATTGGTGGGTATATCCAAAATTATTTGATACAGAATTACATATTGTCAAAGCAAAATCCTTATTATTCAGCTCATAATTTGATATGTCTCTCAAATAGTTGTCCGATAATAAAAAGCCTGAAAGATTAGCATTTACTGAAAATCTTGCAGAGTTTTGTTGTCCTTTAGTTTCTTTTTTCAGATTTTCAATTGTTGTTTTTGGCTCCTTCTTGTCTAAATCAAATTTTCCTGATCCCATTTTGACGGCATAATCTACCGATTTAGGTCCTCCAGTAATTGAAAAGACATTTTGTACTCCACTTCCTTTAAATTTATTTTCAGGCACTTTAAGAATCAAGTCATTTATTAAATCAGTTTTTCCAATAATCCAGAGATAATAAGGTCGTTCTTCATTTATTTTTGTTCTAGAATCCTCACGGTTGTAGTACCAACCATCAAATTTTGATGAAAGTTGATAAATGACAACTGCACTATTGGGATATTTATCTAGATAATCAGCCATGCTTGATTTTATTCCTATTTGTTGATTTACAAGATATTGTTCAGCATCTTTACCTACACCTGGTGAAAATATACCATCAGTTACAAGAATGGAAATTTCGTTAGGTTTTGTTTCAGTCAAAACAGATTTCAATAAATTTGAAATATCTGTCGTACCACGACTTCCACCTTTATTTTTAAAAATGGTTGGATCAAGTTTTTCTATAAAATCGCTTATATCAGAACCTTGAGGTATTATGTCACTGTTAATATAAAACAGATTCAAACTGTCAGTAAATTTAGAAATTTTTATATCTGTCAGGTAGTTATAAACAGCTTGTTCAAATTCTGTTACACCTTTTACATAACCATCCATGCTACCTGAATTTTCAATGTAAACATTGATATTAATTGTTTTTTGTTTTAGATTAGTAATGGGTTGCCAAATATCTGCTTTTGTTAATTTAAATTGTTTAAGCAAATATGTAACAACTTTTGAGCTGTCAATAACTCCTTGAATGTTTTTGAACTGCTTAAAGTCCCTTTCATCAGAACAAGAAATTTCGTCAAGTAATATTTGATATTCTTTCTCGTCAATGTAGTTGTCACTATTTGCAAAAGTTGTTGCTTTTTCTTTAAATAATGTGAATTCAGATTGACAACTAGTCAAAATCAGAATAATTAAAATTATGCAATAACATTTCATTTTCATATCTATTTTTTTTCAAAATTAGTAATAATTATTGAGTGTGCTAGAAAAATTGCACTCTTTGGCAAGTTTTGGTTTGTGGGTCGGCTGGTGCGACTTGCCAATGTGTGCAATGTGGGTTGGCTCTTAAAAAACAAAAAATGTGGGTTGGCAAAAAATAAAACTTTATCGGGTCGGCTGGTGTGGTCGGCAGTCATTCCGACTTTTCTTTCTTTTCTGTCTTTGTTGTATGTTGTCTTGTCAATTTTCATGTCGCTGTCTTTTTTTTTAGGCTTGTTGGTAACGGCTGGCAATATGCGTAGGCCGGGATTTCGAAGCTCCAACCTATCAAACCGTTACAATTTTGAGTAAATGTACAAAAGTTAAATTTACCCACAATCCCCGGCTTACGTATATTGCGTGTGTGT
>Ga0210051_1005448_pt1 | contig 12169 bp, 13 predicted proteins | sample CryGey092014_all_FD_185464 | JGI IMG/M metagenome (GOLD analysis project Ga0210051, IMG submission 185464) | Groundwater microbial communities from aquifer - Crystal Geyser CG23_combo_of_CG06-09_8/20/14_all (SPAdes) (version 2) | ecosystem: Environmental > Aquatic > Deep subsurface > Groundwater...
AATTTTCTCCCATAAGGCGATAGTGAATGAATCACGCTTCTGCCTTGATACTTTTTATTCAAAAGACCGGCTTGGACTAATCGCCTGGTATGTTCGGAGATGGTTTTAAAGTTTTTGTCCAAATTTTTGGCTATTACATTAAAATAAAAATGGCTGGACACTAATTAAACAGCGTCCAGCCTTAGCAATCCTTTCTTTTTAGGCTGCCACTTTCTTGAACTTACTAACGTCAGAGGTAATCTCCAGCTCTAATTCGGCGGGTTTCACCATAAACTCCTCATGCTGGCCAATAGTAACTCCTTTGACGCTCTTTGCCACGTCTGGCTCTTTCAGCATTGCCTCTTTGTCTACTTCCTGTTTGACCCTGATAAATTGTTTTAATCGACGTTTCACCAACTCTTCCAAGACTTGTTTTACATTTTTCAGTGAAACGGCTGGTGGTGTAAGACGCCAGCCAAAAATGCCGGTGGGGAGTTCTACGGTTTTGCGCTTGCCATCCTCAGTTAATTCATTACGGTGGCTTTCAGCGAAGATAAAAAGACCTTCAAAGAGCTGAGAGATGTTCCCCTCGTGAACTTGAGTTTCAGACATAGATTCAGATTTCAATTTTTCAACCGCTTTATTGAATTCATTTTGAATCCGATCAATTTCCCGTTGCCCCTTTCCAATCCGGCTAATAAATTCAGCGGTTTCCTCCAGCGTAGCCGGAATCGGTACCACGACGCGTTTAGTCTTCTGGCTTTTCATAACTTCCTCCTTTCTTTACCTCTACCTTACCATATCTACCTTCACATCTGTAGAAATGTGGACACTTTACACAAGTCTCGTATATAACTATCGGACACTTATCCGTACCAAACCTGTCCTCTTTCATTTTCTCCTCCTTTCTTTTATTAAAAAATCTATAATTAGATTACCTTTTCTAATAAAAAAAATCAAGCCTTAACAGAAAAATCGCCTGATTAGCGATTTTTCTGTTCCACCATTCGTGCGAATTAGACCATAAAGATTTATTCGCCTAATTTTTTAGTGGCTAGTCATTGAACAATTCCATAGAATTGTTCAATGACTACTGGTCTAATTTTCTTGCCCCCGTTAGAAATCTTTGATTTCTTTTCGGGGTTTGTTGGCCAGTTAATCATATTATTTCCGAGATTGTTCCTCTAAGTCCTTATAGTATTGGGGATTATCACCGACAAATTTAATCAAATACCACTTTACCAAACGAACCACTAATGCGTTCCGCCAATTTTTTACTGGTCGAACTGCCTCGTATCCTCGCGGACTATTAAAAATCTCAATCAATCCGTATTGTACAAGTTCGCCATCAATAATATCCATCCAATGACGAGAATTAGGATTATTGAATGTCTTATAATAAAATCTGCCTCTTTCATGACGAAGTGGTGTTTTAGGATTTGAATACCAAACATCAATAAAACGATCAGCTGAATATTTACCCCACGAATTACCTCTTGTATCGCGGTTATCTCTTAAAATTTTCTTACTAATTCTGATTGCTTGAATAAAACCGGGGAAAAACTTCAGAAATACAAGAACAAAAATTAAAACGAGAATTTCCCATATCAAATTATCTAAAATCCACTCTCCTAATTTTTTTGTTGGGTAGGGCATTATTTCTTAAAAAACTTACGCACCTTGCGCCATAGTGCTTTTAAATTTACTCCGATACCATAAAACTCGGGCGAGAGCTTTACTATCTCCTCGGATTTTTCTTCGTACCACGAAGAAGAATCGTCCTCTTTCCCTCTTATTTTTTCCTTAGCCCATTGGCGGGCGCGAGAGCGTTTATCCGGATTGACCATTTCTCCATTCTTAACCAATCCCGCAAGCTCGCCGTATCGGCGAAGCATTGCCGTATAAAAATTGTCCATATATCTAATACCATCCGGCGTTAATTTAAAACATTCGTGTGTGCTATCAAGAGCAAGAGAAAGGAAACGGCTATTATTAAGAATACTCACATCACTCCCATCAGGAATTCCGAGTAGTTTAAATATTTCCGTGGCGCGGACACATTCAATTTTTCCATTTTTTCTGTATCTTTCGTGCAACTGTTCCATCGTACGCAATTCTAAATCAGCTGGCATATTAAAAGCGCCAAGTCTCTTTAACTCTTTTTCCAACTTACTTATATCTGGCGGGCCGTAGTGAACTACCATAATTTAAAATTTATTAACTACCTTGTAACGAAAGCAGTTTCCCCTGATCTATGCTTTTATCGAGGCCCAACAGCTTAAAGTCAGCAAATAGTTTAATTATTGCGATGCTATGCCAAAGTATCAGATTAATAGTCGGGACTAAAAACCCGAATTGTTGATCGGAAGTCTTGCCGAGATGCATATTTAAACTTTCTACATTGGGATGAGCGAATCTGGACATCGTTTTATATTTTTCTTTGTGGCTCTCTTTAAATTTCGGAGGGATAAGATCGTTTTTTATCCCATTCTGATATTCCGTGATTTTTAAATCGTTATTATTAAAAAAGTTGTGTAATCTTGATATGGTTTCTTCGTCAGATGAACCGGAGAAAATATAGAAAACTTTAGTGTATAGTTCGTATATGTATCTATACAAATATTGAGAAAGAAAGACATCGTTGGTCAGAAGTACATTTTCTGTCGAGATATTAAGAGAATAGAGTTTATTTAAAACTGCCGCAGCAAAATACTCCTTCGGATTGTTTCCTTTTGTTACAGTTCCAAAATTAAAACCCGGCTTAATAATTTCACCAAAAGAAGTGATTTTATTCTGCAATGAATATTTATACACGGTATTTTCTCTACTTAATTGATTATTTTCATTTGCCATTGTGTTCAATAATTTTAATCTCCTCCGGGATGCCTGCCCGCCCCTGGCGGGAGGCCGTAGAGATTATAAACTAATTTATCAATTTGTTTTTCGTAATCTTGTCAAATTCATTCAAATCATATATCTGTTCACAAATTTTTTGATACAATTCTTGCCTTTCGGTTATATCCTTCTTCTTGAAATAAGGATGCGGTTTAAAAAGCAGTTGCGACTCCTCCTTATACTTTAAAAAGGAAGGATTTCTTTTGTAACATTGGGAACTTAAAGTTTTGGCTAGTAAGTTTTGTCCAAAATAATGGGGGAGTTTTTCTTCGTAAGGCAAATCGCCATAACTTTGATTAAAGCCCTCCGGAAGTAAAAGTAACGCGCCAATCTTGTTTCTGCATTCTTCAAAATCATTCTTTTGTTCAAATTCATCCTTATATTCTTCAAATTTATCCGACCATATATGTTCAACCTGGAATGGCCTATCTATTTCCCGACCTATATAGTCCTCAAATTTGCTATTAATTCCACTTCTTTTCTCAATATATGTTGTTATTCTAGCAAGCAAGAAGCGTATGAGCCTTTTATTTTGTCCATGCATTCTTAAGTTCTTAAAACCGTCAAGGTCTTCATCAAATTGCGACACTTTTCCTTTGAGTAGTTCTGCTAATTCTTCAACACTTTTCCCCCGAATTTCTTTAACGAGAGAATACATAGTATAGCGTATTGAACTATGAGAGTAGTTCCGATAATTTATAGCTCTAAAGACTACAAACATTTCTAGGAATTTTGAAACCAGCGCTAACTTCTCATTTATAGTTTCTTCATTGTCTTCAGTATTTATGGGTGCAATCAAAAGCGGATAATATATTGAGGAAGCTAAGCCCCGTTCATTAATGTAAAAAATAGATTCCAACTTATCGTTTAATTTTACTGAAGAACTATTGATTTTAATGTATAAGTTTACAAAAAATCTAAAATCCTTGCTTACAAAGTCATAAAAGTCCCCACTATTTTTAAGCCCAATCTTCTCTTTGTTGTCTCTCACCCAGCTGTGGAATCTTGTACCAATTTTCTCAAAATCTTCATTCGCAGCCCCTTTCCTCCCCGGTCTGATTGATTCAGCAAGTTTAGCTCTAAGCCAGGCCTTAAAAAATTCAAGATCTTCCTCTTTAGAAATTTTCTTCAGATTTGAAATTCTATCCTTCCATAATTCGTTTATTTCATACTTTTGATCAATATCCTTTATGTTTGAAAGAATAAACCCCTTTAACATCTCTGTGGAAGTTAGATTTAAACCCCTGTCATTCATGGTCTCAAAAATAGTATATGCATCTTCATCAGAGTAGGTTATGATTTCAACAAAAATAACATTTTCGATAAGCCAATCTATAAAATAAGGCAGAGCTTCTTCTTTTAATTCCTCGGGGAATAATTCTTCAATGTCCTTATAACGGTCAACAATATTTTGTATAGATTCTCCTTTTTCACTGGTATCAAAATCTTGTCCATTATACAGAGCTTCCATACACTCTTTTCTATCCTCAATTTGTAAATTAAATGATTTTACAGAAAATCTTTCTGAAAATATTAATTCATTTACTGGAACTGTGTCTTTCTTGTCTTTTTGAAGAGCATTTAAATAAATTAAAAGTAAGGTAATAGAAGCCAGTCTTTGTTGACCGTCTATGATTGAACGACCGTCTCTTTTGACACTTAATACTATCGGGCCTAGGTAATACCTTTCATAATTTTGCACCTCCTTTCTTTCATGAGAGTCGTCATAATTAGCCAAGAATTTTGTCGTTAGATCGTCTATAAGCTGTTCTATATGTTTCCTTTCCCATCTATATTCCCTTTGGAAAAAATCCACAATGTACTTGGTTTTATCAAGCATCTCTCTGATACTTTTATCGTCGGCACGTATTATATTTGTTTGTTGTTCCATGTTGGTTTTGTCTATTTTATCAATTCTTCTTTCATTGATTTATTTAAAACGGATTCAAATAATTCGTTTAGTTTTTGTTTTTGTTCTAAAAGTTTCTTTTTGTAATCTTGAACGGCAGAGAGTTTTTCAACAATTTTCCGCTGAATCTCAATCGGCGGGAAAGAAATTTTAAGCGATTTTAAGGCGGGCGCCCTCAAGGTTGTTATCGTCGTACTGCTTAATATATTTAGTAAAGATTTTTGAAAGAAATTGGATCGAAGAAAAAACCAAAAATATCTAGGCTTTAACCTCTTTCGATTTGGAGAAATTCTCATCAAATTTGCTGTCATATTCGAACCCTCTAATTCTTTTGGCACAAAACCAATTTTTCCTATAGTGCCTCGCACTGATAAAACTACATCCCCCGATTTTAGTTGTGTTTTCGGAAAACGTTCAGAGGTACTTCTATCAATGAATCGCCATCGCTTCTTATTTAAGTTAATGGTACCATCTTTCATAATCAACTCTCCTCTAATTTCTGGAATTCCCCTCTTGAGGTATTTGATATTGTAATAGGTAGGATATCTATAAATTTCCTCGCAAACTTCTCCTAATCTTCTTGCTTTCCAATTTTTGCCTTTTGGGTCTAATTCACGGTGAAGTAAACTTTGAAATAATTCTTCGGCGAGGGCAATTTGTTTATCATTCAATTCCTGCGCCTTTTTGACCACATCCAACCTCTCCACAATTTTTTGTTGAATTTTTAAAGGCGGGAGAGGGATTTTAATGTGCGGTATAGCTGCAGAAGAATGGATTATGGTGGCTCCTTTTGAATATGCTCGTATGGTCTTTTGAACTACCGGGGTTTGTAAATAATAAAATAAAAATCCCCCATCGATTTCTGGTTTTAAATTTCTTATAACACGAATACCTGAAGCAATCGCGCCCTTTAATCCACGCACAACTATGCCAGGGGTTCCGTCAAAAGTAATGAGCGTTTCATTCTTATCTACAATTTGTAAATTCTCATTATCATTTTTTACAAATTTCGGCGCATCAATTTTTCCAGTTAAATCTCCGATGCGAAGAAATGGAATCGCTTTATCTGATGCTTCAACATAAAAAGCTGAGCCAGGCTCAGTTCCGCGCTCAGGATCGCATATATCAGTTAATTTTTTTGTTGGCCAAAATGACTTAAGCATTGAAACCGAGTTTAAATTATTTTCTTTTGAATAAATCTTCTAAAAAAACTCTCAATCTTATAGTAGCAGGTGAAATATCTGTTCTTCCAGGAAAAAAGGTAAAAATATGCTGAATACTATCGTATAAAAATTTGATTTCTTTTATTTCTTTATAAATTCTTGGTTCAACTAGATTTTGTGATTTTTCTAATAGTTTTTCAGAATTTAAATATTCTCCATTAGAATATTTAATATTTTTTTCCTTATTATCTTTTTGAAACTTTCGAATAATAGCTAAAGGTAAAGTTTTTCTCATTAATAACATACTCGAAATCCAATTCTCTGCTTCTAAATTCTCATTTAATTCATTACAATGCTGGACAAGATCTTTGGTAAGTAATTTTAAAACCGTTGTTGGTATTATTACAATATTGCCTTTACTTAATTTTTTTAATCTTTTTTTGGTTTTAGATTGAGGTAGTAATGATGAGTATAAAATTTGGTAATCTTGATACACCTTTCTAGCTAAAACAAAACCGTCTTTTTGTTTTATCAATATCTTTTTCTTAGCAATAAGATAAAACCATAGTTGATTAAAGTTTTGGGGTTCATCAATCCAACATTGAGAAAACAAGGGCCTTATATCCTCTTTTTTGACATAATTAACCTTTTCTATATAAAGCTTATAAAAAACAAACCATATTATTTTAATAATATGATCGAAATCATCAAATCCTTTTAGGGAATTAATAAAATCGGGAGGGCTAATATTTTTCATATTAAAAGATAGGAGTAATTTATAATATTATTTATTTTTTCTTTCTTTTAAGGTCACCTCAACAAAATATTCACCGTCGTAATTCAGTTTATAGAATCCTAGCTTACGGGGGACTTTGTCAAAAAACGGATTATCAATAAAGGCCTGCTTTACTCTTTTGGGACGCACCCTGTCTATCTTTTTATAAAAAGCTTTTACTATTTCCTCATCTATCTCGTCTAATTTTCTTTTATCAATTTCCCTTAAATAATAGGCCATAACTGGCATTTCTTCAGATGCTACTTTCCTTGGCTCTTTTTCATTAATAAACTGTTGTAAACTTACGAGACTCATCATTTCTTGTTCTTTGTTAACTGGTATTTTCTCAATTTTTATTTCTTGTTTAAATTCTTGAAGAGCAATTTTTATTTGTTCATCTATAAGTTTTAAAATTTCTTTTTTGTTCATATTTGTTTATATATCTATTTTTTATTTTTAGAAAAAATTTCTGCCCAGTTAGATGTTAAATGCCAAAATCCATATTTTTTGGAATCTACCCAGTTATTATCTTTTGCAGTTGTTGAATAATAGGTATTAAATTTTCCACTCTCTCCTTTTCGTGCTTTGAATAAAGCAGTCATTCTATTCCAATGCTTTCTAATTTCTACTACTGGTTTTTCTTCTTCTATTTTTCCCTTTACAAGATAAGCTAATATAAGCACGAATTTTTTAGGACCATTCATTCTCTTGCTATATTTTTTAATAAACGCTCGTTCATTCATATCAAAATCAACTTCTCCTGAAAGAGAGATTGATTGCTTTATTTTATCTTCCACAATCTCTGATTTGATTATAGCTGAAAACCCTGAAAGACATTCTTCGGTTAGTTTTTTTATTTGTTCAAGGTTTTGAATAAGTTTTTCTTTATCCATAAATTTACTTTCCTTTAAATTTTTCTCGAAATCTTTTTACAATTTCACTTACCTTGTAATTGGGAATTTCGTAGCTTTTTCTTTTGCCAAAAAGAAAATTTCCACGCAGGCTTTTAAAAGCGAAATCAATACTTCCTTTCTTAATTCCTGTTTTTTCATAAACTTCGCTTGCCGATATTATTTCCGTTTCACTATATCCCAACATTTTTAATAATTTTTTTGCTAATCCATATGCAAGAATTTTATCTTCAACTGTTAATTTCTTTTCATTTTTCAAAAAAATTTCCTTACTATTTCTTTGAATCGTAACAACGGGTTTTAACGCCTCTACTATCTCTTTTTCATCCACTGGTAAGGCGTCTGTAAAAAGTTCCTCAATATATTTTTTTTCTGCAGACATAAGTTTAATAATTAAAGTTTTAGTTTAATTTGATTAATCTTTTTGTATTAATAACTAAATTATAGCAAATTGAAAACACTTGTCAAGTGTTTTTTTAAAAAACTTGGCTAGAGGGCTATTCAATAATCCTTTAATTTTCTATCTAAATTTCTCTTTAATTCTGTAAGTTTATCGTCCATTTTACCAATCTCCTTCAAAATCTCCTTCGGATCACGATGATTAACCTCTTCCTCGCCGTTGTATGGGCTATAAGTGTTGGCGGATAAAATGTAGTCGTTTTCCGCAATCTCTTTAACTGCGGTAAACCACGAATACGGCTTTGCAACTGCCTGATCTTTACCCCAGAGCTCTAAAAGTTTAGGAATATCGTTTTTATACTGGGGCCCGAACTTTTTAGCGGCTGAGAGTGATGAGCCATCGCCTTTCATGTCAAAAAACCAGATTTTTTCATTTTCGTCTAATTTGGGTTGAGCTTTTTTCTTGAAAATCAGAACCGAAGTTTTTACTCCACTATAGGGTTGAAAAACTCCGGCTGGCATTGAAATAACTGCCTGAAGTTGACACTTTTCTAAAAGATAACGGCGAATTTCCTTGCCATCTCTGTTTGTTCCAAAAAGCGTTCCTTCTGGTAAAATTATTCCTCCCTTAGCGTTGGGCTTCAAACCATCAATTACATAGCTTAAAAATAGAATTTGCGTTTTGGTTGATTTAATTGGCAATGATTTTTTAATTCTTTCTCTATCAACTTTTCCGGCAAACGGCGGATTGGTCATAACCGCATCATACCTTCTTAAATCTTCTTCGTCTTCTGGACCGGCTACGGTATCTTTTCTTTTTATATCTGATTCTTCCAGACCGTGTAAAAAGAAATTCATTAATGTCAGACGCGCCATTTCTGGGTCAACATCTTGACCAAAAAAAGTTTCTTGTTGTAAAAACTTCCATTGGTTTTTGTTTAATTTGTCGCCGGGACCTCTTTTAGTTCCATTATATTCTTCAATAAGTTTTGGGTCGGAATTTCGGAGTTTAATCCACTCATAAGCATTGAGTAAAAATCCACCGCTGCCGCAAGCTGGATCAAAAACCGTCTCCCCTATTTTAGGATTTACCATTTGAACCATATAACGGATAATATGGCGGGGAGTCAAAAACTGACCCAGTTCTCCGGCTGCTTCAATTTGGTTAAGTAGTTCTTCGTATAAATCGCCTTTTACATCGGCATCTAATTGAGAAAAATCAATTTCATCAATAATATCTAGAGCTCGTTTTAGGGTGACTTCGTCTGGAATTAAAAATTTGGCTCCGTAAAACATTTTTCGGATGCTTTCTTTACCGTTGCTTAAATTTTCCATAAATGGGAAAATTTCATCTCTAACAAATTTAAGAAGTTCTTTGCCAGTTTTATGAACCCAGTTTGACCAGCGATATTTTTCGTTTTTGCCCCTAAAAATTGATTTATATTCGCGTTTGGTTAATTGCGTCTCTTTTTCTACGGCAATATCCCGTTCTTCAAGCATTTTTAAAAAGAAAAGAAGGCTCATTTGTTGAATTCTGGAAACCGGGTCTTTCAAACCAGCGCCCCAGAGATAATCATTTAAGCGATGGATTTTCTGTTTATATTCTTCTTTTAATTGAAAAACTTTTGGGTCCATACTTTTAAACGAAAACTTTATTATTTAATTCTTGTAAATTGTTTTGAATTTCTTTTTCGCCAAAAATTCTTAAAATAGCTGACAAACCGCCAAATTGATTAAATAACGACCGATTGAAAATTGAAACGTCAATCTTTTCTTTATTGGCTAAATATTGGTTTTTAACCATTCTTAAAATTTTAGACTGCTGACTGCCAAATTTCTTTTCAATTAACCAAGCTTCAAATAAATCATCGATTTTATTCTCTTGCATTTTTTCTTCGGTTGGCAATTCATAAGTCTTCAGGGCGGCTTTAACAAATTCTGAAAGCGTTCCTTCGGGATAATGATAAGCGGCTTTTAAATTAACTTCGTTAAAATAGAAATCCGGGGAATTCAATTTCTCAGAAAGCTTTGAAACTTCTTCGTTGGTTAATTCTTGGCCTTCTTTTATTTTCTTAATTAAAGGGTCTATCTCAACTAAAGATTGAATTTCTCTTTGCCAGTGAGTTTGATAATCATCAACATCAACCCTTTCGCCTTCAGGCCCTATTTCTACATATTCTCGCTTAACTATCATATCAATATTTTCTGGCGCTTCTTCCGGAATTTGGACAAAGATTTTCTTGATGTTTTCAGGAATCTCTTTTTCTTCTTCAGTCAATTCTTCAAGTTCTGTGCCCCAAGGAATGCCTTTACGGTGCTCTAAAATTTCTGAATATGGATTGTAGCTTTCATCATTGAAATCGCGGGTCACTCCGACAAAATCATAAATTCTAAATGAAAACTTGCCAATTGGTTTGCAAATCCGGGAACCCCTTCCCCGCATTTGCTGGTATAAAATCGGGGATTTAGTTGGCCTAACCATCAAAATGTTTTCAACTTTTGGCGCGTCAAAACCGCAATCTAACATTCCGACAGAAACCGCTACATAAGGAAATTCTTCTTGTTTGAATCTTTTTATCGCTTGGTCGGCGTCCGGCACATTTGAAGTAATAACCTCGGCGAAACGGCCTTTAAATTCCGGATATTCTTGGTTGAAATAATAAGCAATCTGGCTGGCGTGCTTTTGAGTAACGGCAAAAACAATGGCTTTTCTGTGTTTCTTCGATTGGCGTTTTTCTTCTTCCTCTTTATACGCCTTAACTATCTGTTTATTCCTTGCCGGAACATTAATTGCTCTTTCTAAGTCCTCGGGGTGATAATCTTCTTCTTCGTATTTTATTCCCTCTAAAGAAACTTTTGTATCAATTCTGGTAATATCGTAGCCCGCAAGAAATCCTTCTTTAATTCCTTCTCTTAACCCATATTTAAAGGTTGGTTTTCCTTCCCGTTCCTTTTCGTCCCAGCAATCAAAAAGCTGATAAGTGTTCCTGTCAATATATCTTGAAGGGGTGGCGGTAAGACCAATTTTTATGGCGTCAAAATAAGTTAAAACAGATTTATAAAGATGATAAATTGAACGATGGGCTTCATCGGAAATTACTAAATCAAAATAACCGCTGGTGAAATTTTGAAGTTGAGAATAAATCGTGGGAAGCGTACCAATGATTATTGAGCTTTCTCTTTTTAATCTGCCGCCATAAAGAAGTTCTGAAGGATATTCTTTTAAATAATCGTTAAAGGTTTCTTGGGCTTGTTTTCCCAATTCTATTCTATCTACTAAAAATAAAACTCTTTCTATTAAGCCAGCGTCAAACATTCTTTTTATTTGAACAGCGATATTTAAGGTTTTGCCGGTGCCGGTAGCCATCATGAGGAGCATTTTTCTTTTTCCGCTTTCAATTGCCTTGTCCGTGGCTATTATTGCTTCTTTTTGGTAAGAACGGATTTCTTTTGTTTCTCCTTGGACAAAAACTTTGTCGGGAATTGGTATTGAAGATAGGGGTTTTCTTGATTTTCTTAAAATTAAAATTTTCTCTAAATCTTTCTGAGAGAAGAAGGTGGCAACTTTTTGTTCCGACCGGTTTTTATAATCCCAAAAGTAAATATCCTGTCCGTTAGAAAGAAAAATAAAATCAGCCTGAAAACTTTCAGTGTAATCTAAGGCTTGTTGTTTTCCAATTTCCGGGTCAACTGAAAATCTTTTTGCTTCAATTACTGCCAACGGTCTTCCTCTCCTGTCCTTTAATAAATAATCGGCTCTTCCTTTTTTAGCTGGTTCTTCGGTTGAAACTTGATTTTTATCTTCAATATCCCACCCCACATCACGAAGTTTTCTATCAATAATCATTCGAGTGTCGCTTTCTCTTAAAGTTATTTTCTCTTCTTTGGATTTATAAAATTCTTCTGCCATATTTTTATATTAACTTTTTCTCTTTAAAACTAAAAATTTTGGTTTTGGTGATTATTATATGGTCTAAAACATCAATTCCCATTATTTTGCCGGCTTCGACTATTTTTATAATTTTTCTAAGATTTTCTTTTTGAGGCGGGAAATTTGATGGTTTAAGATATTAAGTTCGGGAATGGCCTTGGCAGACGAAATTAATTCTTTTAACTTTTGATTCAACTCTTTTAGATT
>Ga0210051_1005452_pt1 | contig 12167 bp, 9 predicted proteins | sample CryGey092014_all_FD_185464 | JGI IMG/M metagenome (GOLD analysis project Ga0210051, IMG submission 185464) | Groundwater microbial communities from aquifer - Crystal Geyser CG23_combo_of_CG06-09_8/20/14_all (SPAdes) (version 2) | ecosystem: Environmental > Aquatic > Deep subsurface > Groundwater ...
ACAAAGTTCTCTTCGCCTTTTATCATTATACTATTTTCCCTTTTAAAATCAAGTGATGGGCGAAGAGATAAATCTCTTCTTAATCTTCGCTAGCGCTTGATGTATAATGAATTAATGATTTTAATTGTCGGGTTGGGTAATCCCGGTGAAAAATACATCAAAACCCGCCACAATATCGGCTCAAGAGTAGTCGATGAACTATGTTCATCTTCATACTTCGCTACCGCTCGTGTAGTCGATGAGTTGAAGTTTTCGGATAAAGAAGGAGTTATTTTGGCTAAACCAAAGACTTTTATGAATCTTTCTGGCAAAGCCGTGAAATCGCTTTTAAAAACCCATGCCCTAGGCCCCAAAAACCTAATCGTTATTCATGACGATATCGATATCCCCTTGGGAGAAATTAAAATTGTTAAAAATCGAGGGGCGGCCGGCCACAGGGGAGTTCAATCGATAATTAAGGAATTAAGTACAAAAAATTTTATTCGCTTTCGAATTGGGATTTGCCCCAAAGCCGGTAAACCAAAAAATATAGAAAAATTTGTTCTTCAAAAGCCAAGCGAGGCGAAGCCGAGCGCGGCGGGAGATGAGACGAAATCTCAGCGACCATTTAATAAGGAGGAAGAAAAGATTATCAGAGAAGTAATAAAAAAAACCGCCGAAGCGATTGAATATTTTCTAAAAGAAGGATTAGAAAAAGCAATGAATAAATTTAACAAATAGAAAACCGGGGCAACGATTTTGATTTAAGCGTCATTGCCCCGGCATCGCCTCTGGAGTTCCTCTCTTTCTTGTTGTTCTTTTCTTTTACGACGATTCTCATTTTCTATTTCAATTACCGCTACAACACAACAAAGAAAGAAAAGGACGATTAAGCCAAGAAAACCAAAATAGATCTTGTATCCCAAATCTACCCAGTCCATTTTATACGTTCTCCTTATTAATTTTTGCCCTCCGGCCTACCTGCGAGCGCCATGAACCTACAGCATAAAGCCTCGGCCCACGACCCTTAAGGGCACTAAGCTTAAAGGAGGGATCACTTAGAATCCATCCCCAAGCACATAACAAAGTTATATGCTCGGTTAAGCCAACTCGCAGATAGACCGCAAGACAAAAATTAACTTTTCAACGGATAATATATTATATCAAATTGAATGGAATTGTCAAGGTTAGAAACTGATAAAGTTTTAATTGTCAGTGTTACCCCCTACTTTTTGGAAAAGGGAAATTTTTGGTTTGAAGAAAACCTTAATAGGATTTTGAAGTCAAGAAAAACTCAATCATTCTTTGAAGACAATACTCTTTTTTTAACTAAAGACCAAAAAATCAATCTTTCCCAAGTTTTAAGAAAATTAGACGAAATGGGATATGAAAAAATTCTTCAGGTTCAAGATCCCGGAGAGTTTTCCCAGCGTAGCGGAATTTTAGATGTTTTTCCGATTAACTTAAATTACGCCCTGCGCTTAGAATTTTTAGGGAACAGAATCAAAACCATTGAAAGGTTGTCAATCGAAGTTAAGGATGAAAAAACGACAAAAGAACTTTTAAAAAAGAAATTGAAATCCCAGAGGTTATACTCCGACTTGAAAGGATTAAAACCGGGCGACTACTTGGTACATTTGGACCACGGGGTAGGGCGCTTTACGAGAATAATGAATTATGAATTAGGAATTATGAATAAATATTATGTCTTAGATTACGCTCAAGGAGATAAATTATATGTACCATTGGGCCTGGAAAGAAAACTTTCGAGATATATCGGATTCGTCGAGCCCAAAATTTCAAGATTAGGTTCTTTAACCTGGCAAAGAATAAAAAGAAGGGTCAAAGAGGAAGCAGAAAAATTAGCCAAAGAATTATTGGAAATTTATGCCAAAAGAACCGTTTCTTCCCGACCGGCCTATCTGCCGGAAGATGAAATTGATTTTCAAATCACAAACAACTTTAAATACGAAGAAACGCCTGACCAAACTCAAGCGCTTGAAGACATTAAAAAAGATCTGGGAAAAGAAGAACCGATGGACAGAATTGTTTGCGGCGATGTTGGTTTTGGCAAAACCGAAGTGGCTTTCAGAACAATGATAAGAGCGATTAAGTCCGGTTATCAAGCGGCAATGATTTGCCCCACCACCATTTTAGCCAATCAACACTTTCAAAATTTTAAAGAAAGGTTAAAAAATCTGCCAATCAAGATCTCACTTTTATCCCGGCTCCAGTCAAAAAAAGAGCAAAAAGAAATTACAGAAAGTTTGAAGGCGGGGAGAATGGATATTGTTATCGGCACCCACCGAATTTTATCAAGCGATATTGAATTTAAAAATCTAGGATTATTAATTATTGATGACGAGCAAAGATTCGGAGTAAAACAAAAAGAAAAATTGAAAAAAATAAGAACCTCTTTAGATGTTTTATCGCTTTCTGCCACTCCCATTCCGAGAACTTTATATATGGCTCTTTCCTCTTTGAAAAATATTAGCTTAATCCAAACGCCGCCCATTGGCAGGCTGCCGATCAAAACTTTCATTTTGCCTTTTAAGGAAAAGGTCATAAAAGAAGCAGTTAAAAATGAACTAAAAAGAAAAGGCCAGGTTTATTATTTACATAATCGGGTAGAAACAATTGGAGCGGTAAAAAATTTCTTAGAAAAACTTGTTCCAAATGCGAAATTTGGAATTGCTCATGGAAGATTAAAAGAAAAAGAATTGGTGAAAGTAATGAGTGATTTTCAAAACAGAAAAGTTGATGTCTTGATAGCGACAACCATAATTGAAAATGGCTTAGATTTACCAAATGTTAATACTTTAATCGTGGCTGATTCAACAAGATTGGGTTTAGCCGAAGCTTATCAAATCCGGGGCAGAGTTGGCAGGTCGCATATTCAGGCCTTTGCTTACTTCTTGTATGGAAACCATCTAACCGATAAAGCGGAACTAAGATTAAAAGCTTTGGAAGAGGCTGAAGAGCTGGGCTCAGGTTATAAAATCGCCTTGAAAGATTTGGAAATCCGGGGCGCCGGCAACATCTTAGGCAAAGAACAATCTGGAAATATAAACTCGGTCGGTTTTAACCTTTACTGTCAAATACTCTCAAGGGCAATAGAAAAATTGAAAACAAAATGTTAAAGTGAAAAAATGTCTGAGGAAATAAAAACAATAAAAATTGAAGACAAAAATTATCCGAAGCTTTTGAAGGAAATTAAAGACGCGCCGAAGGTTCTTTATTATAGGGGGGAAATAAAATTTGATGAAAATTGTTTTGCTGTCGTGGGGACGAGAAGATTTTCTTCTTACGGAAAACAGGTGGCTTTGGAAATTGCCGGAGATTTAGCCGAAGCCGGATTAACAATTGTTTCGGGATTGGCGCCGGGAATTGACACTTTCGCTCACACATCAGTGGTTGAAAGAAATAAAAGAACAATTGCGGTTTTGGGCACGGGTTTAGACGAAAAAACCATCTACCCCCAATCAAATTTGAAATTGGCTGAAAAAATTTTAGAAACTGGCGGGGCTTTAATTTCAGAATATCCGCCGGGAACCCCAGGCTCCCAATTCACTTTTCCCCAGAGAAACAGGATAATTTCTGGATTATCTTTAGGAATTCTGGTGATCGAAGCGAAACAAAAATCTGGCGCTTTGATTACGGCTGAATGGGCTAAAAAACAAGGCCGAAAAGTTTTCGCTGTTCCCGGCCCAATTTATTCGTCTAATTCAAAAGGCTGTCATTATTTAATCAAAAAAGGGGCGAAGTTAGTTGAAAACGCTGAAGATATTCTAAAAGAATTTAACCTCACCTGTTTAAAACCCGAGGTTAAACATGAGTTTATGGGAAAAAATGAGGAAGAAAGTTTAATTTTAAATATTTTGAAGGAAGAAGCACTAGACGTTGATAAAATTATCGAAAGAACAAAATTACCAGCTCAAAAAATTGCTTCTACTCTTGCAATTTTAGAGATTGAAGGTAGAGTAAGAAACTTAGGAGGAAATATTTATGCAATTAGTCATCGTTGAGAGTCCAACGAAGGGGCGTACAATCTCCCACTACTTAGGACCTAATTACAAGGTTCTTTCTTCCTATGGTCACGTCCGAGATTTGCCAAAAGATAAGTTTGGAATTGATATCGCCAAAGATTTTAAACCCACTTATCTTTTAATCCCGAAAGCAAAAAAATCTGTTCAGATTATAAAAGATTTAAGCAATAAGGCTTCGGGGGTTATCTTAGCCAGCGTGGATTATGAAGAACCTATTTTAATTCAATGCCCTGATAATGTAATTCGGCAATTTGAAGTGGGAACTTTTATTGATGAAATTTTAGAAAAAAAGGTTGACTTTTCTAGATTTAAAGTACCGGCATTTAATTTTAAAACTCAAAGGGTTTCTTTCAAATCAATAAAAGGAGTTAGCCGCCATCCAATTAAGGAGAAAATCTTAGAAGTAGAATTAGATTACGGACGGAAAATAAAAATCACTCCTTCACATAGTATTTTCACTAAAAATGAAAAAGATGAAATTAAACTAATTGCCGGAAAAGATTTAAAAATCGGAGATAGACTTTTAGTTTCCCTTAAATTACCACGAAGTTACCAAAAAATTAAAGAAATCGATTTGTTAAAGGAGGTTTATCAAGATCAAGAATTTTACAAGAAAGTTTTTATTAATAGCCCTGAGGTAAGTCAATACAGAAGAGAAAAAGTTCTTGCGCCTAAATCTGGAAATATCTCTCAATTTCAACCGAGATTAATTCTCTCTCCTAAATTAAGAAGAACTTTAAAAAGAAAACGAGAAGAACTTGGATGGAGCCAAAAATTTTTAGCAAATAAAATAAATTGCTCTCAACCCCATATCTGTGAATTAGAAAAAAGAGAGAGCCCAACTCTAACCTTAGGCAAGAGATATTTAGAAAGTTTGGATTTAACTTTAGAAAAAGTAATAAAAAATCCAGGAGCTAAAATAGCTCCCTCAAGTATTGAAATGGCAATTAAAAATGCCTTAGAAAATCAATGGCACGATTCGCGAAAAAGTTTAACTCATACTTGGCAGCCATTAAATCGATTCAGCTGGAAAGAAATAGAAAGAAATTTTAAAGAAGATAAGGAGATAAAAATCTCTCGCCATAATCACCTTCATTTGATGCCACGCTTTATTCCAGTAAACAAAGATTTAATGCTCTTTTTGGGATTTTTTATTGCTGAAGGAAGCTATTTAGGGAATGCTGTAAGATTTTCTTTTGGTAAAAAAACACTCGGAGGAGAAAAAGAAAATATTAAAAAGGTTAAAGAAATATCGAAACGGCTTTTTAATCTTTCTCCGAGCGATTTCGAAGATAGAACCTCAAATAGTGTAGTATTAAATAGTAGTTTAGTAAGTTTTTTAATCAAAAATATTTTAGAAATAAAAGGGAGGTCAGAAAATAAAGAAATTCCATGGATTGTTTTTAATGTGCCTTGGCAATTACAACTATCATTTTTAGAAGGTTTATTTTTAGGGGATGGGAGCTTAAATAAAAGTTCGATCTCTTTTAACACTACTAGTCCAAAGTTAGCTCAGGGTACTCGTTTTCTTTTTTTACAAAATGATGTTTTAACTTCTCATTCATTAGCTATTACTAAAAAACGGAGTAGAAAATCTATTAATTATCAAGTAAATATTTGTGGTAAAGAACGACTATTGAAAATAAAACCAATTTGGGAGAAACACTATAAAGCGAAGGTTTTGGAGAAATATTTACAATGGAAAGGCCCTAAAAGTGGTAATAAGAAAAACTGGTCTCTAGTTCGTAATCAAAAAAATGATTTAGGATTATTAAGAATTAAATCAATTAAAAGAGTAAAACCCTCTAAATCTTTTGTATATGATTTTTCGGTTAAAGGAGAAAATTTTATTTGCGGAGACGGTGGAGTCTGTGCCCATAATACTGATCCTGATAGAGAAGGAGAAGCTATTGCATGGCATTTAACTCAGATTTTAAATTTAAATAGTCAGAAACCTTATCAAAGAATTGTTTTTCACGAGATTACAAAATCAGCAATTGAGGAAGCTCTGAAAAATCCACGAGATATTGATTTGAATTTGGTTGATGCCCAGCAAGCCAGGAGAATTTTAGACAGAATTGTTGGCTACAAACTTTCTCCATTTTTATGGAAAAAAGTTGCCAGAGGACTATCTGCTGGAAGGGTTCAGTCAGTTACTGTTCGTCTGGTGGTAGAAAGAGAAAGAGAAATCCAAAATTTTATCCCCCAAGAATACTGGACAATCGTCGCTCATCTTAAAAAGCTGCCCGAGGACGGGCCTCGGGCAGCTGAGTTTGAGGCGTTACTGGTGAAAAAAGATGGGGAAGTTATTCCAAAATTAGGAATAAAAACGAAAAAAGAGGCAGAAAAGATTGTTAAAGATTTAAAAGGAGCGAAATACGAAGTAATAGATACTGAAAAAAAAGAAATTAAGAGAAATCCCCTGCCCCCATTTACTACCAGCACTTTGCAGCAAACTGCCTGGCAAAGATTCAGATTTCCGGCAAAACTAACAATGCGAATTGCCCAGCAACTTTATGAAACTGGAAAAATCACGTATCACCGAACCGATTCTTTAAATCTTTCCAATTTATCTTTATTCGCTGCAAAAAAATTTATTGTTAAAAATTATGGAAAGGAATACTGGCCGGGCTTTTTAAGAAAATACAAAACAAAGGCCAAAGGCGCTCAAGAAGCTCACGAGGCAATAAGACCCACTTACCCCGACAGAACACCCGATAAGCTGAAATTAGATAACCAACAGACGAAGCTCTACGATTTAATCTGGCGAAGATTTATTGCCTGTCAAATGAGCCAGGCAGTTTTTGACGCTACCGCCATAGATATTTCAGCTAAAAATTACATCTTTCGGGCTACTGGCCAGATTTTAAAATTTGACGGATTTTTAAAGGTTTATCCGATGAAATTTGAGGAAAGCGGGTTGCCGCCATTAGAAAAGGATGAGGTCTTAGAATTAATAAAATTGATTTCTTCGCAACATTTTACCCAGCCTCCTTCTCGATACAACGAAGCAACTTTAATTAAGGCCTTGGAAGAAAACGGAATCGGCAGACCTTCAACATATGCTTCAATTTTGTCCAATATTCAAGAAAAAAATTATATTGAAAAGGATGAGCAAAGAAGATTCCGGCCAACCGAAATTGGTTTTGTGGTTAACGATCTTTTAGTGGCTCATTTCCCGGAGATCGTTGACGTTGGATTTACTGCCAAAATGGAGGGGGATTTAGATGAAATTGCTGAAGGTCAAAAGAAATGGGTTAAGGTTGTTAAAGAGTTTTATGCGCCATTTGAAAAAAACCTAAAACAAAAATATGAAGAGATTTCCAAAAAAGACATTACCGAAAAGCCGACCGAAAAAACTTGTCCAAAATGCGGAGCTCCTTTGTTAATTCGCCTCGGAAAATACGGCAAATTTTACGCCTGCTCCAAGTTCCCAAAATGCAGATATACTGAATCCTTAGAAGAGAATATTTTAGGAATAAAATGTCCGGAATGCGAGAAAGGAGAAATTGTTGAAAAAAGAACCAAAAAAAGAAAGATTTTTTACGCCTGCAACCAATTTCCAAAATGCGATTTCGCGCTTTGGGACAAACCCACTGGAGAAATTTGTCCAAAGTGCAAATCGCTCTTGATTCAGACTAAAAGAGGCCAGATTAAGTGCCCCAATAAAGAATGCGACTATAAAGTAGAAAAATAAGAACAAATCTGTTAAAATCAAAAGGGAATATGCCGGGGTGATGAAACTGGAAAACATGCGGCACTCAAAATGCCGTGGGCGCAAGCCCTTGAGGGTTCAAGTCCCTCCCTCGGCACCAATTGAAAATCCCTTGCCAAAAACAGGGTTTTAATTTTTAAGGAGGGCGAAGAAGATAAATCTTCTTCTTTCCCCTTCGCTGTGGTTCGGGAGTATAACTATTGACGCAAAATTTTTGGCTCAGAACCAGTTAAATCAATTATGGTTGATGGTTTTGCCGGTTTTAAATTTCCGGCATCAATTATTAAATCCGGCTGAAGTTCTCTATTTTTAAAATGTTTTATAATTTTTTCTATTTTAGTTATTGGTGGTTGGTTTGAGATATTAACTGATGTTTCAGCTAAAGGACGACTTGTTTTTTTAATTATTTCGATAATCAATTTAAATTTCGGAATACGGAGAGCGATTGTGTCTTTATTTAATCCGTAAAGTTTTGTCTTTATTTTTTTCCTTTTCAAAACAACTGTTATCTTTCCCGGCCAAACTTTTTTTAGAAATTTCTCTTGGTTTTTATCTATTTCAGCTAATTCTTTGGCTTGTTTTAAATCTTTTACAAAAATTGGAATGGGCTTCGTTCTCGGTCTTTTTTTGATTTTAAAAAGACGGTCTACCGCCTTTTTATTTGTCGCATCAGTTATTAAACCATAAATAGTATCTGTCGGACAGACAATAACTTTTCCCTTCTTTATCTCTTTTACTATCTTGTTAATTGTTTCCATTTCCTAATGCTTCAATGGCTAATTTTATTGCTCCGACAACCGGCTCTTTTTTAGGGTGAATGAATTTCGTCCTAGGAGCTATTTTTTTAATTTCTTTCTTCATAGTATCCAAAATGAGTTTTGATTTGAACATGCTGCCAATTAAAACGAGGGGGAATTTTTTATTTTGGAAGTTCATTTTTTTTAACTCCCTTAAATTCCGTGAAAAAAGTGGAGTCGTTCTCAAGGTTTTCAAAAACTAAGGTGCCAGGGCCAATTGTGCAGCCAGATCCAATTAAAACTCCTGGCATGGTTCCCGAATGAATTCCAAAACGAGTATTATCGCCTATAACTGCCCCCAAATATGTCAAGCCCGTATCTATTTTTTTACCCTTAACTATTGATTTTATGTTTTGCCTGTCAATTCTTCTGTTTGCGGTAATAAATCCCGCGCCAAAACGACAATTTTGCCCGATTGCAGAATCGCCAAAATACCCGGAATGAAAATGAGTTCCGCTTTGGACCAAACAATTTTTAATTTCGGCGAGAGAACCGACAATAACACCATTTTCCAAATTGACCGGCCCCCGAAAAACACAATTTACTCCGATTTTGCAATTATCGCCAATATAACAGGGGCCTAAAATTACCGTATTCTCACCAATTACTACGTTGTCGCCAATATAAACATTGCCAGAAATTACAACGTTTCTTCCGATTTGAGCATTGGGAGAAATATAATTTGTAAAATCTTTTGATTTTAATTTTATTCTCAAAATTTCCAAAAGTTCCCACGGATATTTCAGAACCGGAATCTCTCTTTCCAAAACAATGAGACCCGTCGCTTTATCTCTAATATAAAAGTTTAACGCATCAACAAAGTCCTCGGCATGGTGTTTTTTAATTTTTTGATAATAATCAAAAAAATCGGGCTGTAAAAAATAGGCACCGAGAACTTTTATATTTGAGGGTTCCTTTCCTTTTTCTGGATTCTCGACTATTCCAACAACTTTATTATTTTCCATTCTCAAAATTCCAAAATCCCAAGGAGTATTGGTCTCAATTCCGGTTAAAACGACCTGGGCTTTTGTTTTTTCAATCATGTTTAAAATATCCCCGGCTATTTCTCCGGCGTTGATTTTATATGGCCAGAAAACAAAAAATGGCTCTTTGATATATTCTTTTGCCAGATGTATGGCGTTGCCGGTCCCCAAGGGTTTTTCTTGAATAACAAAAGAAAGTTTAATATTCAATTCCTTGCCGGCTGAAGATAATTCTTCTTTTATCGATGAATTCGGCGCAACAACCAAAACAATATCGTTTATTCCTTTTTCATGAAGACTTTTTATCGTCCAGTAAATTAAAGGTTTTCCCGCAATTTTAATCTGGGATTTATGTTGCTTATTATTCAACGGCCAGAAGCGAGATGATTCTCCGGCCGCTATAATTACTGCTTGCATAGTTTTAGGATTAGTTTTGCTAATTTATTTAAGTCATGACGGACAAGACTTCTCTTAAGAATATCGCCGGGAACTTTTTTTGTTTCTTTTTCACTTAAAAAATCGGCTCTGATTACTTTAAAATAGCTGTCTTTTAAATCGTCTATAACTGGAAACTCGTGTTCTTTTTTATATTTCCTTAGGGCGACCTTTGGAATGGGTTTTGAATTCATTAAAACAAAATCTAAGCAATTTTTCCCTAGATATTTTTCAAGAATCCGAATATGATCTTTGGCAGTAAAACCATAAGTTTGACCGTACTTGGTCATTAAATTTAGAATAAAAACTATTTTAGCTCGAGTTTTCCGGAGAGCTTTAACAATATCTTTAACCAATAAATCCGCTACTAAACTAGTATATAAATCCCCCGGTCCGATGACGATTAAATCCGCACTTAAAATAGTTTTAACGGCTTCCGGGTAAGCTTTTGCTTTGGGCTGTAAATAAATTTTTTTAATTTTTAATTTTCCATCATGTTCCGGTTCGTCAATGAGATGTTCGCCAATTACTTTTCTGCCATTTTCATAAATGGCTACTAGATTTGAGTCGGTTAAAGTTGCCGGTAAAATTTTTCCTCTAATTTTTAAAATTTGGCTAGTTTTTTTGATTGCCTCTATCTGCGAACCAAATATGTCGGTCAGAGCCACCATGAAAAGATTACCAAAAGTCATCCCCTTAAAACCTCGTCCTTTGTGAAAACGATATGTAAATAATTTCCTTAAAGATTGTTCGGAGTCATTATTATCTTCTGCCAAAGCGACGAAACATTGCCTTAAGTCGCTGGTAGGTAAAAGTCCAAATTCGTCTCTGATTATCCGATTAGCTCCTCCACTGTCTACCATTGAGACAACGGCTGAAAGATTAACTGGATATTTTTTAAGACCAGCCAAAACAACTGAAGTCCCTGTCCCACCGCCTAAACAAACAATCCTTCGGCGATACTCAGGATAAGTTTTTTTCCTTTTTGACATAAATCAATTTTTATATTAGACTAAAATTAACTTAAAATCAAACACCGAGTTCCCATTTATGGGAACGAAGGTGGAGAAGAAAAACTTTTCTTCGACTACCCGAATCGCAATGAAGGGGCGAAGAAGAGATTTATCTCTTCGACTATGGTAGATAAATTTTTAATTAAAGGCGGCGTCCCGCTTTCTGGAGAGGTGGAAATTTCGGGCTACAAAAATTCGGCCGGCGCAATTTTGGCGGCTGTTTTGCTTTCTGAAAAAACTTCAGTCATTGATAACCTGCCTTTGGTTACTGATGTCTTAGATCAAATTGAAATTTTAAAACAAATGGGGGCTAAGATTGAATGGCTCGGGGAAAGAAAAATCAAAGTAAATCCCGCCAATATCAACCCAGAAAAAATTCCTACTGACCTTTTTGAAAAAATACGTGTTTCAGTTTTACTGGTGGGTCCGCTTTTAACCAGATTTAAAAAATTTAAAATTCCGCACCCCGGAGGAGACACAATTGGATTAAGGCCGATTTCTACGCATCTTGAAGCTTTAAAGGACTTTGGAATAAAAATTGAGGAAAAAGATGGTTTTTACCATTTTGAAAAACCTGAAAATCTTGAAGGCAAAAGAATTGTTCTAAAAGAATTTTCGGTTACCGCCACAGAAATTTTAATGATGTTGGCTGCTCTGGTTAAGGGGAAAACGATAATTGAATTGGCGGCAGCTGAACCTCAAGTCCAAGATTTGGGAAATTTTTTAAAGAAAATGGAGGCGAGTATCGAAGGGCTGGGGACCCACACAATTACAATTGAAGGTAAAGAAAAATTAAACGGGGCCGAATTCAAAATCTGTCCCGATCTTCTGGAGGCCGGGACTTTCTTAATTGCTTTTGCTTTAACCAAAGGTGAAGGAAAGATAAAAAACATTAATCCTGAACATTTGACAATGTTTTTAGAAAAAATGAAAGAAATTGGAGTAAATTTTGAGGTGTCTTCAGATGAAATTTGGGTAAAGCCGGCTAAAGAATTTAAAAACACAAGAATCCAAGTTCTTCCCTATCCCGGTTTTCCTACTGATTTACAGCCCCAAACTTCGGTTATTTTAACTCAGGCACAAGGAAAAAGCGTTATTCATGACCCCTTATATGAAAATCGTTTTCAGCACTTACATGAATTGAGAAAATTGGGCGCAGATATTGAAATTACCGATCCTTATCGTGCTTTGATTTTTGG
>Ga0210051_1005456_pt1 | contig 12162 bp, 10 predicted proteins | sample CryGey092014_all_FD_185464 | JGI IMG/M metagenome (GOLD analysis project Ga0210051, IMG submission 185464) | Groundwater microbial communities from aquifer - Crystal Geyser CG23_combo_of_CG06-09_8/20/14_all (SPAdes) (version 2) | ecosystem: Environmental > Aquatic > Deep subsurface > Groundwater...
ATCGTTTAATAAAGCGCGGAAATAAGCCACTGCTTCCGTTGAGGAAAAATCTTTAGAGCAAGAAAAAGTAACAGTATCATTTAAGAAAACATTGGTGTTGCCGGATAAATCTTTACAGGAAATGCCAATTGAGGAAATACCGTGGTGTCACCTACTGGTCCTGGCCAAACTCCTCCAACAGCTGTATTTATAAAAATCATCATGGGTATGTTGGTTACATCCGAACCACTGTGAGTTTTTCTTAATACATCATCAATGAACCCAGCGGATCTCGCCCGGTCCCCATTCGACAGCATAGGTATGAAAACCAGATAAAAACCCCTCATCCTGGTAAGACGACGGGTCAGCTAGATGATTTGACGGTGTTCCCTAATGGTAATTCATATACACTGTGCTCATATCGTTTACTGCCTCCAACATGTCTATTTCCGGCGGCCATTGATTAGGAGGATATAACCATAGCGCCGGCCAGATTCCTTGCCCTCCGGCAGGAAGTTGAGCGCGGATTTCAAACCTTCCATAAGCTTGAGTAAACTTTCCTCTTGTTGATATTGCTCCCGAAGTATAATTGCATCCACCATAACTTCTACGTTGACTGCGTAATACAAGAGAGAAGTAAAATAGTAACAGTGATTAATTTAAATTTTCTGGACATTTATAACAGTATAACAAAAGTAATATTCCTAAGAGACCGATTACCTTAAGGACTTGCTTAATCCTGGTTTTGGTTATAAGCTTGGAGAAATTTCTTTAAATCTGCAGCTCAAAATTAGCCAAAAAAACTTACTAAAGCTACCCCTATATTCTACCTCAATTCCCCCGAAACTTTTTTTAAACCTGGTAAATCCGGGCCAGCGTTTTTCATCAATCCCTTCAAAATCAAACTTCTTGCAGCCTAGTTTTTTCGCCAGTTTAATTGCCTCCCAGGTCAGTAAAGTCGGCACAAACTTTCTTTTTCCTTCCTGACTCGCCCCATTGTGCGAATAATAAGCAATTTTATCATGAATTAAGATTTCCAGCCCGCCTTGGTTTGTTGTTAATAACCACGCCTTTTCTCCGAAACAGCCAAATAAACTCTTTAATTGATTAAAGTTTAAGCCCCAAAATTTTTGTTTTCTGTAGTTTTCTCTGTAAATTGCATAAAACTTTCGGATTTGCAGTTCATTTATTTTATCCCCTCTGATAATTTCGAATTTCGAATTTCGAATTTCGTGCTTGCGCACGTTGTACCTGGTTTTATAATGCATTTCTTTTAACAGTTGCGCTTCGCTTTTGGTTAAATCCAGCCAAATGGTTTTACTCGGCAGCATTGGTGATTTATCCGGCTTAAAACCTAAAGTTTGATAATCGGTTTTATCGTCCCAGGCCGGTTCAATCTTAATCTGCATTGCTTTATATTTTCCCGCCGCCGCCAAATCAATTAGCGGTTTTTGCCTTTGGATTTTAATAAACGACCAGGGGACCAGCGGCAGCTTTTTAATAAACATCCCTTTGTCCACTTGCCAGCCAATTGCTCTCATCCACTGGCAATACTCCGGCGCTTGCCTTAAATCGCTCATTTTTTTTCAAACACTGCTGCCAAACTATTAAATACTTGCGTAAAGCCCATTGGTATTCGGTTTAAGCCCGTCTTTATTCTTAACATTTTCCACCTGGCTTCTTCCATTACCCGGAACACTTTATATAATTTTGGCTGCAGCACCAGATCATAACTGCCGATAAACTCGACCAACCTCGCCCCGTAGCCTTGTTTAAAGCGGTGAAATCCGTACCAGGGATCGTTTTTATCTGCCTCCGGCCCCAAGGCTCCCCACATGTCCAAAGTTTGACAGCCCAATTTTTTGCCCAAGCGAATTACTTCCCACATCAATAAATTCGGCGCCATTAGTTCTTTAAATTCTCTCGTGGACGCCCCGTAAGGGTAATAGATTTTATTGTTAAAGATAAACACCATAAACGCCGTTAAAGTTTTCCCCCCATACTCGGCCCGCAGAATTTGCGCCATGCCGGTTGGTTTTAATACCTGCCACAGTTTTTCAAAATATTCGGTCGTGTGGCTGTAAAATCCCTGGCGTTTTACCGTCTCTTCAAACAATAGCTTTAAAAATAAGTTAAAACTGTTATCGGAATTATCCACTGTCACTTTTACTCCTTTTCTTTCCGCTAACCCGATGTTGTACCTCGTTTTATGATGCATGTTTTTTAACAGTTCTGCCTCAGTTGGCCGCAAGTCCAGCTCAAAGGTATATTTCGTGAATAAAGGCCGGCCGTTTTGGCAACCCCTGTCTTTTAAAAACTTATCAATCTCCTGCCAGGCGTTGCCCTTGGCTACATTGGGCTCCAGCTTAATATACAGGCAGTTATTCTCTTGGCCAATCTGTTTTAAAACCCTTAACTGGACTTCATCCGGCATCGGCCCTTTAGGAAAATAACCGATTTTTAGAGTTGTTTTTGGCAGGGGATGAATCGTTACCTGAATTGGCCCTACTAATTTTTTCCCTTCAAACACGCCTTTTCTCACTACCTTAACCCCGGTTAGTTCCCGAAACTCACCCCACTCATAAGCCTGCAGTGGATGTCCGGCTGCCTGGTTAAAAACTAATCTGTCCGCAACGATAATCTCTCTAATAATCATTAATTGATTCTAGCAGACTTTCTTCAATATCGCCCAAAAAACGGCTGACCGCATTGTTGGCAATTGAGCCAAAATAAAGCCGCCTCCGGGAATAAGACAGGCATAAATTCTCCTTGGCCCGAGTCATCCCGACATAGCATAACCGCCTTTCTTCTTCTAGCTCCTCCCTGTCCATTAACGATCTTGAATGGGGGAATAAACCTTCTTCCATTCCCACCATAAACACATTTTTAAACTCCAACCCCTTTGAGGCATGCAGGGTCATTAAAGTAACACATTTCCCTTTTTCTTTGACCAGATCCCTCTCTTCGGCTAAAGCCGCGTTTTCCAAAAATTCCTCCAGGTCCGGATATTCTTCCGCTACGCTCATTAACTCTTTAATGTTTTCTAAGCGGGCGATATCTTCTTCATCTTTAGGATCAAACCTGTCCAAATATTTTGTTTCTTTTAAAGCTCCTTCTAGTATTTCTCTGGTTGTTTTCCCTGACGGCCTCCAATTGACGAATTTTTCTAACTGCCGCTTGCCGATTTTTTCTAAGCGCTTATAGCTTACTTTATCTTTGGGATTAATCAAAAATCTTAAATATGCCAGACAATCTTTAATCTCCATGCGGCTGTAAAACTTCACCCCCCCGACTAAAATATAAGGAATGCCGGCCTTAATTAACGCCTCTTCAATAATTCTTGATTGGGCATTGGTGCGGTATAAAATTGCCGTATCTTGATAATCCAGAGCCGCTAAGCTATTAACAATAAATTGCACTTCTTCTTTATCATCTGCCCCTTCAAACGTTTTAATTTTTGGTCCGTCCTGGCTTTCCGCCCAGAGTTTTAAGATAGGGTGCGAACTATTTTTAGCAATTACTTGATTAGCCGCCGCCAGGATATTTTTAGTCGACCGGTAATTTTGTTCCATTGAGACGACTTCAATGTCGGGAAAATCATTTTTTAAATTATTCAAATTTCTAAAATCTGCGCCGCGCCATGAATAAATCGATTGCGAAAAATCCCCGACGGCGGTAAAATTCCGCCATTTTTTTGTCAAAAATTTGGTCAGCTGATACTGGGCTTTATTAGTATCCTGGTACTCATCGATTAAAACCTGCAAATACTTTTCTTGATATTTTTTGGCCACAATCTCGCTGTTTTGCAGCAGCTTCACTCCTAGCATTAATAAATCATCAAAGTCGAGCGCTTCATATGTTTTTAATAACCGCTGATATTCCCGGTAAACTTGGCCGACAACTTCCGCCAGATTGCCCTTAATTAATTGGCCATATTCCCGCTGGTCAATTAACTCGTTTTTCGCCGCCGAGATCGCCGCCTTAATTACCCTGGGTTTATAAATTTGATTGTCTATATCTAAATTCTTCATCGCCTGCTTAATCGTCGCTAACGAATCATCCTCATCATAAATTACAAACTGCCGATTGATCCCGATTGCCTGCCCGTCGATTCTTAGAATTCTGGCGCAAAAGGCATGAAAAGTTCCCATCCACGGCAAACGGGTAATTTCTTTACCGATAAGTTTTTTGACTCTTTCTTTCATTTCTTTAGCCGCTTTATTGGTAAAAGTTACCAGCAGGATTCTGGTTGGATCTAAACCTTTTTCTTTAATTAAATAAGCCGCCCGGCAAGTTAAGGCCCTGGTTTTACCTGAACCGGCGCCGGCTAAAATCAATAACGGCCCATCGCCATAAGTTACCGCCCGTTTTTGTTCTTTGTTTAATTCTTTCAGCCAGTCAGTTGCCATGCTAGAATCATAACATCTTATGTCTTTTAATCTTAAGCGGAAAAGTTATCAATATCTTTTGTTCTTGCGCCCCCTCATCTATTTTTTATGTTTCTGTCTAATTGTTTTATCTTTTATTTGGTTTATTCCCAAACTTAAGCCGCTTCTTAAAGTTTTTTCTTTACTTAATCCGGCCATTACTCAAATTAATTCTTTTCGTGATCGGACTAATATTTTGCTTTTGGGCGTCGGCGGCGGCACTCATGCCGGAGCGGATTTAACCGACAGCATTATGCTTATTTCTGTTAACCTGGCCACATCCGATACTGTTTTGATTTCTCTGCCGCGGGACATCTGGGTTGAATCTTTGACGGCAAAATTAAACACTGCCTATCATTTTGGCGAAGCCCAGCAGCCTGGCGGCGGTTTGGTTTTAGCCAAAGCCGCGGTTTCGGAAATTATTAATCAGCCGGTCCACTATGCCGCCCTGCTTGATTTTTCCGGCTTTGAAACTGCCATTGATATCGTCGGCGGCTTGGACCTTAATGTGCCCCATGGGTTTATTGACGAACAGTACCCGATTCCCGGAAAAGAAGACGCTGAGCCGGTCAGCGACCGTTATGAAGTTTTAAAATTTTCTCCTGGTCAACAGCACCTGGACGGCCCGACGGCCTTAAAATATGTCCGCTCGCGCTACGCTGAAGGCGAAGAAGGGACTGATTATGCCCGCGCCCAACGCCAACAGCTGGTTTTGCTTGCTTTTAAAGATAAAATTTTGTCCACCCGCATTTTGTTAAATCCATCCAAACTCAAGGCCTTGATTACCACTTTTAAAACCGCGGTTAAAACTGATTTACCCTCCGGCGCTTATCCCGATCTCATAAAATTGGCTTTAAGAATTAAATCTTCCGGCCTTCGGACCGGGATTATCGACCAGGGGAGCGATAATGAAGAAATTCCTGCCCTGCTTTATAACCCGCCCGCTAATCTGTATGGCCAATGGGTTTTATTACCAATTAACCACAACTGGCAGGCGGTTTATGACCATGTGGCCGAAATTCTCTACCAAAATCAGTAAGTTAGTTTTAGTTATTAGCGCTATTTTAGTCTTATTTATTCTTTACCGCCAGGCCTTTAATCCTTTATGGCGCGGGCATCTGGAAATCGACACCTGGAACTATTTTCTTAAAGTTGAGGATTTTATTAAAACCGGTTCTTTGTTTTCCACTATTGGTAATGAAATCCTTCCCGCCACCACGCTTTTTTTGCTCATTCCCGGGATTTTTATTCCCCAGCCCCCGTTTTTTTATTCTGCCTACCTGCCGGCGTTTTTTACCCTGATAATTATTGTTTTAATTTGTCATGTTTTTCTGGCCGCCAAATACGGCTCAATTAATCAGGCCATTATTTTTTTATTACTAATGCTTTTTTTTGGACCAATTCTCCTGTTTCGTTTCGATGCCTTGGCCGCCCTGTTAGTAGTTTTAAGCCTGATTTGTTTTCAGCAAAAGAAATTTTTATTATCCGCCTTATTTTTGGGATTGGTCACCTCGATTAAAATTTACCCGCTTATCTTTTTGCCCTATTTACTGCTGATTTTATTCACCCAACATCAACGCAAACTAATAGTTTCTTATCTTTCCGGCTTTACTATTTCTTTAATTTTGCCGGTCTGTATCTTTTTATTTTATGGTGGTCAAGCCAGCCAAATTATTGCCGGTTTGAACTTTCATGCCCTCAAGCCTGTGAGTATTGAAAGCTTACCCGGCTCTTTAATTACGCTTTCGTCTTTATTAACTCAAGGACTTCCGCCGCCGCTGGTTGGCGGTTGGGGAGTTTGGGGCGTTAACGCGCCGCTGAATTTTTTTAATAAATTTTGGCTTCTCCCGGTAGCTATTTTCTACCTATTTTTGCTAAAAAATAAAACATATTTGCATCAGATCAGCTTTGGGGTTATTTTTTGTTTAATGATACTATTCTTAATTTTTTCTAAAAACCTTCACGCTCAATATATTTGGTGGTTTTTATCTCTTTTTCCGTTTATTAAATTCCGGTCCGCCCATAAACTCAAATATCTTTTCATGATTGTTTTGCTGATATTTATCGGTATTTTTAACCAGTTGGTTTATCCGCTGTTTTACACCCAATTCTTAGAAGATTTCTACCAGCACAATCGTCAATATGCCGTCTTTTCCGCGCTTCTTTTAAGAAACTGGCTCATCGTTACCCTTTTAATTCTCAGCCTAAAATATGAGTTTAAAAAATAAACCCTTCAATCTCAAAACACTTATCGTTTTGGTTTTTATTCTGCGATTATTTCTTTCCTTGCTGCCGCCAATGGAAATTGATCACGGTTGCTGGCGTGCTTGGAGCGCCAGAATGGTTGCTCTTGGGCCGGCTAAATTCTACTCGTCAGAAGTTTTTACTGCCAACCCGCCCGGCTTTCTCTATGTTTTCTGGCTGCTGGGTGAAATTAAAAACAATATTTTTCCTAGGCTGTCTTTTTTTTCTTCCGGTTATGATTTCATGCTTAAATTGCCTAATAATATAGCTGATCTGGCCGCCGGTGTGCTGATTTACTTAATTATCAAGAAAAGAAAAGGGGATAAATTAGCCAAACTAGGCTTTTTGCTTTATACCCTAAATCCAGCTATCTGGTTTAATTCTTCAGTTTTTGGCCAATTTGACGGTTCCGGCGCTTTTTTTGGACTGCTGGCGGCCTATCTGCTTTTAGAAAGAAAAAAGATACTTTTAGCCACAGTTGCTTTTGCCTTTGCCTGGGCAATCAAACCGCAAGCCATTGCCTTAGCTCCGGCCTTAGGCTTGATAACTTTGTTTAAATTTAAGCCAGGGGATTGGTTTAAAGGAGCATTTGCCTTTATCGTTGCCACTTTATTGATTTATTGGCCGTTTTTCCCTCATAATCCGCTTTCCGGAGTGATTTATGTTTTTCAGCAAATGACTCCTCTTTACTCTTGCACCACCTGCTTTACTTTTAATTTTTGGGGACTTTTTGGCAATTGGCAGTCAGATATGGTCTTATTTTTAGGCTTGCCTTTTTTATATTGGGGAATAATTCTTTTTGGCCTCAGTCTGATTTTGCTTTTCCGCTTTAAGAAGGAAAACCCTTATCTTTTTATTACTTTATCAATTTTGTCGTTTAATATGTTGATGACCAGAATGCATGAACGCTATGTTTTACCTTTTTTTGCCTTTTTTCTTATTGCCACAATCTTGCTTAAATCAAAACGACTACTGATAGTCTATATTTTTTTCTCCCTCTTTAATGCTTTCAATGTTTACTATCCCTATGCTTACTACAATACCAATCTCCATTTAACGCCCGCTCTTATTGTTTGGCTTGGCCAGCATTTTCAGTTTTTGTCTTTAATCGGGTTTTCTGTATTTATTTTGTTACTGATCGTATGAAATTATTCTACCTATTACTGATTACCTTTGCCTTGCGGCTGTTTCGTCTGGGAATACCCGACACTTATATTTTTGATGAAGTTTATCACGCTTTCACCGCTCAGGAAATGGCTAAGGGAAACCCGCAGGCCTGGGAATGGTGGGTTACCCCGCCTCCGGGGGTGGCCTATGAATGGACCCATCCGCCCTTAGCTAAGCTGGTTATGGCCGGATCAATCAAGTTGCTGGGTGACAGTAGCTTTGCCTGGCGGTTTCCCAGTGCGGTTTTCGGCACTTTGTCGGTCGCCGCTGTTTATTTTTTAGGCAAAAAATTATTTAAACACAAGCACATGGCGCTGTTGGCGGCCGCGATTTTTAGTTTTGACGGCCTGCAACTAACCATGTCCCGGGTCGGCATGGCCGACAGTCTCTTAACTCTGCTGATACTTCTGTCCTGTTTGTTTTTTTATCAGTCAAAATTCCGCTTAACCGGAATTTTTCTGGGATTAGCCTTGGCTACCAAATGGTCAGCTGTTTTGCTGTATCCGATCTTTGGCCTGTTTTTATTGCCACAATTAATTAAAAATCCCCAAAAAATTAAATTTTTATTGCGGCTGGTTTATAGTTTTTTAATTATTCCGCTGGAAATTTATTTTTTAACCTTTATTCCTTTCTTTGTAACCGGTCATACTTTGGCTCAGTGGTGGGAACTGCAAAGACAAATGTATTATTATCATTCTCACTTAAACGCGACTCATCAATACCAATCAATGGCCTGGCAGTGGCCGCTTCTTATCCGCCCCGTCTGGTTTTATGTTGAGTATTTTAAAAATTCTGTAGCCAATATTTATAACCTCGGCAACCCGGCGGTTTTCTGGGGCGGGCTGGCAGCGGTATTTTTCAGCCGTAATTGGTATTTATTAATCTGCTACCTCTTTCTCTTTTTCCCCTTCGTGTTTTCTCCCCGGATTATGTTTCTTCACCACTACCTGCCTGCCTTGCCATTTTTATGCTTAATAATCGCCAGCGTAATTTATCAACATAAAAGACTAACTCTTATTTTCCTTTGCTTGACAGTAATACTCTTTCTCTTCTTTTATCCCCTTAACACCGCGATTCCTTTACCCGCTAATTTAGTAAAATATTGGTTTTGGCTGCCAACCTGGAAGTGAGTAATGAATAACATAAGGCCATTTAAACAATTGTCACTTTTTTTCCCCGCTTACAACGAAGAATCTGTAATTAAAAAAACGCTTGCTGCTGCAGCCAAAGTCGCGCCGGGAATTGCCGAAACTTATGAAATTATCGTGATTAACGACGGTTCGACTGACAGAACTAGGGAGATTGTTGAAGATATAATCAGTGCCAATCCCCGAATAAAGTTAATTTCTCACCCTACCAATCAGGGCTACGGCGCGGCCATAAAATCTGGACTGGCGGCTGTACGTTATCCGTGGGTAATTGCTTGTGATTCTGACGGCCAATTTAATTTAAGCGAAATAAAAAAATTTACTCCCTTTATAACCGACTACGATTTAATTATTGGCTATCGTTTAAAAAGAAGCGACAGCCGCTATCGTCGCTTAATGGCCTTTATTCTTAGAATGGTTAATCTGATCTTGTTTAAAATAAATTTTAAAGATATTGATTGCGGATTTAAGTTGTTTAAAAAAGAAGTGATTACTGCGGTGGGTCCCCTGGCTACCAATAGTGCCATTACCGTTACCGAGTTTATCACCAGGGCCGTTCGATTAGGATATCGAGTTAAAGAGGTTGGTGTCAGCCATCATAGCCGCTCCGGCGGGCAGCAGACCGGTGGAAAACTCTCAGTGGTTATTAAAGGAGCGAAAGAAGCAATTAGGCTTTGGTTAAAACAGTATTCCCAAAAGAATCATCAATAACCCTGCCGACACTCCCAAGACTGCCGGCCCGGTAATCCCGGCCTGGGGTAATTCCGGTTGTCCGCCCTTAGTCTGGGCAACCAACTTTGGACTGGGTGAAGCATAAGTAATGACTGTTGCGCTGGGCGATGGCGACGGCGAAACCTGGGCTTGTTCACAACTACAATCGCTTTCGCTGATACAGCTGGGATTAACACAGCGTCTGTCATTAGTATTCGGTATGGTCATACAGCGCCGGCTGGACTCGCAGTCATTGTCACTTTCACATTTGTCAAAACAAGCCTTTTTAATTCCCGGACAAGCACAGTCAGTCTCGCTGGTACAGTTGGGATTAACACAGCGTTTGTCTCCGCCGACAGTTATACAATCTAAATCGGTTTCGCATTCAGCCTTATTGTCACAGGTATCAAAGCAGGCAGTTAGACCGGTAAAACTTAATGTTTTCTCACAAGAAGCAGTTTGCGGCGTAGTGGAAGTGTCCGTCACCGTATCTTTAATCGTCCACTCCTGGGACTCGGTTAAACTGTCTGGTGCTGTCCAGTTCGTCGGATTAGTTGTCGTGGAGGACAGGGTGCCTTTGTTGGTTTTATTGGTGGTGACTGTCCAAGCGTGCGTATATGTGCCTGAACCGCCGGTTAACTGAGAAGTTAACTTTCTTTTTTCTTTGGCAGTGACTGTTGTTCCGGTAGGATCTAAAGTAATTCCGGTACACTTCAGTTCAGTAACGGAAAACGAATCTTCACAAACTTTTTCTGTTGTTGTTTGTTGTACTTCCGGTATCTGAGGAGAAGCCGCCGGTTTTGGTTTGGGGCTCGGTAAAGGCGCGGCCGGTTTTTTCAACTGCAGAAACAAAATTATTGCCGTCACCAGCAGAATCGCGGTAAAGCCGATCAGTCCCCAAAGCAGCCATTTATTGTTAGTTGTTTTTAGTTTTTCGTTTTGCATAGTAATTTTAATTTTTTCGTTTTTCGTTTTTAGTTTACTGTGCCTGCCCCCAGATGGTACAGGTAGTTTTAGTGCTATCCGTGCAGACGCGGCACTGCCAAGTCCAGACGCCGACTTTGTAAATATCGCCTTCTGTGCTGGCTTTATGGGTAATCGGATCCATTTGATTATCCGGTTCCTCAATGATCCATTCGCCCTCATCGACTTTCCACCTGAACTGAGCTACCGGATGGGGCGCGGAAAAAGTCGCCTCGCAGGTAAAAATCACCTTATCTCCCAAAGTCGGAGCAGTTTTATTTTTTGTTAAATCCACGCAGGCCAAAGTGGGTGATGGGGAAGGCGACGGGCTCGGGCTTGGCGATGCCGAAGGCGACGGGCTCGGGCTTGGCGATGCCGACGGCGACGGGCTGGGCGACCCCCCCGGCGGACACCCATCATCTTTTGGATAACATCCAGTATAGCAACACATTTGAGTGCAGGCATTACAGGTGACAGTGCCGCATTCAATTGTGCCGCAACCCGGGGACGGAGAAGGAACTAATTCGCAGTCACAATTTTCTCCTGAATCATACCAATTACAACCGTCACAAAATTGCTCATAGCACAACGCACCTCTCAGAACACAGCTTGTGTCACCTTCCTCGCATTCGCAGTCGCCCCCGCCGTCGCCCCCGCCGCCCCCGCCCCCATTAGGTTCACATGAACATGTAGCGTAACCTGAGGGGCAGTCATTGTCAGTACAGGTAGCATCATAATTAGGATTAGGGCACATTACGGCATCTATACAAACCGCTCCACAATTATAAGTACAATCCGCCGCCTTTTTTTCCACCGGTCTTTGCTTTTCCTGCAGCAGGTTTTTGCCTAAGAACAATCCTCCTACCAATAAAGCCATCACTAAAGTTCCCACTGCCAACTTCGGCAAAAACTTTTTCGCTTTTTTCACCGTCTGATTCGGCGGCGGCTGGATAATCGGATTTTCTTTAGGCGGTTCGTTTATAGGCGGCACCGGCGGCGGAACAAGTGGTGGTGCTGGTGGCGGAGTGATTGAAGGCTGCAGGCCGGGATTGTCCATAGATTAGTTATACTATATTTTTAATTTTCAAGCCACCAACAACAAGTAACCCTAATCCGGTCAGCAGCATTATCAAAGTAACTTCAAATGTCCCTGGTTTGGGTATGCCTGAATCAGTCGCCGGCATTGACGTTCTCCCGGCTGATGGTGTGGCAACAATTGCCGGCACCTCCGTACTCCCGGCGGCGGCAATCACAAAATTCCTGGTTAAACTTTGTTCTTCGCCGTTAGTGTCAATGTAGTTGATGCTTACGGAATGTTCTCCCGGCGTCAAACCTTGCGGCGGCGTAAACTCCCAACTGCCGTCTTCAGCGATGGTCACCGACCCGGTATAAGTTTCTTCTGAATTAATTTCAATTGCCAAAACCGTTCCTGCCGGCCCGTTGCCGATAAAGGCCGGCTGGGTAGCATTAATTACTTCTCCTTCAAATGAAGGATTTTCCAAGGTGACCTCGCCGCTTCCGGT
>Ga0210051_1005457_pt1 | contig 12162 bp, 7 predicted proteins | sample CryGey092014_all_FD_185464 | JGI IMG/M metagenome (GOLD analysis project Ga0210051, IMG submission 185464) | Groundwater microbial communities from aquifer - Crystal Geyser CG23_combo_of_CG06-09_8/20/14_all (SPAdes) (version 2) | ecosystem: Environmental > Aquatic > Deep subsurface > Groundwater ...
AAGAAAGTATCCTGAAGAAATGATGCCGCTTCCGTAATAAAAGAATTCTGGTTTGAGAGGGATGATCTGCGTCTGAGAGAATTGTTCTATGTTTTTGATGCATTCGAGCTTGGTGACCTCTTTCATGCCATAAAGTTCGCAAAGATGTTTATACACAACAGGCGCGATGATATCGATGAATTTTTCTTTGTCCCATATGAATTTCGGATCTACGAAAATATTATACATAGAGATATTGTCGGTAAGCTGGATATGTTTTTCCGCTTTATCGTCGGCAAAAATATTTCATCTCTTGGCTTTGAGCGATGTCTCGCTTACGTGCTGTTGATTGAGGAGATTGTCATAATGATTATGTCTAAGTATCTGGAGATAGAACAATCTCAATATAAGAATCAAAAAAAGTAGTCAGAAGAAACAGAGCAGATAGAATTCCCTGCTCACTCTGACAAATCTCAAAAAGGTGCTGGTCTGCAGCCGATGCTCCAATTTCTGATCGAAACTCTTATGATGGGAAAGCGATCTTATCATAGAAAGAATACCAGTAAAGTCGTAAACCAGTTAGTAATCATTCGTCCGTTTTTTTCAACCCTAGTTCCGTCCGGGTGTAATAGTCGCAAAAATAGCTTGTTAAGCAGGATAACTAGAATTTCCGTCCGGGTGCAAAAAATAGTTGCAAAAGGGGTAAAAATTTGTAGTATCATATAAAATACGGTTTGTAGAAAAAAACTTGATTTCGTATTCTATAAATCTATATTATAGGCAACTTAGTCTTTTTAATTTGTTTAAAAAAAGAAAAAAAATGAAAAAATTATCGTTAAAGGCTTTATCTGTTATCGGGTTAGGAATACTTAGTGTATGAAGCATGGTAACGTTTGCACAAATTCAACCATGATTTTGAACGAACCCAACAAACAATGAGGGAGTTACATGATTAGGGGCTACTAGTGAGCAAGGAGGTAATCTAATTACAGTCATCAAAGCTTTCATCAACTGGATGTTAGGAATATTAGCGTTGATCGCTTTGGTCATCTTGCTTCGAGGAGGTTTCCAAATGGTTACCGCAGCTGGAGACGACGCTAAATATAAGAAAGGATTCAAAATTCTGCAGCAAGCAGCTATTGGATTGGTATTTATCGGAGTAAGCTGGTTAGTAGTAAGTATGATATTTTGGCTTTTAGGTATACTCAATGTAACGTGAGCATAATAATCATTCATTCCAAAAATACGAGAAGCCCTGCAATACTGCAGGGTTTTCTTTATCACATAGGAATTTCAAAAATTCCTATTCAGCATAGCTGGATAAAAACGACGTTGGACTTCTTTTGGAAGTCCCGGCGTCTTATTTTATAACGAAAAGATGTCCGCTTAAGCGGATGTAATTTATCCTAACGGATATATTGTAATTTAGGCTTCGCCTGTAATAAATCGTAATTTATCCTATCGGACGTAATGAATTACAATGAATTACACGAAGTTAATTACGCGAATGAAATGAACAAATTACGCGAAGCAAATTACTTGTTAATGTAGTATTTTAGTTTGAAAATCACTACTAAATTCCTATACTTTTTCTAGTATCAAGCAGAAAGTATCAAGTAGAAAAATACAGAGTGAATTCGTAATCCGTAATCCGAAATCCTTTAATCCGTTAATTAGTTATTGAAGTGATGCATATCCACGAATTTGAACTTCGTTATCGCGCATACAAATGATTGAACCATAAATTTGACCTATGATGGGATCAAGAGACTGTTTTGGAAATGACGAAAATATCGGATAAATGAGTGCTGACCAAACCAGTACAAGAGATAGAGCCGGCAGAGCTTCATGAGATAACATTGGAGACATATACTAATTATAAAAAACAGTTCTTGGAAGCGAATAAAGATAAGGAGATATGATTCGCGACATTGAACGAATATATCGACCGTCTGGAATACGAACTCAAAGTAATCAAGGAAATGGGGTTCAATTCCTATTTCCTTATCGTAGCGGATTTCGTCCGTCGAGCAAAGAAGAATACCATCGTCGTAGGACCAGGAAGAGGATCAGGAGCAGGATCGATATTGGCTCGGGTGACAAGAATCACGGATATAGATCCATTACAATTCTGACTCCTATTCGAAAGATTCCTCAATCCTGCACGTATTTCGATGCCTGATTTCGATATCGATTTCGAGGATGTTCAAAGGGAAAAAGTCATACAATACGTCAAAGAGAAATACGGAAATGAGCAAGTGAGCGGAATAGGAACGTATATGCAGATGGCAAGTAAAGCGGCATTCAAGGATGTAGCAAGAGTGCTTGGCGTACCGTTCGAGAAATCCAATCAGATATCATGACTCATGCCCGATAAGATGTCATTGCAGCAAGCGGTGCAATCTCCCGATGTCACCGAAGAGCTCAAAGCAATCTATGAATCCGACGAGAAAGTGAGGAGAGCGGCGGAATTATCCGAAAAGCTCGAGGGAAATATGAGACAGCTCGGAATGCATGCATGCGGTATCATCATAGCACCAGACAAAATCACCAAATACTCTCCCGTGCAATATGTCAAAGAATGAGATATCACTACCGTAAGCCAATACGATGGACCGACATTAGAGACTATCTGACTCCTGAAGATGGATTTCCTGGGACTCAGGAACTTATCGGTCATCAAGAACTGCATCAAGATTATCCAGAAAAGACATGAGAAAGAGAATAAACATCTTCCGGAGATGTTTCAGCGTTTTTTCGACAATACCTCGTTCCAACCGCCATTGGAAGATCCGTTCACTTTCCAGAAAGTATTTCAGATAGGGAATACGACAGGGATATTCCAATTCGAGTCGAGCGGGATGAGAAAATTCCTTATCAAGCTGAAAGCCGATTCCATCAACGATCTCGTGGCGATGAACGCGCTTTATCGTCCTGGTCCTATGGAATTCATCCCTAACTATATTGCGAGAAAAAATGGTGAAGAGCCTATCAGTTATATGAGTGCAGAGCTCAGAGAAATACTAGTGGAAAAATACGGTGAAGAGGAAACGGACAAAGAGAATATCAAGCTGGTGGAAGACCTTGCACCGATCATGAATCTTACCTATGGAATTGCCGTCTATCAAGAGCAGCTGATGTTCCTCGTGCAATCTATGGCGTGATTTTCGCTTGCCGAAGCCGATTTGCTCAGAAGATGAGTAGGTAAGAAGAAAAAGGAGATTATTGATCAACTCAAGAAAGAATTTACCAAGAGATGCAAGGAATATAGGGACTACAAAAAAGAGACCGCTATCTACGTCTACGAAAAGATGATAGAGCCGGCGGCTTTCTATTCATTCAATAAATCGCATTCAGTGTGTTATGCGATGATTGCGTATCAGAATGCATATCTCAAGGCGTATTATCCTGTAGAATTCTATGCGTCATTGATCAGATCGGTAGAGGAAGATACGGACGAATTGAGCGTCTATGTCTATGAAGCGCAGAATCAAGGAATTTCCGTCCTGTCTCCGAATATCAATCAATCCTTTAATCATGTGGCGGCGATAGGGAACGAGATCAGATTATGATTTTTTTGCATCAAGGGATTGTGATGGGAAATAGGCGAAGTGATCCAAAAAGAAAGACAAACCAACTGACCATATCAGTGATTGGAAGATTTCATCAAAAGATGCGCTTCAGTCGTCAACAAAAAATCTACGGAATGATTGATAAAAGCTTGAGCCTTCGATGATTTCGGCGATCGCTGAACGTTGTTGGTGAATATAGAAACCATACTCGAACGAGCGAAGAAATGAAAGGATTCGAATGCGGGGTTGTTCTGAATGATGGAAATGAGCACCAAGATGACGCTCAAGCCAGGACCGACCACGACCATGATGGAAAGGTTGTTGCTGGAATATGAGGTATTCAAGGTCTTTGTTTCGGGGAATCCATTGGACGGACTATATGCATTTATCAAAAAATATAATTTCATCTCGCAGTTCAAGGAAAAAGAGAATTTCTGAAATTTCGTCATCATAGCATATATTAAGAATATCCAGAGAGCGAAGAAAAAATGATTCTTCATCCAGATAGAGGATATTTCAGGGACCACGGAAATCTTTGTAAGAGAAGTGCTGGATTTCCAAAAGTTTGATATTCTGATTATCACAGGATTCAAAGGAAGATCGATAAGCATAGAAAAAATCGTCAAAGTGTCGCGCGAGCAATTGATCAGGCAAGCAGGAAGCAAATACGACCCGGAAATGACGGTGGTAAGAGCAAAATCATTGAGGTTGAAGTCCACGATAGAAGAACAGATAGGAGAAATCAGATGAGAAACCGCTGTCGCCGCTGAAGACGAAACATCAAATACATCACCTCATCCGCAGACGACATTCGCTTTGCCGGATAGCGCGCAAAAAATAAACGAACTTATCACGCTGGTGCAGACGCATAAAGGCGATCAAGAGATAAACATAAGCAATAAGACATTCTTTCTCAACGAAGAAGGAATGCAGAAAGTCCACGATTTACTTGCAAAATAACAGGCATGGATAAAAACATAATTACAGTCAAACGCATGATAGATCAAGCTAAAAAAATAGCTTTATTCGGGCATATGAGTCCGGATGGAGATTGCATAGGCGCTATGCTCGGTTTGGGAAGATTATTGGAAAAACAGAAAAAGGGCATAAGCTATTTCGTACCTAATAAGCCGAGCAAAGTATTTAATTTCATCAAAGGGATAAAAAGGCTTAAAAGCAATTTTGATTATAAAAAATATGATCTACTTATTTTTGTAGATTTCACATGAATCAATCGTATGTGAATTCTGCCACAGACTAAACCTAGCTATTTTGCACAAAAACCTATTATAGTGTTTGATCATCATCCGGACAACGGATTGGATCAAGGTATCGTTATCAAGGACGTGAAAAGCATAAGTACCTGTGAAATATTGTTTGAATATACATCCAAACGGCGGCCGCAATTATATGATAAAGAGATAGCTACCTATTTTTATCTGGGCATCACTTCTGATTCGGGGAATTTCCTTTTCGACGAAGACCACATAAGGACATTTACCAATGCATTGAAACTGCTTAAGCTCGGCGCCGAAAAAGATTTTGTGGTGAACAATCTTATCCGCAAGAGATCGTTGAATTCCATAAAATTCCTTCAACTGCTCCTCAATAGGATCAAACAGAAAGACGACTTGCTCTACACGTATTATGATGAGGACGAATTGGAAAAATACGATATCGATCAAGAAGAGGCGGCGTATGGATTGCACATCATCCAGAATATCGACGGACCGCAGATAGTCCTTCTCATAAGGAAAATAGGGAACGTCATCAGATGATCGCTCAGAGCGAAAAAACTTGAGTGAGAGATCCGCAGCAAATGAAAAATCGATTGCAATAAAATAGCGAAAGCGTTATGATGATGAGGACATAGATTGGCAGCAGGATTCAGCGTGCCAATCAAAGGAAAGTTTGAACAACAGATAGAGGAGATTGTAAGATACATCAGCAAAATGATTTTAGAAGCTTAGGATTTTAGACGCTTAGACGCTTAGGATTTTAGAAGCTTAGACGCTTAGACGCTTAGAACTCTAAACATCTAATAGTCTAAACATCTACTTAGACGCTTAGGATTTTAGAAGCTTAGACGCTTAGACGCTTAGAACTCTAAACATCTAATAGTCTAAACATCTAATAGTCTAACAATCTTTTATCGTTTAATCGTTCCTTATGAGCAGAAGATACAATGTATTGCTTCGTCTACTCAGGCCGGTGCTTCATATCGGTTTGATTATCGTGGTATTCTATGTGATGTACAGGATCCGTCTTTTTACTGATTTGATACCGGGTATTCAGCTTAAGATACCGGTAATCAACTATCAGGAAAATATGGCTTTTGGTATCATTGCTGCATTTGCGTTCGTGATAATCGGTATCTTTAACAATCTTTATGAATTGCATAAGCCTATACAGAGATATTTTCAGACCTTCACCAAAACTTGGGTATATCGGATTATTGTCATTACTTTCATCTGATATTTCGGACAAGGATTTGTCTTCTTCTTCTGAATTTCAAGGTTTATCATCATCCTAAGCGCATTCACGAGTTTCCTTGTGCTCTTCTTGTTTGATCAAGTGCGGAATTATATGGAGGCGAGAAGGCATAGGGAAGGGGATAATAAGATACTTATCATAGGAAGCGACACGTTGGAAAGCTATAAGGCCATAGAAAAGATCAAAAACGGATTCTCGTTCAAAACGGAATTCGCTACGCATAACGAAATCAGGGATATCGACATCACCGAATATTTTATCGTCGTAGCCGTTGGAAGCTTCCAAAAAGATGTCTTACAGAACATTTTTGAGAGAGTGAGATTCAGCGACAATACGAGGTTCTACCATATCAGCGAATGATTTTTTCTCGAGGATGTCGTGTATTCGCCGGAAAATATCGACAACATCATAGCGTTGGAATACAAACATTCCAAGCTCGATTGACGAGCCATCATACTCAAAAAATTAGTTGACCTTTTTGCGGCGCTTATATTGACCATAGTCACTTTGCCGTTTATGATTCTTATCGCCATCGCTATCAAGATAGAATCCCGCGGTCCGATACTCTATAAGTCCAAAAGAGTCGGAAGACAAGGAAAACTATTCACCTTCCTTAAGTTCCGCAGCATGTACACACATATGAGCGTAGGATACGGAGGCAAGCAAGCGGATGAATTATACCAGAAGCTTATCCAGTCAGATTCGAATGTCAGACAAGGAGTGTTGCCGAAAATAGCCGATGATCCGAGAGTCACCAGAGTAGGAAGATTCCTCAGAAAGACATCACTCGATGAAATTCCGCAATTTTTCTGCATCCTGCGATGAACGATGTCGTTGGTTTGACCAAGACCTCATCTTCCGAACGAAGTGAAGAACTACGAATCACGGCAGAAAAGATTGCTTTCAATCAAACCAGGAATCACTTGATACGCGCAAGTGTTCGGCAGGGATAACTTGGACTTCGAAGAAGAGGCGAAACTGGATCTCTATTACATCCAGAACCGATCGTTGTTCTTAGACGCATATATCATTTTAGCTACATTCGGTGTAGTATTTAAAGGGAAATAGATTTGATTAAAAAATTATGAAAATTTAGAAAATTAAAATATTCTGTTAACTAGTATGTTAAGTACAAAATCTTTTAATGTTTTAATCTTCCAAATCTTTTAATGCAATTAAGCCAGCAAACAAAAAACATCCAATCATTCATTAAAACGCATCACGAGGTGGGAAAGCTTTCCGAAAAAGAAGTGTCAGATTTTTATGTCCAGTTGATCGATTGTATAGTAGATCATAATCACCAATATTATATTGAAAACAAACCCATCATCTCCGATAAGGAATATGATGAGCTCCTTGCATATCTCAAAAAAATAGAGGAGCATTTTCCTCAGATCATCACATCAAATAGCCCAACCCAATCACTGATAGGACAAGTAAGTGAATGATTTGTTCAAGCGAAACATGAGTCGAAACTGCTCTCATTGGAGAATACCTACAATGCCAAAGATCTGAAAGAACGAGATACAAGAATACATAAATTACTAGAAAAAAATCTTCAGGAATCATCTAAAAAAAAATCTTCAGAAATTATCACATATCGTGCAGAGCCGAAATTCGACGGACTCAGCGTGGAGCTTATCTACAAGAAATGAGAGTTCAAACAAGCTATTACGCGTGGAGATGGGATTGTAGGTGAAGATATTACGGAGAATGTAAGGACGATAAAAAACGTACCGAAGAAATTGAAATTTCCATTGGATATCCACGTCAGAGGAGAAATCCTGATGCCGAAATCCGTCCGGAAGGATATCAATAAGGAAAGGGAAGATGAATGAGAGACGCCATTCGCTAATACGAGAAATGCAGCAGCGGGAAGCATAAAATTATTAGATCCCAAAGAAGTCGCTAAGAGAGGATTAGTCGTTTATATCTACGATATATTGGCATCAAACATTAAGCCTGTCCGTCCGGCAGGCGGGCATCAAGCATCAAGCTTGACCGATTTAGATCTTCCCGTATTTCCACGAGAAAAGACAGGTCTCCATATCAAAGAGATTATCGCATTATGCGAAGATCCAGCGACAAAGAAATTCCTGGAAGATCAGGATATAGAATTTGACGGATTAGTCATCAAGACAGAATCATTGCAACAACGCGATATCATCTGAACTACCGATCATCATCCGAGACGGGCGGTCGCTTATAAATTCCCTGCACAGCTTGCTGCTACACAGATCCTTTCCGTTGATGTACAAGTGGGAAGAACGTGAATTCTGACACCGGTCGCTAATTTCGAACCGGTGCAATTGAGCGGAGCGACATTAAGAAGAGTATCACTGCATAACCGAGATTTTATCAAGGAAAAAGACATTCACGTGCATGATCGGATCCGGTTACAGAGAAGCGGTGAAGTTATTCCGTATATTGTAAGCGTCATAAAAGAAAGAAGATCCGACAATTTAAAACTTAACGCTCAACACTTAAAACAAATTTCCCCTCCTAAAGTCTGTCCATCCTGCCATCAATCAGTCACACAAAAAGATATGCATTATTACTGCACCAATCCGCATTGTCCGGAAAAAACCAAACAGCAGATCCAGCATTTCGTGAGCAAGAATTGCATGGATATCCAAGGCATGGGAGAAAGTATCGTTGATCTGCTGGTGGAAAATAAGATTATAGAAAACGTGGCTGACATCTACAAACTCAGCGATAGTAAAATCCAGATACAATTGACCAAGTTTCCATGAATTTGAGACAAGAAAGTCGCTGAAATAGCCAAAGGAGTGGAGGAGTCCAAACATAAAGCATTATGGAGATTATTGAATGGATTATGAATACCGCATGTAGGAAAAAAGATGGCGCAAGACTTAACAAACGCAATGATAAATGATAAATGAGAAATGATAGATTTACTTACCAATCAAGAATTTTTATGATCAGTCTACGGAATAGGCGAAAAAACGGTGGAAAGCATTACGAAGTTTTTCACGGCTAAACACAATCTGAAACTTCTCGGACAATTGAAACAGTATGGCGTGAATATGGACCCGAAAAAATACTCAGACCTTCTCAAGGCGAGCGAAGCGAAATGAAGCTTTTCCATAACATGATCGTTCGATATACCAAGAGAGAAAATCGCTGAATATTTCCAACAGAACGGTTACCTTTTCCACGAATCTCCTACGAAAACAACGGACTTTATGCTCATCGGAGAAAAAGCGGGAAGCAAAAAAGCCAAAGCGCAAGAGCTCTGACTTAAGATCTACGAAGGACGGGATGCTATCGTAAAACACTTTCCATTCCTCAAAGATATCCCGAGCGAATGAAGCAAACCGAAGACGCAGAGTCTATTCTAATTTGGTATAAGGAACGGTTTCAAACCGTTCCCTACAACATCATTATAATAGTTACGATAAAAGAAATTGGCGAATATATTTTTCTATCTCATTCATCTTATCGTCGATAAGGTTTTTTTCTTCTTTTTTGAAGTTACTTAATACATAATCTGCAACAGTTTCATTATATATAGGAATGCTTTTACGGTCGTCTTTATATTCTGGTTTGGGTCTATCTACTCAAATTCTCAATCTTCGAAAATCCGTAATTCAGAGCTTTTCTATAATGCTTTTCAGTCAGTTATGGCCTGCACTGCTTCATCATAATTTCAGTTGGATTTTACCTACGAGCAGATCGATGTCATCATGAATGACTAAAATATCTTTCGGCTCTATCTTATAAAAATTTGCCAACGCACTGACAGCTCATCATGAACGATTCATGAATTCCATAGGCCTCAAAAATACTACTTTCTGACCATCGATATTTACTTCAGCTATTTCACCTTTTCGTTTATTCTCATATTCCCATTTCCCTTGTCACTCGTCCCATTTTCCACCTTTTAAAAAATCATCAATCATCATGAATCCGATATTGTGTCTTGTTGTAGCATATTCTTTTCAGGGGTTACCCAATCAAACTATTAATTTCATTGGAATACTAAATGCTAAAATTCAATGCTAAGTGCTAAACCTGCCTACCACAGGCTGGTGCTAAGTGCTAAGTGAATGTATTTGTATTTGTATTTTTATAGACTACAGTAGAATACAATAGTCCATAGCAATATAAATCACACACTTAGAATTTAAAATTTTAAACTTAACACTTATTTTTGAGAAAGGTTTTCATGTGTTGTTTTGACTATTTTTGTGAACATTTTGATTATTTAAAGACTAAATGCTGAATGCTGGATGCTGGATGCATAATAAAGTAATATTACTTGTATCGTGCCTCGAGCTTCAAGCTTCGTGCCTCGAGCTTCAAGCTTCGTGCCTCAAGCTGGTTTCTCTAGCTTCTTTGGACGCTATAGTCATTTTAGTATAAAAATCTTTTTTGGTCTGAGCAGCAGATGCTTCTTCCACATTGGCTCATATACTTGTAGCACTTTTAAGTAATTGTTTAGAAACAACAAAATCGTTTTTTTGAAGTAATATCTTATAAAGTTCTATAATATCCAGAGCAAATTCAAAACTTTTTTCTTGAACAGTCATAGTTTACTTAGAACTTAAAACTTAGCACTTAAAATTAATCAATGATGTCCTGCATCTCGAAGAATTCTATGATATCTCAGATCTCTATCCTTTTTCCTGTCGTAACTTTCACTCCGCATTCGTCTCCTTCGCCGACTTCCTTGACCTCATCCTTGTTCTTGTGAAGAGAGACTACGTGACCGGTGCAGAGGATGTCTTCGTCCCCCGGAGTTCCGTCCGGGGCAGACCTCATAACGGTGAATTTAGGTTTGCCATGAAGTTTTCAGAAAATAACCTTTCCTCAGATGGTCATATCTTTGTTCTTGGTAAAGAAGATTGCGAGCACTTCGAGCTTGGCAAACATCACTTCATGCTGTTCTATCTCAACCATTCCGAGAAGCAGTTTATTTAAGTAATCGGTGAGTTCGTAGATGATATCGAAATTCTTCATTTCTATCCTCATTGCATCAGCTTTTTTTTTCAACATAGCGTTCATGGAAATATTGAATCCCAAAAGCAACGCTCCTGATGCCTGAGCCAATGAAAGATCGGAATCAGAGAAATATCATACGTTCGCTTGGATGATTTTCATCGTAACATTCTTTGGTAACTGGATTCCATTGACTGCTTGCTGGAGCGCTTCCAGTGAGCTTGATCCGTCAGACTTCAAGATAAGCTTGAGTTCAGCTCATGGAGCACCGGATTGCAATTGTGAAATGAATTGTTTCACCACAGATTCTCCGGAATTTTTAATCACTTGTTCTTGGATGAGTCATATTTTCTCTTGCGCTTCTTTTTCGTTCTTCACCACTTCTACGATACGTCCCGGTTCCGGCAAATGCGTGATACCGAGGACCTGCACCGGTTCTCATCAGGTTGCTGAAGTGATGCTTTGCCCTTTCCAATTCTGTATCCTTCTGATTTTTCCTGTAGTGTTGTAAGCGACGATGATATCTCAGATTTTAAGCGTTCCCGTCATGACGATGATAGTGGAAACCACTCCTTGTTTAGGATCTGTGTGCGCATCGACTACGACTCAGACGGCAGACCTATCAGGATTGTATTTCAAATCGAGCATTTCCGCTTGGAGAAGAACCGTTTCGAGAAGCTCCGGTATTCATTGTCCTGTTTTGGATGATATTCCTATCATAGGAGTATCGCCTCATCGGTCTTCAGAAGTCAAACCTGCAGCAGCAAGATCTTGTTTGATCTGATCCAATTTCTTTCATGGTTTATCGATTTTGGTGATGGCAACGATGATAGGCACACCTGATTCTTTGGCGTGTCAGATGGATTCCACTGTCTGCGGCATCACACTATCGTCAGCCGCTACCACGATGATCGCTATATTCGTCAATTTCGCTCCTCTCGCTCTAAGACTCGTAAACAATTCATGTCCCGGAGTATCGATGAAACATATTTTTTTGCCGTTATATTCTACGACGGAAGCTCAGATGGATTGGGTGATTCCTCCTGCTTCGCCTTCAGCGACCGAAGTCTTTCTGAGATAATCGAGCAGTGAAGTCTTTCCATGATCCACATGTCCCATAACGGTGACTATCGGGGATCTTGGGAGCAGATGTTCT
>Ga0210051_1005463_pt1 | contig 12154 bp, 11 predicted proteins | sample CryGey092014_all_FD_185464 | JGI IMG/M metagenome (GOLD analysis project Ga0210051, IMG submission 185464) | Groundwater microbial communities from aquifer - Crystal Geyser CG23_combo_of_CG06-09_8/20/14_all (SPAdes) (version 2) | ecosystem: Environmental > Aquatic > Deep subsurface > Groundwater...
ACTGCTCGCCAGTCAATGGTGCTCCATGGTGGGGCTACCTGAGCAGTTACAGTTGCGATTGTGCTTGACTGCTCCGGGGAAAGCCCATATACTACAGCGGCTTTCATGCTTTACCGCAGCGGTGTGCAGCAAAGCAGTCTTTCTTGAGCCGATGAGATTCAAACCGTACCCAATAACCGTATGAACCGAAAAAAGGAGGGAAAGATATGAAAAGAGTGATGTTTTTTTTAGCGGTCTTTGTTGTTATGGGGCTTATGGCGGGCGTCGGGAACGTCTCGGCGGCGCCGTATCCCGAGCGGGCCATTGAAATCATCGTCCCGTTCGGCGTCGGCGGCGGGAGCGACACGGCGGCAAGGGCCGTCGGGGAAGGGTTGAAACCTCTCCTGAAGGTTCCCCTGGTGATCACCAATATGCCGGGTGGCGGCGGGACCAAGGGAATGCTCTATGCCTCCCAGCAGCCAGCCGATGGTTATACGGTATTTGCCGTTACTACCTCTCATCTCATAGACGCCGTCAAACCGAAAACGCGTGCCAATATTCTTACTGATTTTGATCCTATCATGAGGATTCAGTGGGATACGTCGGCGGTGACGATCTCCGGGGATTCGAAATTCAAGACGCTGGCCGAGTTGATCGAGTATGGAAAGAAGAAACCCAAGATGCTGAAGTTTGCCGGGACCTCGCCGGGCGGCTGGTCGGAAATCCAGACGGTGGCGTTCTTCAGGAAGATGGGCGTGGATGTGACGTTCGTTCCGTTCGATTCCGGGGCGGAGATCAAGGCGGCGATCCTGGGCGGCCATATTCATGGGGCGGTGGAGGAGCTTGCCGAGACGCTTCCCCTGATCGAGGCCGGCAAACTGAAGTCGCTGGCGGTGATCATGGAGAAAAGGCATCCGGCCCTGCCGAATGTGCCCTCTACGGCGGAGTTGGGTATGGATTACACGCACGGCCTGATGAGGGCCTGGGGGGTGAAGAAGGGGACGCCGCCCGACCGGATAAAATATCTTCATGACGTGATCAAGAAGGCCCTCGATGTCCCCATCTACAAGAAATTTGTTCAGGACAACCATCTCTACGCTCGTCCGGGATACCTCAGCCCCGAGGAAACGAGAAAATACTGGGACGACGAAGTCAAGTTCTTCACGGTAGTCCTGAAGGACCTCGGCTACGTGAAGTAATCCTCCCTTGTTTCATACAAATGCCGTGCGGAGGGAAAGTAAGCCTCCGCACGGCCGGAATCATTGAGGGGAGCCATGAAGAAAGGCGAAATCGCTCTGGGCGCTTTCTGCGTCGCGTTTTTTTCTTTCATGTTTTTTGAAGCGGTCCAATTGCATGGGGTCGGGCGGTTCGGTGAGGTGGGGAGCGGCTTCTGGCCCATGCTCTTTCTCGGGGTCTCCGTGCTCCTGAGCCTGGGTTGGCTGATTGCGACTCTCGGAAAGTTCTTCAAAGCAAAGGGCGAAGCCGCTGCGGAATCGTCTCCGGAAGCGAGCGCCGATACGCGCGGCCGGCGGAAGAAGGTCGGACTCAGCATACTCTGTATTTTCGCGTATATACTCGCAATGCCCTGGATCGGCTTTATTTTGTCCACCTTCTTCTTTGTTCCGGCGTTCGCCCTGGCCCTGGAAGAGAGAAGAAAACTGGTTCTGATCATCTCGCCGTTTCTGGTCACCGCCATAACGATTCTCGTTTTTGCGAAATTCATCGCGATCCCGTTTCCCAGGGGTGTCGGCATCTTTACCGTATTTAGCCGTCTTTTTTATTAGCGACTCGCGCCTTCCGGCGCGCGCTTTGTAGCTGAGTAACATTGTTGCTCGGAAGCCGAAGGGGTGCAATGCGATGTTGGATCATTACTGGAATGCCTTTGCAACCGTCCTTCTCCCGCAGAACATCCTGGCGATAGGTCTGGGAGGCCTCTGGGGGCTGCTGGCGGGCGCCCTTCCGGGAATCAGCACGTCCATGGGCGTCGTCTTGCTTCTGTCTTTCACCTATACACTCTCGCCGATGACGGCCTTCAGCATGCTCGTGGCCGCCTACTGCGGGGGGATCACCGGCGGTTCCATCACGTCGATTCTCTTCGGCATTCCGGGGGAGCCCTCCTCGGTGCCCACCGTGATCGAGGGACATGCGCTCGCCAAACAGGGTCATGCCGCCTTCGCACTATGGACATTTCTGCTCTGCTCCATCTTCGGCGGAATATTCAGCGTGCTGGTCATGATGGCGGCGACGCCGCTGATCGCCAATTTTGCCCTGAAGTTCGGTCCTCCGGAGTTCTTCGCCCTCACCATCCTCGGGTTGAGCGTCGTTTCGGGCCTGTCGGGAGGCTCTCTCCTGAAAGGCTTCCTTTCCTGTTCCTTCGGACTTTTTCTGGCCACGATCGGCACAGACGGCATTACGGGTGGGGAGCGGTTCACCTTCGATACGATGATACTGCTGGGGGGGATCAACTTCGTGACCGCGATGGTGGGGCTTTTGGCCGTGTCGGAGATCCTCATCGAGGCGGAGGAGCCGTTCAAGGAGTACAAGGGGCATGTCGGGTACCGGGGCATGAGAGCGGAGATGCCGAAATTTTCTCTGTTCAGAAAGAACTGGTTCAATCTGATCCGCTCCCCGATCATCGGCACGATCGTCGGGGCGCTGCCCGGCGCCGGGGCGACGATTGCCTCGTTTCTGGCGTACGGGGAGGCGGCGAGGACATCGAAGGAACCGGAGAAGTTCGGCCACGGCGCCATCGATGGGCTGATGGCTTCGGAGTCCGCGAACAACGCCTCCACCGGCGGCTCCATGACCATCCTGCTCTCGCTGGGGCTTCCGGGCAGCAACACGACCGCCATGATGATCGCGGCCTTCATGATCCACGGGATGCAGCCGGGTCCGCTTCTTCTTTCCACCCATCCGGAAATCGTTTACGGGATCTTCGTGGCGATGCTCCTCTCCAATCTGTTCCTGCTGGTCTTGACGATCATGGGAATCCGGCTCTTTCTCGAGTTGAACCGGCTTCCATACTCCGTCTTTTCCGCTGCGATCATTATCCTTTGCGTTATCGGGGCCTTCGGTTTGCAGAACAGCGTTGACGACCTCTTTGTCATGTTCGCGTTCGGGCTTATAGGCTATGTGATGAGAAAATTCGGCATCCCCGTCGCTCCGGCCATTCTGGCTCTCGTTCTGGGAGACATGGCGGAACTTGCCCTGCGAAGGTCGCTCCTGCTCTCGCTCGGGGACCCCATGATCCTGGTCAGCCGGCCCATCAGCGTCATCCTGCTGGCGGCCGCCGTGTTCTCCATCGTCTATCCCCTGTTCAAGAAACCGAAGATGCTTCAGGGATTATAGGCGACAGATCCGATGGGGAAATGACAGGATGCAGAAAAAAACGATATTCCCATGTACGATCATGCGCGGCGGGACCAGCAAGGGCGTCTTCCTGATGGAAAAGGATCTTCCGGCGGATCCTGATCTCCGGGAGCGGATCATTCTAAGCGTTTTCGGCAGCCCCGACATCCGCCAGATCGACGGATTGGGCGGGGCGGATTCGCTGACGAGCAAGCTGGCGATCATTGCCCCTGCGGAGGCGCCCGGCCGGGACATCAACTACACCTTCGGGGCGGTTGGAATCGACAACCCCTTCGTCGATTACTCGGCGAACTGCGGAAACATCAGCTCCGCGGTGGGGCCGTATGCCATCGACAAGGGACTGGTGAGACCCGTAGAGCCCTTCACGACCGTCCGAATCTACAACACCAATACGAAGAAGATGATTTATTCGAAAGTCCCGGTGAGAAAGGGCAAGGTCGTTGCGGACGGCGATTACGAGATCGCCGGCTGTCCGGGAACCGGGGCCAGGATCGAACTGAGCTTTATGGACCCGGCCGGCGCCGCGACGGGGAAGCTCCTCCCCACCGGAAATGTGGTGGACGACGTGAGGCTGGATACGGGAGAACGATACGCGGTAACGATCGTGGATGCGGGGAATCCGACGGCGTTTGTCCGCGCGGAAGAACTGAATCTGACGGGGGATGAACTGCCCGCGGCGCTCGATCCGAACAAGGCGGCGCAGGCAAAATTAGAAGCCATCCGCAGGAAGGTCGGCGAGTTGATGGGGATTGCGGTCAGTCCGTCCATTCCGAAGATTTCCTTTGTCGCCCCCGCCCGCGATTATAAGACCGTGACCGGGAAGGTCGTCGCAAAGGGCGGGGTCAGCCTGCTGGCGCGCGTCATGGCCATGGGAAAGATGCACAAGGTATTTGCCATCACCGCAGCCATTCCGGCGGCGATCGGAGCGATCCTTCCCGATTCCGTGGTGAACCGGGCGGCGGGCGGGAGGTTGCCGATTTCCACGGAAACGGAAATCGTCATCGGTCATCCCTCGGGGGTGATGGATTTGAAGGTGGATGCCCGGTTCGGAAAAGACGGACTGCGCATCGTCAGTTGCACGATCGGCCGGACGGCCCGGAAGATCCTGGACGGGCGGGTTTACGTTTCCGGAAAAATCTATGATTTCAAGAGGTGACGGTGGGCTGTCATGAAAATGGTTCAAGGGGTCAGCAAGATGTTAAAGGGTTCCGGGGTTGATTTCATGTTTGGAATCCCCGGCGGCGGAAGCACGGCCGACCTGATTAACGGGGCGGAAGATGAAGGGATACAATTTATCTTGACGCAGCACGAATCTTCCGCGGCAATTATGGCGGGCGTGGTTGGGGATGTGACCGGGATTCCCGGCGTCTGCCTCTCCACCTTGGGACCGGGCGCTTTAAACCTCTGCAATGGTCTGGGCCATGCCTGGCTGGACCGGTCGCCTGTCGTGGCATTCACGGATCGGTATGGGTCCGAGTTGGTCGATCTGGCTTACAGACAAAAAATTGATCACAATGATCTCTTTAAACCGTTTACAAAACTCTCGGCTGGACTGACGAAAACCAACTGGTCCGAAATGCTGGCCCGGGGATTCAGAATGGCGAGGATGCCGAGAAGGGGACCGGTGCATCTCGATTTTCCGAATGATCTATCGAAAGTGGAGATCGCGGGACGGGGAAATGTGATTGGCCCCGAGGAATTCTTGCCGGAGGCCAACGCAAAATGCGTAAAGTTGGGATCGGAGAGGATTGGCCGGGCAAAAAGACCGGTCGCCATCGTCGGACTGGGCATAAACGCGGCGCAAAGTGACGTGTTTGGGCCATTAAAAAGTTTTGTGGAAAGATTCCATATTCCCACGTTCAAAACGGCTAAAGCCAAGGGTTCGCTGCCGGACAACCATCCATGGTCGTTGGGGGTTTTTATGGGAGGAAACCTGGAGCATGCGATTATCGAAAAGAGTGATCTTATCATCGCCATCGGATTGGACCCGGTGGAATTGCTGCCGAAAAAATGGGGCTATCCACAGCCTATTGTCTATGTTGACGTCGTCCCGAATATGGAAGAGAACTACCATGCCGATATCGAATTGGTCGGCGAAATCGGTTCGACCCTGAAAAGGCTTCATGATGAATGTGCGGATGCAGAATCACGTTGGCGGATTGAAGAAGTGGGTGCATACCGGGAAAACACCAAACAGGTTCTCGATTTCAAGGTGGACGGTCTGTCGGTTGTCCAGGTCATCCATGCCACCCGTGAATGGGCCCCGGCGGACGCATTGCTGACGGTCGATGTCGGCGCAAACAAACTGCTGGTAATCGAGCTTTGGGATGCCTTCATGCCGGGTTGTTTCTTTATGTCGAATGGATTGGCGACGATGGGGTATGCCATCCCCTCCGCATTGGCCCTGCAGTTGCTTCATCCGGATAGAAAAGTGGTATCGCTTTGCGGAGATGGCGGGTTCATGATGCGCCTTCCTGAATTGGCGACGGCCGTACAATACCGGTTGCCCGTCGTGATGGTCATTTTCTCGGACGGTCGCTTGAGCCTCATCGACGTGAAGCAGATTAAGAAAGGCTACCGTGCGCCGCGGGGGACGGGTTTTGCAAGGCCGAACTTTTTGGATTTGGGCAAGAGCTTTGGCATTCCAACCTGGAGTGTGGATACCGAAGAAGCGTTGAGGGATGTTCTTGCCGTTGCCATGAATTCCAACGATGGCTTGCCCAAACTGATCGAGGCGAAAATTGATTGTTCGCCGTATCCGCGACAATTTGACGCCGTGAGAGAGTTATAAACGGACAAAAGGAGAAGCCCATGCGAAAGGAGAAACCCATGAGAAAAGAGAAAGCGATGTCAAACATGAAACTTCAGAGGCGCAGGACGATCGGCATAGCCCTCGCCCTGTCGGTCGTGCTCGTCGTCTTTACGGCGGCGGCGGTTTTGGCGGCCGACCCTTACCCGAGCAAACCGATTCGTCTCATCATTCCATTCCCGCCGGGCGGGAGCAACGACATCGTCGGGCGCCTGATCGCCGCCAAATTGTCCGAAAGCCTCGGCAAGCAGGTGGTCGTGGATAACCGGGGCGGCGCAGGAGGCGTACTCGGCACGGAAATGGCGTCAAAGGCGGAGCCGGACGGTTACACGCTGTTGATCATTTCTGCTGCATACGCCTTCAATCCCGCGCTCTACACGCTGCCATTCGATCCGGTGAAGGCCTTCACCCCGATCGCGAAGCTGGGAAGCGGACCGAACTCGCTCACCGTCCATCCAAGCGTCCCGGCCAACTCGGTGAAAGAGCTCATTGCGCTCGCGAAGCAGAAACCCGGCCAACTGATCAATGCATGTGCGGGCGTCGGCAGCTTCCAGCACATGGGGACGGAACTCTTCAAGATGATGGCCGGCATCGATTTCAAGATCGTCCAGTTCAAGGGCGGCGGCCCGGCGATGATCGACCAGCTCGGGGGCCACAGCCAATTCTCGCTCGGCTCGCTCATTCAGACGCTGCCCCATATCCAGTCCGGCAAGTTCCGAATCCTGGGCACCGGTGGATTGAAGCGCAGCGGCATCCTGCCCAATGTGCCGACGATCGCGGAGACCGTGCCCGGGTACGAAGCAACCAACTGGTGGGGAATCCTTGCGCCGGCAGGCACACCAGCGCCGATCGTGGAGAGGCTGAACAGAGAGCTAAAGACGCTCCTGACCGCGGATGAAATCAAGAAGTTGTTCCAGAAAGAAGGGGCGGACGTGGACTATCTGGGACCGGCCCAATTCGGCCCGTTTATTGCTGGGGAGATCACCAAATGGGGTAAGGTCGTCAAGGAGGCCAACATCAAGGTGAAGTAGCAGTAACCGATAGGAGAAGTTTTTAATGAAAATGGCGTCTCGAAACAATAAAGATTTCTGGGCCGGCATGATGCTGACCGAAGAGTCGCCGTGTGTCGAACAGGGCGTACCGGCGATCGAGACGCGAAACGGCCCTGAATTGCGGTTCCGGTACTTACCTGCGTAGGACAACAAAAGGGAGAATTGATCCAATGAGAGATTCGGTTTTCGTCCCGAAGGAAGCGGCTGAAGCGCTGAAAAGGGCCAGTACCGGCATGGTCAATGACGCCCTCGCCCTGGTTGGGGTGAATGGAGGAATCCGGGGTGTCCGGCCCGCCCGGGGAAGTGAAGAGGCCAGGGTCCTGGGGAGGGCCGCCACGGTCGTCTTCGGCCCGCCGCGTCCCGACAGTCCCCGTCTGACCATGTACGAGGCCATTCGCAAATCCCCCGCAGGCAGTGTTCTGGTGGTTGACGGCAAGGGGATCGACGCCCATTTCACCGGCGACAACCAGGGAGAGTGCGCCAAAAGGCAGGGGCTGGCGGGCATGGTGGTCTATGGCGGGGCGAGGGACATCGCCGGTTATCGGTCGATGGGCATGCCTCTGTACTGCACCGGCTCGGCGACTGTCGATAAGCCTCCGGACATCCGGATCGTCGGCTACAACGTGCCGGTGGATGTTGGCGGGGTGACGGTCAAGCCCGGGGACATCATCATTGCGGATGAGGATGGCGTCGTCTGTATTCCCGCCGATGCCCTTCCGGCGACCCTGGAGAAGTTGCAGGTCATCTTCGAAGTCGAGGAAGCGATGGAGAAGGCGATCCAGGGAGGGGCTTCGGTGGATGAAATCAAGGCCATCATCGCCAAAAAGAAACCCAGGAAGTGATGTTCAGAACGGGAGGAGCAAGAGATGAGAATATTTGAACATCAGGGGAAAGATCTTTATAAGAAATACGGCATTCCCGTTCCCGCGGGACGGCTGATCGATCAGAAACGGGAAATCAGAAAGATTTTTCCGGATATCGATCAGGGGAACGGCGTCGTATTGAAGGCGCAAGTCTTGACGGGAGGAAGGGGAAAGGTGCAAGGCATCCGGTTTGCGAAGACCGTCGCTGAGTGCGAGAGCCAATACGATGAGCTCATCGGTATGAACATTTCCGGCCATCCGGTGCGGAAAATCCTTGTAGAGGAAAAGGTCAAAATCCAGCGGGAATTATATCTGGGAATCATCATCGATACGGAAATCGGTCAACCGGTCATGATGATCTGTTCCCGAGGGGGGGCGGACGTTGAGGAGATTTCGAAGAGCCATCCGGAATGCCTCGAAAAGATCGCCATCGATGTCGCTTACGGTCTGCTCGATTATCCGCTCCGGGGGACGTTGATTCGACTCGGCCTGTCGAAGGAGCTGTTTCCGTCATTCATGGATATATCCAGGAAATTGTACAGGTTCTTTATCGAAAATGACGCCCTGTTTGCCGAGATCAATCCACTCATCCTGAATGACAAGGGTTCTCTGATCGCGGCCGACGCCCGCATCGATATCGACGGCGCCGCCCTCTATCGGCATCCCGAAATCCAGGAAATGAAAGCAAGCCAGGAGATGGGCATCGAGGATTCTTTACGGGATAAGTACCAACTGGAATATGTGGAACTGGATGGAAATATCGGATTGATCAGCGGGGGGGCGGGTTTGACCATGACCGCCATCGATTTTATGGTCATGGAAGGCGGCCGGCCGGCCTGTTTCATGGATTGCAGCGCCAATGTCAGTCCGACGGGGTATGAGATGGCCTTGCGGACATTGAATTCAAGAAAAGAGGTCGATTGCATCCTGATGAACATTTTCGGGGGGATCACCCGGATGGATCGCGTGGGCGAATATATCCTGGAGGCGTTAAAGAGAATCGGCGGCGTGAAGAAACCGCTGGTGATTCGTTTGGAGGGGACGGATGCCGTCAAGGGCAGGGCCTTCATCCGGGACGCGGGTCTCCCCATGTGTGAAACGTTTGCGGAGGCGGTTCAACAGGCGGTGGCGTTGGGAGGCAAAAACGGATGAGCATTCTGATCAATCGATCCAGCAAGGTGGTTGTGCAGGGCATTACAGGCAAGGCGGGGGCTTTCTTTACCCGGGACATGATCCGGTATGGGACAAAAATCGTGGCCGGTGTGACCCCCGGGAAAGGAGGCCAGATCTGCGAGGGGGCGCCCGTTTTTGACTCCGTGTTAGAGGCCGTTGAAGAAGCGGCCGCCGAGGTGTCGATCATTTTTATCCCGGCCGCCCTGGCGCGGGACAGCATATTCGAGGCGATCGACGCCGGCATCAAGCTGGTCATCTATCTGGGCGAAAACATGCCCGTGCACGACATGATGGTCATCAAGCGGCGGCTGAAAGAAAAGTCATGCCGGATGATCGGACCGAACACCCCGGGGATCATCAGCCCCGGTGAAGCGAAAATCGGGTTCATGCCCTATTTCTGCTATCAAAAAGGGCCCGTCGGCGTGGTTTCAAGAAGCGGTTCGCTCTCCTATGAAGTTTCCTATGGTCTCACGAGGGCCGGCATCGGTCAGTCAACATCCGTCGGAATCGGCGGCGATCCCGTCAAAGGGATGGATTTTGTGGAAACCCTGGATCTGTTCGAGAAAGATCCCGAGACGCAGGCCATTGTGCTGATCGGCGAAATTGGGGGAACCGATGAGGAACAGGCGGCGGGGTTCATCAAAAAGCATGTCCGGAAACCGGTGATCTCCTTTATCGCCGGAAAGTATGCCCCGCGAAACAAGAAAATGGGACATGCGGGCGCGATCATCAGCGGCGGGAAGGGGACGTTCGACTCCAAAATCGACGCCCTCAGGGATGCCGGCGTTCTGCTCGCCGAACTTCCGCATCAGATGCCCGCGCTGGTCAAAAATGCGCTGACCTGCCGGCGCAGTCGGGAATAATGGGAAAATGGATTCGGGGAAGATGTTGCGAAGGGGTTTTGAAGATCAAACAACCAATCAAAGATAAAGGAGAGTCGCCATGGATTTTGGATTGTCGGAAGAATTGGTCATGTTGCGGGAGATGGTGCGTGGTTTTGCGGCCGGGAAGATCGCGCCATTTGCCGACGAGTGGGATGCGAACCATTATTTTCCGTATGAGGAAGTCGTCAAGCCGATGGGAGAGCTGGGGCTGTTCGGAACGGTGATCCCGGAGGAGTACGGCGGGAACAACATGGGCTGGTTGGCGGCGGCGATCATCACCGAGGAGATCGCCCGCGCCTCGAGTTCGCTGCGGGTGCAGGTGAACATGCAGGAGATCGGGTGCGCCTACACGATCTACCGGTACGGGACGGAGGAGCAGAAGAAGAAGTATATCGCGAAGCTGGTGAACGCCGAGATCCTGGGGGCGTTTGCGATCACGGAGCCGCAGGCCGGCTCGGACGTGATGGCAATCAAGTCCACAGCGGTGGACAAGGGGGACCACTGGCTGCTCAACGGGACGAAGACCTGGATCTCGAACGCAACGGTGGGGGGGATCAACATCTACTATGCCTACACGGAGAAGGAGGGAGGAGGAAAGAGCCTCTCGGCCTTCATCCTGGAGTTAGACAAGTTCAACGGGATCACCGTGACCGATCTGGACAAGATGGGGTCGCGCTCGTCGCCTACGGGGGAGATCATCCTGGAGGATACCCGGGTGCCGAAGGAGAACATCCTGGGGAAACCGGGAGACGGGACGAAGATCGTTTTCGGATCGCTGGCCCAGTCCCGATTGTCGGCGGCGGCGGGCGGCGTCGGTCTGGCGCAGGCCTGCCTGGACGTGGTGACGAAGTATGCGATGGAGCGGGAGCAGTTCGGTCAGCCCATCGGCCATTTTCAGATGAATCAGGATCTGATCGCGCAGATGGTGTGCGAGATCGAGGCGGTGCGGCTGATGGTTTACAAGGCGGCCTGGCAGAAGGACCAGGGAAATCTGGGGAACAACCTGGAGGTAGCCCAGGCCAAGTATCTGGCCGGCGAACTGGCTTACAAGTGTTCGCAGTATGCCATGAGGATCCTCGGGGCCTATGGTTATTCGACCGAATATCCCGTGGCGCGTTATTATCGCGATGCGCCAACCTATGCGATGGTGGAGGGGTCGGCGAACATCTGCAAGTTCATTATCGCCCAGGATCAACTGGGGATCCGCAAGGCGAACCGGTAGGTTGCGCCAATTCATCGATGAGGAAGGGATAGAAGAGATGAGACCTTATTTTGCCAGAATGGACGATATTGGGAAACCGCTGCGCCCCGCGCAACGGGAGCGGATGGCCGAAAATGCGCTTCAGGCCGAGGCGATCATGAAAAAGATCGATGCGGAGGTGGAGCGGATCAAAAACGTCGGCATCCCGGCAGAGAAGATCCACGAGCGGGGAGAGATGACCGTCTGGGACCGGATCGAATACCTGACGGATCCGGGGACCTTCTGCCCGCTCCATACCATCTTTGATCCGGAAAACGAGGAGTCGGGCAGCACCGGCGTGGTGGACGGTCTTGCGCGGATTGCCGGAAGGTGGTGCGTGCTGATCGGGTTCAACAACAAGTGGATGGCGGGGGCGTGGATCGCTGGTCAGGCGGAGAACAACCTGCGGGTGACCGATCTGGCGAAGCTGATGAACCTGCCCTTGGTCTGGCTTGTGAACTGTTCGGGCGTGAAGCTGCCGGAGCAGGAGAAGGTGTATGCGAACCGGCGGGGGCAGGGAACCTGCTTTTTCCGCCACGCGGAGTTAGAGCAGATGGGGATCCCGGTGCTGGCGGGGATCTATGGGACAACCCCGGCCGGCGGCGGTTACCAAGGGATCAGCCCGACGATCCTGCTCGCGCACAAGAACTGCAACATCGCGGTGGGCGGCGGCGGCATCGTCAGCGGCATGAGCCCCAAGGGCGCCTTTGATGAGGAGGGCGCCGAGGAGCTGATCAAGGCGACCCGTCATTTCAAATCAGTCCCTCCGGGAAGTGTGAAGGTCC
>Ga0210051_1005464_pt1 | contig 12152 bp, 11 predicted proteins | sample CryGey092014_all_FD_185464 | JGI IMG/M metagenome (GOLD analysis project Ga0210051, IMG submission 185464) | Groundwater microbial communities from aquifer - Crystal Geyser CG23_combo_of_CG06-09_8/20/14_all (SPAdes) (version 2) | ecosystem: Environmental > Aquatic > Deep subsurface > Groundwater...
GGTTCCGGAGATGTATCTGTTAGCAAATCTAAATTATTATCTGTCATGATGAGATAATACAATTTTTCGAAGCTCTAATCAATTCTAAACCACAAATTAACATTATTTTTAACCGGGGAAGAAAAGCTCCAAAACATTTTTTTATTTTTTATCAGTGTTAATTCGTGTTCATTAGTGATTCGTATTTTTTTCATTAGCGGTTCAAATCTTTACCGATAATTAATTCGATGTCGGCTCCTCTGATATTGTTTGAAGACTCGATATTGCCTAATCCGAGGATCTCTTTGAGTTCCGCTCCAGCGCTCGAATTTGCAGTTCGAATAACCGTTTGCTTATATCCGAACCTATCCGCGTTTGCAGTCTCAACAATTTCAAAATGCGGAGCACCAAACTTTGCCGCAATTCTTGCGGCTAATCCTGGCTTTCCCACTCCGTTTAGAATGCGAATCTTAATCGGCAATTTAGTCTGCTGTTCTTCTGAAGCCGCAGTTGACTCAATCCTCGGAGCAATCTTCCACTCAATTCCAATATCGGACGGCCCTAAAGTCGCCGCGTAATTCAAAATAGCGGCAAGCCTTCTAGAATTTTTTCCGTCTTTGCCTCTTGCCCCTGGCTCCAATGCCGCCGACAATAACGATTCTATATCTACATTTTCCGCTCTAATCTCAGATGCTCGTAATGCAACTCCGAGAAGTATCGCCCGAATCGAAGCTGTCGGAGAAGAATTCGGTCTCTTAAAATATGACTCCGCCCTGTCCGCATCAAGTCTGCGCATTCCGGATTCTATTCTCACAGTTAAGTTATCCTCGCCTTTATAATCTATTTTTTCGGGAATATTAATCAATATACCTCCCAGAGCATCAGCAAGCCGCTTCAAACCATCAATAGTCATTTTCATTTCAGAAGCAGAATTCTCATTATTGCCGGGCAAACCGTCTTTTAAAATCTTAATCGAAATGGCATCTTTGCCGCATTTAATCTCAACTGAAAAAATATCTTCAACTAAAATCTTCATGTTTTTCGGCACTCCGGAAAAAACGCGGTTCTCGGAATAAAAAATTTTGTATCCGACAAATACAGCCGCAAATGCACCTAAAATTATTATTGCAAACAGTAATTTTTTTCTGTCCTTGAATACAAATCTATTTTTTCTGCGGCGTATTACCAGTTCCTGTTTCGAAAGAACATTCATTGAATTTCCACTTCGTGCTCTCTGCACGCTGAAATAGCGGCTGGTAAAGGAACTACTCCCTTTTGTTTCAGAATTTCCATTTTTCGTTTCAGCACAAACCTGATCGCAACTTTCGGATTAACCGGTATCTCAGAAAGTTCATTCCAATCCTTGCCAAAGCGGTCGGCAACCATCAGCAGTTTCTCCAGCTCGCTCATGCCTTCTCTTCCTGTCGTATGATATCGAACAGCATTCGCAATATCACTCCATATCGAATCATCATATCCCCTTCTCTGAGCTATCATCTCTATTCGCTCAGCCGCAACTTTTCCATGAAGAAGCGGAGCCGATTTCCGCTCAAAATCATCGGGTATTTCTCCTCTTCGCTCCAAAATCTTAACGCACTCAACCGCAGAAAAAGATTTATACGCATCATGGTATTTCGCCGCAAGCCTGGCCGCCCACGGCGGAATTCCCCATAGCTCAGCCAAATAAACTGAGGCGCGCTCGACAGCGTCAATATGCTTTCTCATTCCGCTGTTCAACTCGGAAGTGTAAAGCGCTTCGTCTTCAATTATTTGCAATACTGCTTCCGGCACGAGATAGCGCACACTGCAAAGAATGGAAAGTTTATCGCGAATATCAGAAGATGAGAGATCAACATTATGCGCATCGAGAAAAATTGCATGAGAAGATTTTAAATTTGGAGCAGATTCGCGGCCGCGGGGATAGACAACAAAATGAACAAGTCTCATTAATTCATCGATAGATTGCCAAGTTGGGAGCGAGATGTAAGCATCTGTTCCGAGCAGAAAATAGATTTCGGAATCAGGATTCAGTTTCTTTATTTTTCTTGCAGTCTCTATCGAATATGTGATTCCGCCGCGGTCCATCTCGTCAGCAAAGATTCGAAATGAGCTATTTCCTTCGACAACTGCATTTACAAGCTTCAAACGCATCTCTTTTGATACCTGATCCGAGATTCTCTTGTGCGGAGGATTTCCTGAAGGCACCCAATATACAATATCAAGATTTAAAAAATCCCGTGCACATTCTGCAACAGCCAGATGCCCGATATGCGGAGGATTGAAAACTCCTCCGAATATTCCAATGTGTTTTTTTTCTGTCACTCCCGAATCTGTCCTTCGCCGCGTACAATATATTTTGTTGTCGTTAATTCAAAAGGTCCCATTGGACCGCGCGCATGAAGTTTCTGAGTCGAAATACCAATCTCCGCGCCTAAACCGAATTCTCCGCCGTCAGTAAACCGCGTCGAAGCATTTATGAATACAGTCGACGAATCCACATTGCGCGAAAAATATTCCGCAGAATTAATATCTCGAGTCACAATCGAATCCGCAAGATGGGAGCCGTATCTTTCGATATGCTCCACAGCTTCGGTAACGCCCTTCACTACTCGAATAGAAAGAATCTTCGCGAGATATTCCTTGCTCCAATCCTCTTCAACGGCAGGTTTCATTGACGGCACGATTGTGCGTGAGAACTCATCGCCGCGCAGTTCAACATCATTAAGTGTCTCTGCAATTCGAGGTAATGTTTTTTTTGCAATCGCTTCATGCACAAGAAGCGTCTCCATTGCGTTACAAACGCCGGGCCTCGAACATTTTGCATTCCTGACAATCTTCATTGCCATGTCCAAATCAGCAGTCTCGTCGATAAATACGTGACAAATTCCCGCTCCGTGATAGACAACAGGTATCCGCGAGTTCTCGACGACCATTCGAATAAGTCCTTCTCCACCGCGCGGAATCGCCATATCAATCTCACCTTCGAGCTTCAATAATTCGGATACAAATTCGCGTTCGATTCTGTCGACAAACACAATAGAGTCTGAAGGCAGTCCGCTCAAAAGAAGCGACTCGGACATTATCTCTGCAATTGCGCGATTCGATTCGAAAGCTTCTTTTCCTCCGCGAAGTATTACCGCATTCCCTGAAAAAAGCGTCAGAGCCGCGGCATCGGCAGTCACGTTAGGCCGCGATTCATAGATGACCAGAATGACTCCGATCGGCACACGCACCTTTTCTATGAGCAGTCCGTTCGGTCTTCGCCAGCCTGTCACAACCTCTCCGACAGGATCGCGAAGAGAAGCAACAGTGCGAACTCCATCAGCCATCGCTTTTATTCGAACGTCATTCAGAGTCAATCGGTCTCTGAACGCATCAGAAATGCCGACGGCTCGTTCTAGATCTTTTTTGTTTGCGGAAAGAATAAACTCTTTTTTTATTTCCAGCATATCGGCAATCTTTAAAAGAGCCGCCCGCCGCTCTTCGCCTCTTGCCACAGCAAGAACCTTCGATGATTTTCTGGCGCGTTTTGCTAATTCCAATGCGATTCCTCTCACAGCAATCTCCTTGATCAAATTATTATATTAGAGAATATCAAGATCGAAACGATGATGTAAGAAACTTTTTTGGTTTGTTATTTGAATACAACTAGATTGTCACGATGTATTGCTTCTTCGCCTCTAGTGTATCCTAAAACCGATTCTATTTTGTCGCTTCGAATGCCTTTGATTCTGCCGAGTTCGCGGGAGCTGTAGGCTGATAAGCCTTGAGCTATCTTTAAATCGCTTTCGTCAACAATTTCGACAGGGCTCCCAGCCACAAAAGAGCCGCTCACTCCTTTAATTCCCTTTGGCAAAAGACTTCCGCCTCTGTTCTTCAACGCATTAGCCGCGCCGGCATCCACAATAATTTTTCCGCGCGAAATAAGTTGGTCCGCAATCCAGCGTTTTCGCGCTTCGATTCGCTTCTTCGAAGGCAGGAAAAGAGTTCCAACATTTTCACCTGAAAGTATTTTTTTGACTGCATCGCTTCTCTTGCCTGACGCGATAACTGTTATTCTTCCCGCTCGCGTCATCTTCTCCGCTACCTTCAATTTTGTAATCATGCCGCCGACAGAATTTTCTCCGCCGGCTCCCCCTGCAATTTCATACAAGCGGGAATCAATATCGGCGACAACAGGAATGATCTTTTTCGATTCTATCGAGTCATACAAGCCGTCAACATCTGTCAAAATAATTAAACTCTCTGCATCAATTATTTCTGCGACTAATCCTGAAAGAGTGTCGTTGTCTCCGAATTTTATTTCGTCGTCCGCAACTACATCGTTTTCGTTCACTATCGGAAGAACATTTTTTTCTAATAGACCTTCGATAACTTTTCGCACATTCTGATGTTTTCGTCTGTCTTCAATATCATTTCTGGTCAGCAGCACCTGAGCCGTCACAACTCCGCTCTCAGAAAAAATTCTCTCGTATTCGTGCATCAGAAGCGACTGCCCCACTGCGGCGCAAATCTGTTTTTCGAGCGAAGTTTTTGGACGGGGCTTTAACCCAAGTTTTCCCATTCCCGCTCCAACAGCGCCTGAAGTCACGAGCACCGCTGACTTTCCCATTTTTCTTGCAACGAGAACATTTTCGACAACTGAACTTAAAGATTTTCTGTCGAGATTCATCTTCGAGTCGGAAAGAAGACTCGTTCCCACTTTAATTACAACTCTCCGCGACTTCACAATTTTTTGCAAGCTCGTCTTCATTTGTCCTCGTCCCAATACTCTAACTCGATATCTCCGATGACAACCGTATCGCCCTCTTCGATTCCAATCCGCCTCAATTCATCCGCTACGCCCCATCTAACCAATGCATTCCAAAAACGTCTCCAGCCGTCGAAATCTTCGGGCTTTCTTCTATCAAGATATCTTCTTACAGCATCTCCTTCCACCAGAAAAACGTCTCCGTCTTTCCGCACAGTCACAGGAAGTTCCATTTTCACTTCAGATGTTATTTCGCTTCGCAAAGGCTCCACTGCCGGAATTGAATCAAGTTCATTCAATACGATTCTCTTTATTTTTTCCAATCCTTTTCCAGATTGCGAAGAAATTGCAATAGAATTAACACCTTCGATATTTGGAGGATCAGCCGCGTCTATCTTTGTAAAAACAAGAATTGATTTTTTTGCAAAAAGTCCGTGCCCGTATAATTCCAGTTCCTCCTGAATTGTTCTATAGTCCTCTAAAGGATTCTCAGAAGTAGAGTCAACCAGATGAAGAAGCAAACGCGTTCTCTCGATGTGCCGAAGAAATTTTATTCCAAGCCCCTTTCCGGTATGAGCTCCGCGAATGAGCCCTGGCATATCCGCCAGAGTAAACGAGCTTCCGCCGCAATCTACAATCCCGAGCGAGGGTTCCAGAGTAGTAAACGGATAATCCGCAATCTTCGGTCTGGCGGCTGAAAGTCGGGAAAGCAGAGTTGATTTACCAGCGTTAGGCAATCCTATCAATCCAACGTCCGCAATTAAACGCAGTTCAAATTTCAGAGACAGTGTCTTTCCTTTTTCGCCAAGCTCGCGCTCTTTCGGACTGCGTCTGACAGAAGTCACAAAAGCCGCATTTCCTCTTCCGCCGCGTCCGCCTTCAAGAGCCAAACACTTTTCTCCGTCATTGACAAAGTCAGCAATCACGGCTCCGTCGCCCGCTCTGCGAATGACAGTTCCTATCGGAACTTTTATTACAAGCTCTTTTCCTGATTTTCCCGTGCATAGAGAAGTTCCGCCGTGCTCACCGTTCTCTGCCTTCAAACGTTTTTTTCCGCGCAAAGAAAATAATGAGGTCAAATGTCTTGAGGCAACGAAGATTACATCTCCGCCTTTGCCGCCGTTTCCGCCGTTAGGTCCGCCGAACTCGACACATTTTTCATGTCTGAAAGAAACTACTCCGTCGCCGCCGTCGCCGGATCGAACTGATAACTCTATCTCATCGATCCACATGGCAATTCTAAATTACTCTGATTGACCGGTAAAAAACAGAATTGATAAAATGTTATTGAATTTGAGCCGAGTCATAAACGGAAACAACATTTCTGTTGCCTCTACGCTCATGTTTGACTACTCCTGCTCTCATAGCAAAAAGCGTGTGATCTCTGCCGCATCCAACTCCAACTCCAGGATGAAGTTTTGTTCCACGCTGACGTACAAGAATGGCTCCGGCTGTGCATACTGCTCCTCCGAATACCTTTATTCCAAGTCTCTTCGATTGACTGTCTCGTCCATTTCTGGTCGATCCCATTCCCTTCTTATGAGCCATCTTACCATCCTCCAATCACGCTATCTTACTATAGAGCTTACAAAAGCTCAAACTTTTTCCTAGCTTGCGCATTCATCATTCATAATGATCCGCTTCGGATTCTTCTTTGCAATCTCTCTGAGCGAACCGCAAACCGTCTCAACCAAAACTAATTCTTCTCGAGAATTGTCGTTCTTCCAAACGGCTTCCAGTTCGCCTTTAGCTTCTCTTAAAATTGTCACTTCAATTCCAATAACCTCTGAAATACCGTAAATCAAAGTCCAAGCAAGCGTCGAAACTGCGGCGCAAACAGGATCAGAGCCCTTCGCACCTGCCCCCGCATGTCCATTTACTTTTATCCATCCTCGAGTAATTTCGACCCGAATCACGGATTGTCAGCAAGATATGGAATCTATACGGATTCTGGAAAGTTCCTGCCTGTGTCCACGGCGTCTGCGAAAATTCTTTGTCTTCTTGAATTTGAAGACCAGAATCTTTGCTCCTCGTTCGTTATCGAGCAAAGTGGCTTTCACTTTTACATCTGCAAGAATCGGCCGACCAATTTTAATATCGCTTCCATTCTCATAATACAATGTCTGCCCGAAATCGATTGAAGTTTCCGGTTTTGCATCAATCCTATTCACTATAAGAATATCGCCTGCTTCAACTCGGTACTGATTTCCGCTATGCTCAACAATTGCATAAGGAACTTGTCCTTTATTTTCTTTTATGTCTGTCATAAGTCGAGAATCATAAACGATAATAAAATAAATGCAACATATTTTTACTGAAAAAGTTATTCTTTTTCTCTCGCCCTTTGAGAGAAGCTGTGAAAAAATTAAAAAACTTTGGAAAAAGATAGTGTAATAAAAATGATAGAAAGTAAAATTGTGTGGCGAACTCTCATCTGTATAGCACTTGCCGCAACGATTTGCATCTATCTTTTTCATCCGGCGCATGAAACCTATGGCCAAGACTTTTTTTATTATCGCTCGCTGGCTCAACTTTCACGACAGGTCGCTGGGCCGCTATTCTATCACTCACAGGATAAACTGATCGCAATCGAAAGCTCTGCCTTAAGCGAAGAATTGCGGCAAGAATTAAATTGGAAAGTGGACGAGACGTGGGTTCAATACGTTGTGCCTCGACTGCCTGATCCTCGATTTCGCTCTTTCCTGCCCTTGCGTTATTATCCTGAATGGTCATCTCTTCATGAGCTGTCAAACAATCCATATTCGAAAGTGTCTCCCGCAACATTCGGACTATTAAGAGTTTTCGGAATCGATCGCTTGGGATTTCGCGACGGATATCGAATCTGGAATTTAGTAACGCTCTTGTCGCTTTTGGGTTCTATCTTTCTGCTTCGTAAATTCGCAGGTATTGAGACGATCCCATTCGAGATTTTGGCAGTCGTCGCACTCTGGTTTGATCCGTGCCGATCATCATTTGTCTACGGCCAATTCACGGAGATCGCATTGCTTACAACCTCCATCTTTCTTTACCTTCGCGTCAAGCCACAGCCTCAGCTTTTTTTAGCCGGAGTTGCACTGGGCATTTCAATCGCAATTAAACCTCTTGCCGCAGGACTTTTAATATTTCTTATTTGGAGTATTATTTTTGTTAAGCCGCGAATACGAGCTATAAAAGAAATTTGCGGGGTAATTGCAGGAATTTCTTTCGTAGTCTTTTTTTTCGAATTATTACTTGGCTCTGGAATCTGGCTAGAGTGGCTTAAAAGTTTTTCGGTTTGGTACGGCTCATACACTTACACTCTTTTTTCTCCGGCAAATCGCTCCGCCGCCGCCGCGTTAGCAAGCTGGTTTTCTCTCGATGCGGATTCTAACATTCTGAAATTACTTCACACATTTTATATCGGTGCCATTCTATTAATCTATGGCTGGTTATTTCTTCATCCACGATGGAGAGCTTATCTCGCCTCTTCTCCTCGTAGTGGAACTGCAATGGCGCTCATCGGTCCTCTCTTGATTTCTAAATTTGTTTTGATTCAGTACGAAGTTTTTCTGCTCGTGCCTTTTGCAGTATTGCTAAGCATAGCGCAGTCGAAAAAAACCGAACGCATTTCACTACTAGCACTCATTTTAATACTTTGGTTCGGATTCGGATTTTATGAAAGCTTCCCATTTCTTCTATGGACTCGCCCTGAATTCTTTCTTTATCCTTTACTTCTGGTAAGCCTCGCCGTTAGCTAGCACAGGCAAGGCGTCCATTGACGCGTGGCGTCCATTGACGCGGAGCGCCCATTGACGCGACGCGCCTGTGTCTCCATGTCGTCTCCCGTTATATTTGAAATTGCAAATTGGAAAGTGCAAATTGAAAATTTTATTTTTCCAATTTTCATTTTTCAATTATTTTTCACGTTCTATGAGAGCGGTAATATTGCATCTCATCTGGAGGCACGTGCGCCCTTGCAGGTGCAGGATAAGCATGCGCCGCTTGCACAGGTGCAAAGCGCCCATTGACACGTGGCGCCTGTGCCTCCCCAAAGCGAGGCCGCCTGTGCCTCCATGTCGTGCTACCGGTCGATTGTATTTGCAATTATTCCTAAAGCCTTCTCAACTCGCTTCAACGCGCGATTGCGGCCTATCAAAAAGATCGTAGTGAAAAGTCCCGGAGCGTGCTGTCTTCCTGTCACTGCAACACGCATCGGATGAAATACTTTCGGATGTTTGAATCCTTTCACATCCGCTCGGCCTCGAATCTCTTTCTCTAGTTCTTCTATGCTCCATGGATTAGCGGCTTGAATTGCTTCTCGACCAACTTCAATTCGGCCTTGCAAGTCGTCACCCTTGAAATGTTTCTTCACCGACTCTTCATCGAATTCGATCTCTTCTTCATAAAAAAATCTTAACTTTTCAATCACATCAATCACTGTCTCTGCCCGCTCTTTTCCGAGCTCTAATGTCTTTTTTATCCATTCATTCTTATCAAGTGTGACACCCCAATCTTTCAACTGCTCGTCTTTCAATCCAAACTTCTCTACGTAAGGCATAATTAGCGGTTCGAATCTATCCCACGATAATTCCATTAAATATTTTCCATTCAGCCATCTGAGTTTTGTTTCGTCAAAGACTGCGCTCCGCTTGTTGACTCTCTCAAGACTGAAAAGTTCTGCTAATTCATCTCTCGAAAAAATTTCACGGTCATCGCCAGGCGACCATCCTAAAAGCGTGAGATAATTTAAAAGCGCTGTCGGCAAAAATCCGCGCTCTCTGTATTCCTGAACCGATGTCGCACCGTGCCGCTTTGAAAGTTTTTTTCCGTCAGGAGCAAGTATCACCGGCAGGTGAACAAACGCAGGTGGCTCCCATCCAAACGATTCATATAATCGAACATGCTTCGGAGTCGACGGTATCCATTCCTCTCCGCGCATAACATGCGTGACATTCATAAGATGATCGTCAATAACATTCGCAAGGTGATATGTCGGAAATCCATCACTCTTCAATAAAATAAAATCGTCCTGCTGTGTATTCGGATATGCAATCGTTCCGCGTAATTCGTCTCTGAAAATCGTCTCGCCGTCTAAAGGCATCTTGAATCTGATTACGTGCGGAGTCTTCTTTGACAATTCCAATTCTACTTCTTCAATTGAAAGGTTTCTGCATCTCCGATCATAGCCTTCAGGCACGCCCTTGCCTGTCTGCTCCTTGCGCATCTCTTCAAGCCGTTCCTGCGAACAGAAGCATCTGTATGCCGCTCCAAGCTCCACAAGCTTTTCTGCGTGCTCACGGTATATCTCTTTTCTATCCGACTGAAATATCGGACCTTCATCCCAATTCAATCCCATCCATTGAAGAGCATCGACAATTTCGTCGGCGTGCGACATGTCCGACCGCTCCCTGTCGGTGTCCTCAATTCGAAGAATAAACTTTCCGTTGTTATGCCGCGCAAAAGCCCAAGCATAAAGCGCAGTTCTGGCTCCGCCAACATGAAGCGCACCGGTCGGTGAAGGAGCAAATCGTGTGACTATCAATTCAAACTCTCACCCACGCACCAAGCATCATGACTCGGCTTCATGAAATATTCCAATCTTGCGGAATTTTTCGTATCTCTTTGCCAATCGCTCATTCGTATTCATCTTCGAGATCTCTTCAAGCGAAGATATCAGCCGTTCCGATAGTCTCTTCGCTGTGTCGTCCCAATCTCTGTGAGCGCCGCCCGGCGGCTCTTCAATAATACCGTCTATAACTCCGAGCGATTCTGCATGCCTCGCTGTAATCTTCATAGCCGCGGCCGCTTCCGGCGCCCTTATCGCATCGCGAAAAAGAATCGACGCACAGCCCTCCGGCGAAATTACGGAATAAATCGCGTTCTCGAGCATATAAACCCGATCTGCAACTCCTACCGCGAGCGCGCCGCCTGAGCCGCCTTCGCCGACAACCACGGAGATCGTAGGCACTTCCAACTTCATAAACTTCTCGATTGCATCCGCAATCACCCACGCCTGCCCGCGTTCCTCCGCTCCAATTCCAGGATAAGCACCAGGCGTATCGATTAAACTTATTACCGGCTTCTTGAAACTCTCCGCAAATTCAATGAGCCTTATTACCTTTCTATAGCCCTCAGGATGCGCCATTCCGAAATTGTGTTTCACTCGCTCATTTGTCTCTCTGCCTTTGATATGTCCCAACAGCAAAACTTCTCTGCCTTTTAAATTTGCCATCGAAACATTAATGGCCGCATCGTCTCCGAAACTTCGATCTCCGTGCAATTCCAAAATGTCGTCGAAGATGCGTGTTGCAAGATCAAATGCGCCAGGTCGCAGTGCATGCCTCGCGAGCTGAGTTCTCTGCCATGCAGTCAATCGTTCGGTAAGTTCCCTCTGAGCCTCAACCAACTTCACCTCGAGTTCGGAAATCTCTTTGAACAAAGATTCCACTCCGCCCTCTCTGGCCGCAGAACGCAGTTCCTGTATCCGCGTCTCAAGCTCCAATATCGGCTTCTCAAAATCTAAAAGCTTTTCCTTGTCAGACATCTCTTACACTCCAATGCTTCATAACCTTATTTTAGCGTATCTCACATTCCCGCTTTGATCTACTGCTTTCACGGTAAATGTCCAGCCACTGCCTCTCCGAATTACTCTGAAATATTCCAGAGATTCATCGCAAATTCCATCCTCAGACTTCAATGACTGCCATCGTCCGTTTTCATCTAGATAATAAAGTGCAGATATTCTTCCCATACTGTCTGTTGCACTACCGTAAATTATCACTTCTCCGCTTGCACTTGTATCGCATTTTATCGATACATTCGGAGCTGTATTGTCTATAAGAAATCTTTCTGATGTCATCTCGGAACTTGAACTGCTCTCTTCATCGTTATCCAATCGATCACTTACCGTAACTCGCAGAAGATAATATCCGTCAGAATACAGCGCTGAATTCAGTAAATATGCTGTCCCGCTGTAGTTCGAGATTATCGGAATTGTTTCGCCGAATTCTTCGTCGAGCAAAACTATATTCGAAATTAATCTGTCTCTGTCCTGATCCTCAGCCTTCCATGAAAATAAGTAGCTTCCCGCAAAACCGCTCATCAGATTTTCAAAACTGTTTTCACCCTTCTGCTGATTTACTATGTTGCGGACAGCTTGAGCAAACTGCATCATCATCTGGCCGAATGGCCCACTGCGAGCCAACTTCTGTATTTCGCTCTGCGAAAATGAAACTGGTGCGCCTGAAAGTTCGGTAATTCTTGGGCTTCTGTTGAAGACCTGATATGTGACTTCAAGATGCTTTATGAAATCCGATTTCTCTATTCTATTATGCCTGATTTCGAACTGAAGATACTGTGCGGAAGGGCTCTCGATCTTCAATCCTGAACCTCGTATCGGTAAACTCCATGCCGACCATGTGACATCTGGCGTAGATGAGTTTCC
>Ga0210051_1005465_pt1 | contig 12151 bp, 9 predicted proteins | sample CryGey092014_all_FD_185464 | JGI IMG/M metagenome (GOLD analysis project Ga0210051, IMG submission 185464) | Groundwater microbial communities from aquifer - Crystal Geyser CG23_combo_of_CG06-09_8/20/14_all (SPAdes) (version 2) | ecosystem: Environmental > Aquatic > Deep subsurface > Groundwater ...
CAGGTGGCGGACGTGGCCCGCTGCATGGGGCAGGCGATGCGGGTGATGTTCACCGTGGACACGTTGGAATACCTGCATCGCGGTGGCCGGATGAAGGGCAGCCAGGCGTTACTGGGCGGCCTGCTGGGGATCAAGCCGGTGCTCTGACTCAACGCGGGCGCGATCGAGCTGTGGAGCAAGGCGCGGGGGAAGAAAAAGGCCCTGGCCACCATGCTGGACGAGAGCCTGGCCGCGATGCCGGACAGCGAGCCGATCCACGCGCTGGTGTTCGACGCGGCCGCGCCGGAGGACAGCGCGGCCATGCGCCGGGTCCTCGCCGAACGCGCGACCTGCGAACAGCTCTACCAGGCGCAGATCGGCCCGGTCGTCGCGGCGCACGTCGGCCCTGGCTGCCTGGCGATGGCGGTCTGCCCGGCCAGCGTGACCCGCGTGGGTGAGTGAGCGAATGAGCGAATCAGCGAATCAGCGAGTCAGCGAATTGGTAGACCGAGAGAGAGCGTGAGACAGTTGCCATCCCGCAGGCAAACCAGCCGGCGGATCACCCATCCAGCTTTTAGCTTCCAGCTTCCAGCTTCTAGCTTCCAGCACCCGGTATCCGACCCGCCCTGGGAGCCTGGCTACCTCCGCCTCCACCGCAGCGGCGAGCTGGCCGAGCGGGCGCGGGGCGCGGGGGCCGCGCTGGCGCGCTGCGAGCTCTGCCCGCGCGGCTGCGGGGTGGACCGGCTGAACGGCGGCCGGGGCGTGTGCCGCGGCGCCGCGGACCCGGTGATCGCATCGTGGAACGTCCATCCGTGGGAAGAGCCACCGATCAGCGGGACGCGGGGCTCCGGCACGATCTTCTTCTCCGGCTGCACGGGCCAATGCCGCTTCTGTCAGAACTACCCCATCAGCCAATTCGGCTACGGCAACCGGGTGACCGTGGACCGTTTCGCCGAGATGATGCTGGAACTGCAAGCCCGCGGCTGCCACAACATCAACTTCGTGACCCCCACCCACTTCGTGCCACAAATCCTGGCCGCGGTGGACGCCGCGGCAGCCCAGGGCCTGGGCATCCCACTGGTCTACAACACCAGCGGCTACGAGACGGTCCCCACCCTGCGCCTGCTGGAGGGAGTCGTGGACGTCTGGCTGCCGGACGCCAAGTACGCGGACGATATCGTGGCCCGGCGCATCTCCGGCTTCCCGGACTACGTGGCGGCCAACCAGGCCACGCTGCGAGAGATTCACCGCCAGGTGGGGGATGCGCTGATTTTGGACACTGACGGCATCGCCCGCCGCGGGATGATCATCCGCCACCTGGTGCTGCCCGCTGGGCTGGCCGGCACGGCCGAGGTGCTTCACTGGATCGCGCAGGCGTTGTCCCCCCGCGTCCACGTCAGCCTGATGGACCAGTACTTCCCGGCCTACAAAGTCCTGGACGACCCGGTCCTGGGCCGCAAGATCACGGCCGAGGAATATGCCGCCGCGCTGGATGCCTTCGCCGCGGCCGGCCTGGCAAACGGCTGGATGCAGGAGCATGACGCGGCGTGCCAGCTTAACGCCGGTCGGTTTGAGTTTTGCTCTGGTTGATGGTATACTGGCGGCTGGTACATTGGTAGATTGGGGGTTGGTAGATTGGTAGATTGGGGGTTGGTAGATTGGTAGATTAGTAGATTGGTCGGTCACCAAGTTCCCAATTTCCCAAGTTCCCAACTTCCCAAGTTCCCAACTTCCCAATTTCCCAATTTCCCAACTTCTCGACTTACCAAGTTCCCAAGTTCCCAACCCAGGAGGTTCCGCCGTGCGCCTGTCCATTCTGCAAGAAAACCTCTCCAAGGGCCTGTCCATCGTCGGTCGGGCTGTCTCATCGCGCAGCACGTTGCCCGTGCTCGGCAACATCCTGCTCAGCACCGATGAAAACCGGCTGAAACTGGCCGCCACCAATCTCGAAATCGGCGTCAGTTGCTGGCTGGGCGCGCAGGTCGAAGACGATGGCGCCATCACACTGCCGGCGCGCTTGCTGACCGACTGGATCAACTCCGTGCCACCGGAGCGGATCGACCTGGAGATGGTGGTGCGCACGATGAGCATGAACCTCAAGTGCGCACGATTCGAGTCCAACATCAAGGGCATCGACGCCAGCGAGTTCCCGCTCATCCCCACCGCGGACGGCGAGGAGGCGTTGGGGCTGCCGGCCGCGACTCTGCGCAAGATCATCGACCAGGTCGTTTTCGCCGCGGCCGACGCCAAGGACACCAGCCGGCCCTCCCTCACCGGCGTGCTCACCCGGTTCGAAGGCGAACGCCTGACCCTGGCCGCCACTGATGGCTATCGCCTGTCGGTGCGCCGCACCCTGCTGACGGCCGCGGCGCCCGAGGATCTCCAAGCGGTAGCCATCATCGTGCCCGCCCGCTCTCTGGCCGAGGTCAGCCGGATCAGCGGGGAGACCGACCCGGACAAGCCCGTTGAACTGGCGGTGGCTGTGGCCCGCAACCAGATCCTCTTCCGCCTGGCCGGCAAGGGCGAGGACGAGCGCGGCGCGTTCCACCAGGTGGACCTGGTGTCGCAACTGATCGACGCCAAGTTCCCTGACTTCAACGCCATCATTCCGAAGGGCTTCACCACCCGCTCCGTCCTGGACACAGCGGCGTTCCTGCGCTCGCTCAAGGTCGCCTCGCTGTTCGCTCGCGACGCCTCCGACCGGGTTATGTTGCAGATCACACCCGGCAGCGACACAGTGCCCGGCCTGCTCACGCTCAAGGCCACTTCGGCGGAGGCTGGTGACAACGTTAGCGAGATCGACGCGCTGGTGGAGGGGGACGCGTTGGAGATTGCGTTCAACGCCCGCTACTTGATCGACGTCCTTTCGGTGATCGACACGCCCCAGGTTGTGCTGGAGACGTCCCGCTCGGACCGGCCCGGCGTGTTTCGGCCCGTGGGCACAGGGCCGGAGGAGTTCACCCACGTCATCATGCCGATGCAACTAAACCGCTAGGGTGGAGTAAATTGGTAAATTGGGAAATTAGGAAGTTGGTACCGTGGTAAGTTGGCAAGTTGGTGACCGACCAATCTACCAACGTATCTTCTCAATTCTTCGGGGAATCGCTCGCTGTGGCCGGTCTCCTGACCGAGCCATCGTGGCTCGGTCAGGAGACCGGCCACAGCCACCCCGGATTATTGAGAGGATACCTACCAACCACCAATCTACCAATCTACCAATCTACCGGCCACCGCATGACCCATCACACTGCCGTGCGTCTAAACCACCTCTCCCTCACCAACTTCCGCAACTATGCGCGGCTGGAACTCAACCTGCCCGACCGGCTCACCGTGTTCCAGGGCGCCAACGCGCAGGGCAAAACCAATCTGCTGGAAGCGATCCACCTGTTGGCCACCGGCCGGTCCCCGCGTGCCACCGCGGAGCGTGAGCTGATCAACTGGCTGGCGCTGGAGGGCCCGCTGCCCTACGCTCGCCTGGTGGGGGAGATCGGCGAGGGCCGTGCGGCCCAAAAACTGGAGTTGGTGCTGGAGCCGCTCGCCAACGGGGGGAACAACGGCCCGCGCGTGCGCAAACAGGTGCGCATCAACGGCACGCCAAAACGGGCGCTGGACCTGGTGGGGCGGTTGCGCGTGGTGTTGTTCCTGCCCGAGGACATCAGCCTGGTCACCGGGGGACCGGCCGGGCGGCGGCGCTACCTGGACATCGCGCTGTGCCAGATCGCGTCCACCTATTGCCGCGCGCTGAGCGAGTACAACCGGGCCGTGAGCCAGCGCAACGCCCTCCTCAAGCGACTGCGCGAGCACGGGGGCGACCCCGGCCAACTGGCCTTCTGGGACACGCGCCTGGCCGAACATGGCAGCGTGCTGGTCCACCGCCGGGCGCAAGCCATCCGCGACCTGGACCGCAGCGCCGCGGAACGACATCTGGCCCTCACCGACAGCGTCGAGCGGCTCCGCCTGGCCTACCTGCCCAGCCCCAACCTGGCCCTGACACCCGCGGACAACCTCCGCCGGGTCGGCCACCTGGCCGAAGCGGGTCCAGTCTATCACGCGCTCGCCCGCGAAGATTTCCGGGAGCGCTTCCTGGCCCAACTGCGCGGCCTCCAGTCTCGGGAGATCGCCGCGGGCACCTCGTTGATCGGGCCACACCGGGACGACATGGCCTTCGCCGTGGACGACCGCGACCTGCGCACATTCGGCTCGCGCGGGCAACAGCGCACCGCGGCCCTGGCGCTCAAACTGGCCGAAGTGCAGATGATGCAGGACGAGACCAGCGAAAGCCCCTTGTTGCTGCTCGACGATGTCATGTCGGAGCTGGATGCCACGCGGCGCCACATGCTGCTGGACACCCTGGCCGGGGTCGCTCAGGCGCTCGTCACCACCACCGACTGGGGTGACTTCACCCCCGAGCTGCTGGCCCAGGCCCGCACCATGCGGGTCGAAGGCGGGCGCCTGCTGCCGGTGAAACCAGTCCATTGACTTGCTAAGGACTGAGAAGTAAATAACTTGCACAAGTTCCCCCTTCATTTGCCGGAACAGATGAGTAAGTTATTTAGTCCTTAGCCCTAACGCCATTCTGCTATAAAAGACCAATATCCTGGCTATACCAACGCCGAAGTGTTAACCAGCGGCCGCCAAGACATCATCGCGAACTGGCGGAGGTACCGGGCAACGTACGAGAAGGAGATGAGATGATGATGGACGAGTTTTATCAGGCCAAGCTGGATGAACTATTGAGAGAGTTTACGTAACTGCTCAGCCGTCATGCCCGAATGCTTCTATCGGGCATCCAGGTTCCCGCTGGCAGCGCCGCTGGATTCCCGCTAAGAGCTTGCGGGAATGACATCGCCACAAAGGCTGAGCAGTAACGAGTTTACGTACTATTTGATAGAGCATCCCGAATTCTCTGAAAACATCCCAGATCAAGCTCAAGTGGTGTTATTAGATCAACACGACCCGCAATACAGCCAACATGCTATCGAGAACGCTCAACGGGCCAGGCTGACCGATGACGTGCCCGACCGGCCGATTGCCTATATTGCCGTAGATGAAATGGCCCTCATCCGGTCGCGTTTGCGCAGCCTCCGGGTACTCGAATCGCCGCCGGTGTATGTGACAGCCTGAGAATTGCCTGGCGCCTTGACCCTGACGTCACCGCCGCCCGCACCACGGACGACCTGCGGATTATGCCGGCATGGCTGTGATCGCGCGGGTGCGGCGGCGGTTTGCCTTGGCGTACTGACCATACACTCCAGCGCCCGGCCGCTCTGCGCCGGGCGCTTTGTTTTCGACCACGAGTTATGCTATTCCGCCGCCTCTTTCGCCCATCCCTCATCGGTCGCACACCCCAGCGGCCGTTTGCGCGGGAGGCCCTGACCCCGCGGATAGCCCTCTGGTGTCTGCGAGACCTTGTCGATCACTACCAAGACCCGCGTTTCCGCCAGGCCAGGCACCTCGACCGGGATCAACTTGCGCAACCGGCCGCCCAACATGCGGATGCCGTGTTCGGCCGCCAGAATCTCCTCGGGCGCGGCCGAGCCTTTGTAGGCCACCACCCGACCGCCGCGCCGCGCCAGCGGCAGCAGATACTCCACCAACGTCGGCAGCACCGCCACCGCGCGCGCCAGAACCAGGTCGTAAGCAGCCCGATGCGGCTCGCGGAGCGCCAACTCCTCGGCGCGGCCCTGGACCATTTGCACGTCGGTCAGGCTCAAGCGCGCGGCCACGTGCTCCATGAACCGCACCTTCTTCCCCGTGGCTTCGATCAGAGATAGGCGCATTTTGGGCCACACGATACGCAGCGCCAACCCTGGCAGCCCCGCGCCCGCGCCCACGTCCACCACTCGCGGGCCCCGGTTCAGGAACGCGGCCGTCGACACCCCGTCCAACGCAGCCAGCGCGGGCAGGAGGGAAAGAGAATCCAGATAGTGCCGGATTTCCACCTGCTCGGGATTGGTCACCGCGGTCAGATTGAAGCGCTCGTTCCAGGCCAACAACTCCTCGGTGTAGGACTCGAAAGCGGCAACCTGGGCAGGCAGGAGGGGGAGCCCCATCTGGGTCGAACCGGAAAGCAGTCTCTGCATGCCGCGAATTATACCATCCCCGGGCGGGTGGGCAAAACATCCCCCGGAAACAAATCACGGGCCAGATCCCTGAAAAATGGGTCTGGCCCGTCCTGTGGTCCGTATGAGCGGCTGCTGTATTCAGGTCTTTGTATCCTCTCAATAATCCGGGGTGGCTGTGGCCGGTCTCCTGACCGAGCCACCGTGGCTCGGTCAGGAGACCGGCCACAGCGCGATTCCCTCCCAAGAATTGAGAAGATACAGGTCTTTTTGATGCGCAAAAAACCAGCTCGATTGATCCGCCTACTGGGTCGTAATGCCCAGCAGTAACAGGTCCACCATCCCGGTCAGGCGCTCCTTGAGACTGTAGGCCTTTGGGGACTCACACCAGCGCACCAATTGCTGCAAATAGAGCGCATCCAACGCAGCCGCCAGCATGTCGGGGTCCAACTCGCTATTGATCTCCCCAGAGCGCTGGGCCTGGCGAATCAACAAGGACGCCATCGGCTGCACACTGAAGCCGCCCGCATCGCCCGCCAGTAAGTCCGGGACGCTGATGCCGCTGCGGAAGATCAGACTCACCAGCTCGCGATCTTTCTCCAGGCTGCTCGCCAACGCGCTCAGCAAACGCTTCAGCTTTCCCAGTGAGGCGCCCAGTCCATTGCCGGTGGAAACGGCCATCATCCCGAGCCGGCCGATTTCGCGTGCGCCAAGATAGCGCAGCACGGCGTCCTTGGTGGGAAAATAATTAAAGAACGTCCCCTTGGCCAATCCGGCCCGTCGGGTGATCTGATCTACGGTCGTGGCATCATATCCTTGGGAGCGAAACAGCGACAGCGCCGCTTCGTAGAGACGCTCTCGTCGTTCATACTTCGCTATTTCCCGTTTGCCGCTCATTTGCTGGATCATAATCAACCTCTCCTGTGAATATGACCCCGGTCACGGACTACTATACGTCACTCGGGGCAAATAGTCAAACCGGACGAGTCGTGTGCATCACATTCACGGGAGAAGACGTAAAAGGGGTGCAGCGGTAACGGGTAAATTGACCGGAGTTCAAAAATTCGTAAAAATAGTCGCAAATCCGGTTCGCTGGAGAAACCACTCGCTTGGCTCCTCCGGGTTTGCAGGAAAAAGGCGCCGGATCACCCGTGTGGGGAGCGGCGCCTTCTATGGTACGCGTCGCGCTGGGCAATCGGCGCCCAGACACCGGCCAGTCGCGATCAGCCGCGATCCATCGTCAGTCCTACCGGCAATTCCATCGTGATCGGCTCCGGCGGGCAGACGGAAAAGACGAGCGCGTGTTTGCCCTCTTCATCCGCTGCCACATCCACAATCACGGTGTCCCCCTCCGCGAAGTCCCCGGCCAGCAGTCGTTTGGAGAGCGGGTTCTCCACGAAGCGTTCCAGGGTGCGACGGACCGGGCGGGCGCCGAACTGCGGATCGTACCCCTTCTCCGCCAGCCACTTGCGCGCCGCGGGGGTCAGCTCGATCTTCAGGCCGTGCTCCGCCAGCCGTCCGGCGACCTCCTGCATCTGCAAGTCCACGATCTGCTGGACGTGTTCTTGCGTCAGGCCGTGGAAGATAATGATTTCGTCGATGCGGTTGAGGAACTCGGGGCGGAAGGTGCGCTTGAGGTCGCTCTCGATGTTCTCCCGCAGTTGCCGCTCTTGTGCGCTCAGCCCGTTTTCGCGCAGGAAGCCCAGAGTGCCGCCTGACTTGACGAACGTCGTGCCGATGTTCGAGGTCATGATCAACACGGTGTTGCGGAAGTCCACCACGTGGCCCTGGCCGTCGGTCAGCCGGCCGTCCTCCAGGATCTGCAAGAGCGAGTTCCACACCTCCGGGTGCGCCTTCTCGATCTCGTCGAACAGGATCACCCGGTAGGGCCGGCGCCGCACCGCCTCGGTGAGCTGGCCGCCTTCGTCGTAGCCGATGTAGCCGGGCGGCGCGCCGAACATCCGGCTGACGGTGTGGCGCTCCTGATATTCGCTCATGTCGATGCGCACCAGCGCATCCTCGTCATCGAACAGGAACTCGGCCAGCGCCTTGGCCAGCTCGGTCTTGCCCACGCCGCTGGAGCCGAGGAAGATGAAGCTGCCGATCGGCCGGCGGGGGTTCTTCAGCCCGCTGCGCGACCGGCGCAAGGCATCGGCCACGGCTGCGATCGCCTCGTCCTGGCCGATGATCCGCCTGTGCAGCTCCTCTTCCATGCGCAGCAGCTTGGCCGTTTCCCCTTCCAGCATGGTGTTGACCGGGATGCCGGTCCAGCGAGCCACCACGGCCGCGATGTCCGCTGCCTCCACCATCTCATCCAGCCCGGCCGTCTCGCGCCAGGCCGTATGTTCGACCTCATACTCTCCGGCCAGCTTGAGCCGTTCACTCTTGAGCTCGGCCGAACGGGCATAGTCGTTGGTCGCAAAGGTTGCGTCCTCTTCTGCCTTCAGCGTGGCCAGCCGTTTTTTGACCTGCTTGAGTGGCGCCGGCATGGTGTACAGCGCCACACGCAACCCGGCCCCAGCTTCATCGATCAGGTCGATCGCCTTGTCAGGGAGCCGCCGTTCGGTGACGTAGCGGTGCGAGAGCCTGGCTGCGGCCACCAGCGCGTCGTCAGTGAAGACGACCTGGTGGTGTTGCTCGTAGCGATCTCGCACCCCGCGCAAGATTTCGATGGTGTCCTCCACCGAGGGCTCGTCCACGTAAATCGGCGCGAATCGGCGCTCCAACGCGCTATCCTTCTCGATGTGTTGGCGGTATTCGTCCAGTGTGCTCGCACCGATGCAGCGCAGTTCCCCGCGGGCCAGCGCGGGTTTGAGCATGTTGCTGGCGTCGATGGCGCCCTGAGCCGCGCCCGCTCCCACCACGGTGTGCAGCTCGTCGATGAAGAGGATGACCTCCCCGGCGGCCTTTTGCACTTCCTCGATGGTGGTCTTGAGGCGCTCCTCGAACTCGCCGCGGAACCGGGTCCCCGCCACCATGGCGCCCAGGTCCAGGCTCATCAGCCGCTTGCCGATCAGGCTCTCGGGCACGTCCTCCTGGACGATCTTCTGCGCCAGGCCCTCGACGATGGCGGTCTTGCCCACACCCGCCTCCCCGATCAGTACGGGGTTGTTCTTGGTGCGCCGGCTGAGCACCTGGATCACCCGCAGGATCTCGGCGTCTCGGCCGATGACCGGATCCAGTTTGCCGTCTCGGGCGGTTTGGGTCAGGTCGCGTGCGAACCGCTCCAGGGTCCGGTAGCGGCTCTCGGCCGCGGGACTGCTGGCCTTCTGTCCGCCACGCCCCTCCGCGATGCCTTTCAGGATCATCTCCCGGTTGATGCTCGCCTCACGCAGCAGATTGGCGGAGAAACTGTTTCGCTCGCCCGCGATGCTCAAAAGCAGATGCTCGGTGGAGATGTATTCATCCTTCAGTTGCCGCGCCTCTTCGGTGGCCTGGTCGATCACGCGCTTCAGCCGCGGGGTGATGAATACCTGGGCGACCTGCTGCGGGTACATCTGGGGAGCCGCGCTGCGTGGGGTGCGCTGCAGGTTGTCCATCAGCCGTTCTCGCATGGTTTCCAACGGCGCGGTCAGGCGGCCCAGGATCTCCGGCGTCAGGCCCTCGGGCTGCTCCAACAGCGCCAGGAACAGGTGCTCGACGTCCACCTGGGTGTGGCCATAGCGCTGCATGATCTCATAAGCGCGCATGGCTGAATCCTGGGCGCGCTGCGTAAACCGGTCAAATCGCATCATGGTCTTCTCTGTCCTCTATCCCAGCCGTCGATAGCTTTCTTCAATCTACTCTCCAAGATCATAGCGCGGCCTCCTGCCGCAACCGAACCGATCACCACAAAGCATGTCTTGAGCCTGTCGAAAGGGCACAAAAACACGAAGGTCTCAAAAGCTTTGTGTCTTGGTGTCTTCGTGGTAAGGAAGATTCTCGCGATCAACGCAAATGTCGCGGGGTAATACTATACTAACACGGGCATGCCGTCCGGTGCGTGGTGTCGGTTACAATGGCCGGCGGCGTTAACGGAACGCTAACGGAACCTGGCTTCTCCTGTGGCGCAGCAGCTAGTAGCGCAGCACCGCCGCGATGCCGCCCACCTGCGTCAGCAATGGGCTGCGGTCGAGCGCCGACACCTTCAACCCGGCGTCGATGGCTTGATGCACGGCCAGGTTGACGGCATCGGCCGTCGCGACCAACTTGCCACCGCAATAGGGGCAGGCAGCGAGGTCCTCCACGACGACCGCCTGGCAGTTGGCGCATTGATGGCCCGGGGCGTGGAAAGCGGTGTCAACGAGCAGGTGGTGAACCCGGCCGGCCGGTAGCGCGACGAGGATATCGGCCAGGCCGATGGCGCCGGCGCCACCCTTGTGCGCCAGCGTGACGACCTGCTCCAGCAATTCCGACTCTGCCTGGCGCTGTGCTTCACGGGCGATCTGGAAGGCGTGCTCCCAGACTTCGGCCGGCGACGCGCTCATGTCCAGATTGATCTGCCCGACGACGTTGTCCTGCAGCGAGCGGGGCAGCAGTTCGCGAAACTGCGCCAGATTGCCCTCGGTACCCGAAAGGACGACGCTCGTCACCTTGTGCTTGCGCAGGTAGTCGTCGGCCCACGCCGCCGCATCCTTGAGATTGTGTTTGGCCTCTTGATCTTCGTAGCGTTGGAGCTTCTGAGAAGCCCAGCCGCCCTGTTTGTGGCGTTTCACCTCGCTGCCCAGAGTGCCGGCGGAATCCTCCAGCGCCCCCAGATGGTAAATGAATACGCGCGCCCCTTCGCGGTCGACCATGATGACGCCGAACCGGTCGTAATCGTCCCAGAGGTCGCTCAGCGGCTTGATGTAGGGTCGCAGGCCGACGAAAACGAAGTCCTCGACAGGCATCAGGAGCGTATACCCGCGCCAGAAATCGGTCGCCTGGGCGCTGAAGCAGGCCACGCCCTGACCCTGTCGATTGTACTCATGATCGAAAAACCGTTCGACCCGCGTGATATCCGCGGGCGCCGCGCCTTGATCGGCCGCTTGGGCCAACAGCCGGCGTAACGAGAGCTTGTGCTCTTCAGTGGAGCGACGTTGCGGGTCCACGTTCAGATACAGGCTCAAGATGGGAGCGCCGTCGCTCACCAATTCGGCCAGTTCCTGTAGGTCTCGCTCTTGCATCATAGTGGTACGCTCCTATTCTATTGGGTGGGCGTTTCGATCGCGCCCGAGACTGTCACCGGCGCCGGCGCGCCGGCGTGTTCGCGATGGGTGTGCGCTGGCGCATCCCGCCGACACAGCTCGGCCTGCAATGCGGCGATCTGAGCCTCCTGCCGCATCCGGTCGGTCCGCAACTCCTCCAGCTCGGCCTGCATCTCATCGACACGCGTGTTGAGGCGGATGATCACTTCCACACCCGCCAGGTTTAATCCAAGCTCGTTGCTCAGGCTGGAGATGTGCTGCAGGCGCTCGATGTCGCGGGGCGAGTAGCGGCGCCGGCCGGCCCTGCGGGCCGGGACTACCAGGCCGAACTCCTCGTAGCGGCGCAAGGTTTGCGGGTGCAGAGAGACCATCTCGGCGGCCACACCGATGGCGTAACACGGATCGTCCCACAGTTCAGACGCTTGCTGCACGGATGTTCTCCTTTCGATCGTCTCTGGGTAAACGCCTAGCGTTGGACGCCGCGCAGCTCTGCCCACTCGCGCACCAGTTTTCGCTCTTGGTCGGTTAGCTCTTCCGGCACCAGCACCCGGATCTTGGCGTAGAGGTCGCCGTGCTCTTGAGGCGCTCGCAGCCTGGGCATACCTTGCCCGGTCAGGCGGAAGGAGCGACCGGTCTGTGTACCGGCCGGGATGCGCAGCGCCACGGCGCCGGAAAGCGTGGGCACGCGCACTTCGCCACCCAACAGCGCGGTGAAGAGATCGGTCGGGATCTCGCAGTGCAGGTTGTCACCTTGCCGATCGAAAGTGGCATGCGGCAGCACCTTGATGCGCAGGTAGATGTCGCCGCGCGGGCCGGCCTTGCCACCGGGCAGCCCCTCGCCGGCCATGCGCACCCGCGAGCCGGTCTTGACTCCGGCGGGGATCTTGACCTCCAGCCGGCGGCCGTCGATCTCCATCAGGCGTTGCGCGCCGTGGAAAGCTTCCT
>Ga0210051_1005475_pt1 | contig 12141 bp, 10 predicted proteins | sample CryGey092014_all_FD_185464 | JGI IMG/M metagenome (GOLD analysis project Ga0210051, IMG submission 185464) | Groundwater microbial communities from aquifer - Crystal Geyser CG23_combo_of_CG06-09_8/20/14_all (SPAdes) (version 2) | ecosystem: Environmental > Aquatic > Deep subsurface > Groundwater...
TGCACTGCTTTGAAAAAAGAGATACAAAAACTAAACATTGGGGAGAATATTTAGTGAGAATTGATTGCCCCTTCGCGGTAGAAGAATTTGCAGAAGAAGAAAATACCCTTTATACCACAGAAACTCCGATAACCCAGTTTTTCAAGAAACCAAACGATAAAATCTATTATACTTATGACTTTGGCGATAATTGGGAACATCAAATAGTTTTAGAAAAAATTCTTCCTAAAAGGTCAGTAAAATACCCTCTTTGTCTTGAGGGAAAACTCGCTTGTCCCCCAGAAGACTGCGGAAGCATCCCGGGATACTATGACTGTATAGAGGTTTTCAAAAACAAAAATGACAAAGAACTTTTAGAGTGGATGGGAGATTGGGATCCTAACTCCTTTGATCCAAAAGAGGTTGTTTTCGAAGATCCGAAAAAAAGATTTGAAGAAAGTTGGGAAGGATAATTTTTCTGTTGGTCAATATCATCCTTTTTTACCATTAAATAAAATCTCTAAAAAAAATCTCTTTTTATCTCTTGTCAGGAAGAATTTTTCATCACTGCATTTTAACCCCGCCGTAGCGGGACGAAGGCAGGGGTTGTGTTGGATTATAGAACTTGCGAGTATATAATAAAAATAAAGTTAATTTATGAAACAGATTTTAGAAGAAAAATTAGATAGAGTTATTAAAGAAAGAGAATTTAAATGGAGTTTTCTGATTGAAGAAAATGGAATTTATGGAATTGAGATCACCGCTTCGGCCAGATCCTGGTGGCAGAATCTCTTGGAATCAAGGGCTTTTTTAAAAGATGACAATTTAACCCTAAAAATAGACAATATTTCTTTTTCCAAGAAATCTGGCAAGAGAGGTTTGTTCGATAGTGAAGTTGCTTGGAATGGAAATAATTTAAAGGGGTTAAAAAAGACAAATTTCTTCATTCTCAAACTTAATCGAGGAACCCATGTTTTAGTTTTTTTAGCCAATCAAACTCCCAAAATAGAAATAATCCAAATCTTTAAGATTGAAGAAAACGAATTATCTTACTTGCCAAAAGACAATTATCCAACCCAAGAAGGGAATCGAAGACAATGGTTAACAATAGTTCTTTACAATTTTGGTCTTAATTCTCTTAAGATCAAGGCTTCGGCCAAACAAGGAAAAACCTTCTTGTTTTTTAAAAAAGACGATTCTGATTTAAAACTGATCATTAATGGCCAAATTCAAAAAAATCAAGAACCAAAATCTCATAAAAATTGGTTTTGGTGTGGTAATACCCTAAAAGGAAAATCAAAGCTTTTTGAAAAAGAATTAAACCTCGGATCGGATATTCACTATCTTGAGTTTTGGACTGATAGAAATCCCGAGGTGGAAGAAATAACGATTGGAATTGAGGAATTAAAGAAAATCCCAACGGTGGATGATCCAAAATGGACTGGAAATTTCAAAGACGATCCCGAAGAAATACTGCTTGCCAGAACAATCTATGGAGAAATGGGCGGGGAATCGTACGAGGGAAAGGTCGCAGTCGGATGGGCAATAAGAAATAGAGTCGAAGATCCTAAACAACGATGGGGTAAAACCTATCATGATGTTGTTTTGCAACCTTTCCAATTCGAGCCATTTAATGATCCCAAAAAGACTGTTTTTAAAAAAATCACTAATCCTCCAACCGACGATTCTATCGAGGGAAAGGCCTGGCAAGAAAGCTTTCAAGCGGCAATGGGTGTAATTTTAGGAAAAGTCACTGATCCCACCAAGGGAGCAAATCATTTCCTTGCAAAAAACGCTTACCCCGGGCCCTCATGGGCTAAAGAAGATAAATTTACTGTTGAAATTGGTAATTCTAAATTTTACAAATTGTGAGAAAAGAAGAAATCATTTTTGTTCCCGCTTTACTGTTGATATTCTCTTTATGTGTGGTTTCATTTTGGAAGCTAAACTCATATTTAATACCACAAAAAACTGTGCAAAAAAACAGCCTCCCTTTAAAAACAAACCGACCTCAAGGTTCACTTCTGCATTGGGATTCAGAAATTTCTCCTAACGGTCTTTACCGAGGTGATTCTTACACTGGCGACTACGCTGATTATTTTAATTATTATCAAGTTTTTATCACTAATCTAACTACTGGAAACAAGCAAAAAATATACGCTGGAGACTCTCATACATTAGGCTGGGAATGGACGAATAATAATAAAATCAAAATTGATTACGACTGTGGATCTGGTTGTCTAGCGACAAAGATATTAGGTACAAATGAAAGTGTGTCCATTACCAACTATCAAAATGGCAAAATGAGTGAAGAAAACGGTTGGAAAGTAAAATTCACAGGAAATTTTTAGCCTCTTGATGATATGGCAAGTCAAACCAAAATCGCCCCGGTTTTCCGGAGCGACTTCTTAATTCTTAATTCTTAATTCTCTTTTAATAGTCTCCCATTCCTCCCATACCGCCCGGCATGGCTGGTGTAGGTGGAGTTTTTTCTGGTGGCTTTTCGCAAATCAAACACTCGGTTGTGAGCACCATACCAGCTACCGAAGCCGCATTTCTTAAAGCTTCAATAACGACTTTGGTCGGATCAACAATACCGGCTTTAATCATATCTTCCGGAACGGCTTTGGCTGCCGACTCCAGTTTATTGATATCAAAGCCCATGCCAAATCCGGCAGCTCTAGCTTTTTCAATTAACTCACCGGGGTCAAAACCGGAATTGCTGATTAGAGTCCTAAAGGGAATTTCCAAAGCTTGGCGGACTACTTCGTAGCCGACAATTTCGTCTTTGGACAAGCCAGTCTTTTCCAGTTTTTCGCTGTCCATTGCCTGGGCCAAATCCAAAAGAGTGGTTTCTCCGCCCGGCACAATCCCGCTTTCCATCGCCGCTTTGGTGGCTTCAACCGCATCTTTAACCCGCTCGAGCTTTTCCTTCATCTCCAGTTCAGTAGCCGCGCCGACATTGATTTGGACTACCCCGCCGGAAAGCTTCGCCAGTCTCTCTTGCAACTTTTCCTTGTCAAAATCACTAGTAGTGGTCTCAATTTCGTTTTTAATCTGCCCAATCCGGGCTTGGATTTGCTTAGCAGTGCCTTTGCCGCCGATAATCCGGCAGTTATCTTTATCCGCCCAAACTTTATCAGCTTTACCGCAGTCCTCGGCGGTGACCGAATCCAATTTTCTCCCGGTATCCTCGGAAATTAAAGTCCCGCCGGTCAAAACGGCAATATCTTCCAGCATGGCTTTTCGGCGGTCGCCAAAACCCGGGGCTTTAACGGCTAAACTGTTAAAAGTTCCCTTGAGTTTATTGACCACTAAAATGGCTAAGGCTTCACCTTCAATTTCGTCGGCAATAATGACAAAATTCTTGGTGACTTTAACAATATTCTCTAAAAAGGGCAGAATATCAGCAACGGCAGAAATCTTTTTGTCTGTAATTAAAATATAAGGAGATTCCACTTCCGCTTCCATTCTTTCCGGAATGGTGACAAAGTAAGCCGAGCTATAACCTTTATCAAATTCCATCCCTTCTTTAAATTCGGTTTCCAATTCCAAGCCCTTGCCTTCTTCCACCGTGACTACTCCGTTTTTGCCGACTTTTTCCAAGGCTTCGGCAATGGTATTACCGATAGTCTTGTCGGCCGCCGAAATTGTCGCCACTTGAGAAATTTCCGCTTTACCTTTAATGGTTTTGGCTTTTTTCTCAATTTCGGCGATAACTTCCGTCACGGCCAGGTCAATTCCCCGCTTCATCTGCATCGGGTTGGCACCGGCGGTAATATTTTTCATTCCCACAGCAGTAATGGCATAAGCCAAAACCGTGGAAGTGGTTGTTCCGTCTCCAGCATTATCATTGGTTTTCGAGGCCGCTTCCTTAATCAAAGCCGCTCCCATGTTTTGGAAAGGATCTTCCAATTCCACTTCCTTGGCCACGGAAACGCCGTCATGAACTACTTTAGGAGAACCCCATTTTTGATCCAAGGCTACATTTCTTCCCTTAGGACCTAAGGTAGTTGCCACCGCCTCATTAACTTGGCGCATCCCTTCCAGTAATTCTTTTCTCGCATCTTCTTTGAATTTTAAAATTTTTGCCATATATTCCTTTCTTTACCCGTCTAAATTTTTTAGTTATTAATTTAAACTAACTTTTTTAATAAACATTAAAATTTAATTAAGAATCTCTTTCAACAATATTAAAAATTTTGTCGGGTTAGGCCTCTACTGCCATTATATCTTCAAATTTAATAAACATCAGTTCCTTCTCACCAACTTTATATTCGTTCCCCCCCCATTTTTTATAAACAACAGTATCCCCAACTTTGCACGGAGCTTTACAACTGCATTTTCCTTTGCAATCGCATTTTTCGACTGGACCAACAGCTAAAGCTTTTCCTTTCTGAGGTTTTTCATCAACGCTCTCTGGAAGAACAATTCCGGAAGAAGTTTTTTTAACCGCCTCTTCGGGCTCAATTAAAACATAACCGGCAGTGGGTTTCAGATTTATTTTGGCCATAGGTTTAATTAATAGTAAATTATAACTTACCAGTTTCAGAGATTATCACTTGAAGATTACGATTGCCATTATAGGGTTAAGCCTTCAGGCTTGTCAAGACCCCAATTTTTGTTGATAGTCTTTTAAAATTTTATCTTGTAAGTTGCCGGGGTGGAAAAAAGCCTGGTGTAAACTGACTTTCTCGTTGGTTATTTTTGACTTCATGTAGAAATACTGTAACTTAAAGGCAAGGATATTAAAAAAAGAGATTAAAAAGTTATTTTTGATATTTGATTTTTGATATTTGATCTTTAAATTTTTACCGGCGTTAGGTAAAAATTTAAAAACCCATTTATTCTCCCCAAAAAATTTTTCATAAGTTCCCTCTTTATTGAAAATCGGTTTCATCTGGCAAACTTCATGAGCCAAAAAAAGATTTTCCGGTCCGATTTTTAAATGATTTTCTTCCAAAAACAAATTAAAGCAAATTTTATTTTTAACTTCCTTGTCTTTTGGTTTCCTCCGATTAATGTCCAATATCGGCGAAAGTAAAATAATGGCTAGCCGTACCAACCATAAAGAATTTCCGGCCGTAACGATTAACAGGTCGATATCGTCGTCCTTTTGGCAGTTATCCATCGCCAAAGCGCCGGTAACACCGATAAATTTAACTCCGGGAAGTTTTTTTAACTTTGCCGCGGTTTCTCGGGCAATCCGCCATTTTTCCTTCGACCACCTTTCCCTTTCTTTTCTTAATTGGACTATTCCACTTCTCCCTTTTAAATAAAAAAAATCTCCATCCGCGCCAATCAGCCCGCGATCCGCGAGAATCGACAAAGTTTTTTTGACAACTTCGGCTTTAACTTCAGTATCACTTATTAAAAAACTCGTTACCTCACGGGGAGTCAAGGGGTAATCAAAAATATCAGCGTAGTTGAGCGTCCGAAGTATGTCCCCTTGCATTTACTTGGTAATCCCGTATTGGCGCAGGACTTGGCTTACTCCTTGACCGGCAGTATTTAAGGCAGAAACTGCATTGGTACCTTTATTAATGGCGTTCACCGCGTCCCCATAATATTTGATAATCTGGTCGTTAATGCCGTTGTCGCCGGTATTAGAAGAAAGATACCAACTTTGAGCAGTTTTGGCTTGCTCGATAAAAGCACTGACATACGGCTGACCGCTAAGCATCGCCGCCATGTCCACCCGGGAATACGGTTCGCCAAAATAATTTCTTAAGGCAGTTTCGGTTTGGTAAAGTTTTTGCATCACCTCTTTGGAAGAAAGATATTGCAAAAACCGCCAAGCGGCTTCCTGATTCTTGGAATTTTTGGAAACTGCTTCCACCCAAAAAGAAGACCAGGCAATATTTTTTCCTTCCAGTTGCGGCATGGCAACAATTTTAAAATTTAAATTGGGATTAATTTGTTTAATGTCAAAAACCCGCCAGGAAGGACCAAAATACATGGCCAAATTTCCCGAGGCAAAAGCATAAGTCGAATTAGGCATTAAGTCATCCCAAACCGGACCAATATCCAAGCCCTCGTCAAGACAAGCCTGTCCACCGGCAAAAATGGTAAAAAAGGTCAGCGCATCCCGGCCTAAACAGATTTCTCCGGAAGAAACCGCTTCTCCACTTTCTTGAGTACAAAAACCGGGATTTTTTAAATCGGCGCCATTTTGCAAAAGCATTAACCCCAGAATATCCGACCAATGGTCGACATTATTGGTCAGTCCCATCGCCACTCCGGCAGTGGTGATTCTGCCGTTGCTGTCCTTGGAAGTTAATTTACAGGCCGCCGTTTTCAATTCCCCCCAGGTTTTCGGCGGTGTCTGTCCGCGGGAACGGAAAAGGTCTTCGTTGTAAAAAAGTGAGAGGCCATCATATTCCAAAGGAAGACCAACATATTGTCCCTGACGAGTCAGGCTATTTTTCGCCGAAGGGTAAAAAGTCTTTTCAAAGGTGGTCGCATCATAAACTGTCGTCGGCAGTGGTGAAAGATAACTGCCTAACATTGGCACCCAGGTTTGGTGTATTTGAAAAATATCCGGCCCTTCACTCCGGGCCAAAGCTGCCTGCAGTCTTTCCCGATAGGATTTTAAATTCTCCTGTGAATAGTTAATTTTTACTTTGGGATTGGCTTTTTCGTAGTCGGCAATCACTTGCTGAAAAACTGAAGGCGGTTCAAACAAACCCCAATAAATTAAAGTGACCGGAGAAGCGGTAATACTTTTGAGATTTTTCCTGAAAAGAAACGCTATAATTAAGCCAGCGACCAGAAGAAGTAAAATTACAATCAGTAAAAAAGTTTTTTTCTTGGGTTTAACGACAAAAGTAGGTGTGGTGGCTGGTGGAGTTGGCGGCACTGGTAGAGGTGGCGGAGGAACAGTTGGGAACGGTTCTGCCACCGGCAACTCTGGGATAGCATTAACTGGTGTATTTTGGGGAAAATCCATAGATGATTTATGATAAGTAAAACATTAAAGGAAAACAAGAACAAACCAATTTTTTGCTTTTGCTGGGTGGTTATTTTGGGACTGCCTTTAGCCTTGATTCTTTCCTTTATACTCGCTTTTAGCGGGAGAATTTACCCCCGCGTTTCGGTTTGCCAAATCGGCTTAACCGGCCAGAAACAAAAAGACGCCGCCTTTTCGCTGACAAAATCCTTACCCGTAGGTACTTTGCCAAGAGTTATCTTAACCAGCCAGGAACAAACTTTTACTCTGGATTTAAACTCTTTTAAATTTCTTCCGGAAGTCACCGGGCAAAAAGCCTTTAAGATTGGCCGTGACGGCTCTCTGGAAAAACGACTAAGAGAATTGGCAAAGACTCTTTACTGGAGGAAAAGCCTCCCTTTTAATTTTCAACTTAGCGAAACGGAGTTGGAATCGGAAATCGCTTCTGTCTCTGCCAAAATTAGTGAACCGGCCATTGAACCAACGATTAAGATTCTTTCCCAAAACGGAATAAAAAAAGTCATTGTTGATTCAGGCAAAGATGGCTTAGAAATTAATGTTAATGAATTAAAACAAAACATTCTTACTTCTCTTTCTTGTCCCCAGAAAGAAATAGTTTTACCAATTCCGATATTGATTATTTCGCCAAGAATTTCTTCCGCCCAAGCAGAGGAAACCAAAAAAAGAGCCGGTCTTTTAGTGGGAAAAAATATCGCTCTTACTTTGAATGAACAAAAGTGGACCGTTTCCGACGAAGAAATCATCAGTTTTCTTTCTTTTTACGGCGGGTTTGACCGCCTTAAAATTAATGACTATGGTCAAAATTTGGGCAAAACCGTCAACGCCCTTCCGGAAAACGCCGCTTTTCAATTTGATGCCGGCCGGGTTAGCCTTTTTAGACCGTCAAAAGACGGTATTTCTTTGGAAGAGGAACAATTTAGCGAAGAATTTGAAAAAGCTTTGGTTGCACTTGAAGGAAGCGGGCAAAACCAAACTCTTCCTCTACCGATTAAAACTACTCCGCCCCAAATTACGATGGCCAACGTCAATACTTTAGGAATTCAAGAACTTTTAGGCCGCGGCACTTCCCTCTTTTTCGGTTCAATTCCCGGAAGAATTCATAATATAAATTTAGCCAGTCTTAAACTTAACGGAATTTTGGTTGCTCCCGGAGAAATTTTCTCTTTTAATAAATCACTGGGCGATGTTTCCGCCGATACCGGTTTTGAACAGGCTTACATTATCAAAGAAGGACGGACGGTTCTGGGTGACGGCGGCGGGGTTTGCCAGGTTTCCACCACTTTTTTTAGAGCCGCCCTGAATGCCGGACTGCCAATATTGGAAAGGCACGCTCACGCTTACCGCGTCCACTATTATGAAGATGATTTGGGGCCCGGAATTGATGCGACTGTTTTCGATTCCACCGCCGACTTAAAAATCCAAAATAACACTCCGGCCTATCTCTTAATCCAATCCAGCGTTGATTTAAAGAAAAAGAAATTAACTTTTGAAATTTATGGTACCAGTGATAATCGTCAAGTGGAAATGTCAAAAGTAAGAGTTTGGGACCAAGTGCCTCCTCCACCGGACCTTTATCAGGATGATCCGACGCTGCCGGCGGGAACTATAAAACAAGTTGATTGGAAAGCTTGGGGCGCTAAGGCCTCTTTTAGTTATAAAGTGACCAGGGGGGAAGAAATCCTGACCGAAAAAACTTTCACTTCCAATTACCGACCCTGGCAGGCTATTTATTTAAGAGGCACTGGAAAATAAGTTTCTAATTTTCGGATTAATTTATAACTGTTAGCGTGGCTTAAATACCCTAAGTAAGATTGTAAACTTTGATCAAAGTTAATTGAATTAACTTTTTCTTTAAGTTTCTTAAATATTCTTCTTTTAGTCTTTGGCCTGGGTAACCGATAATGAGGCAAAACGACATAACCCAGGAAATCAATTCCCCAATCAAGTTTTCTAAAAACAATTTTATTGGGGTGGAGTTCAAGTTTAAGTTCTTTCTGTAAAAAAATACTTATCGGTAAAATAAAGCTTTCCAGCTTTTTTCTATCCGTGGAAAGCAATAAAAAATCATCAGCATAGCGAAGGTAATATTTTACCTTCAACTCATGTTTAATAAACTGATCAAGCTCATTCATGTAAACATTCGCAAATATCTGGGAAGTTAAATTGCCAAGCGGTATTCCCTTACTCTCTCCTCTCTCCGAATGAAAACTATCTATTCCCTGCCTTAATAACCAAATAATATCTTCATCCTGAATTTTTCCCTCAAGTAAGAGAAGAAGAACTCTATGGTCAACACTTGCGAAAAACTTTTTAATGTCACCTTTCAATGCCCAGCAATCAACCGAATAATTTTGCGAAACCTTCCTAGTATAGACTTCTAATCTCTCAAGCCCTCTATGAGTTCCTTTCTTTAACCTACAAGAATACGAATCATAAATAAAAGTGTCGTCAAACAACTTATATAAAAAGGTATAAAGGAGATGATGAACTACCCTGTCTGTTACATTTGCCTTATGAATATGTCGTTGCTTAGGGTCGTGAATATAGAATGATTTATAGCTCCCGTGTCTATAGGTTTTATTTTTTAATTTTTGATATAAGGTAAATAAATTATCTTCTAAGTTTCTTTCAAACTCTTGCACATCAATGCGTTTAGCTTTTCCTTTTCTAAACGCACTCCATGCTTGAAATAAATTTTCAACTGATATAAGCTCTGAATATTCAAAATGCATACAAATAAGGATATTCACACACACACACACTGCCTACAGCAGCTTGGATCTTCCTATTTTTGCCAAGTTATACGAGTTTTACGAAAAATTAACGCTTGGAATTGCCATTTTTCCCAAAACTAAACGCTACACATTGGGCCAAAAACTAGACAATATCACTTTAGAAACTTTTGAATTATTATTCTCTGTTTCCAACAGTAATAACAAAACCGAAACACTGTATAAAATAAGCAATAAGATTGACCTTCTAAAAATACTCTTAAGGCTTGCAAATGATACTCAAGCATTAACAAATAGAAGTTACCTTCAACTTCAAGAAATGCTACAAGAAATAGGTAAGATGCTTGGCGGATGGATAAGAGCCACCAAGCAGAGCTTACTCTAAAATAAATCTTCTTACCAGAAACTATCAGAGGAGCCGCATGCACATTGTCATTGCCGTTGTCAGCGTTCCAGTTGTTGACATACAAGCCATCATCCGCACCGGAGTAACCAACATAAGCGACATCGGAGCTGCTCTTTAAAAATACCTTTCCGTAAACTATAACATCACTATGGTTTGATTACTCTTACCATTGTATTTTATTCGTCCCGGTTTAATCGGAACAAAAGAAAGGTACTCGTAGTGTCTAGTATTTTCCCTTTTAGTACTCCCCTATAAAAGATTTTATAGAGCTCTGACTGTAGGAAGATTCTGGGATAAGGCGAAGATTAAAACTTGTTTAATCCTACACTGCCTCTTACGTTGAAGTATAACAAAAATTTGGGAAACCAAAAGACCAAAAATACAAAGAATTCAATTGCCAAGTCTTAAACTGGCACTACCAGAGGAGCCGCATGCACACAGCCAAAGCCGTCCGCAGCGTCCCAGTCGTCGACATCCAAGCACTCACCCGCACCGGAGAAACCAACACAAGCGACATAGGAGCCGCGAACTGGGGTTTTTGTCCTTGCGAAATCGCAGTTATATCTTACCCCAAATAAATAATCTTTTGCGGCATCAAAGTGTTGAAATACAAGTTCTACATAATCAGGGGCATCACCAATAATTGCTTTAACACCTGGTACTTTCTTTCCTAGTTCTTGCGAGAACTTTCCTACCATATCTTCCTGTTGTTTGAGTGTTTTATTATTGCTTCTTGGTAAAAAGAGTTTGTCTGGATTTATGGCAACTTCGCTTTGCATAGAAACGAGGGCTTCAAAATCAGGAAATTTTTCGTGCCATATTGACCAGAATTTACGACCGCTATCTCTTAAAGCTTTTATAGATTGTCCTGTTAAACCATAAACCAGATAACCTTCTTTTTCTAAGGCTTCTCTTTGTTCAGGAGAAAATCTCTTTATTTCAACTGGAGCTTCTGTAACTGGCAGAGGTCTTCCTTCAATAGACGGAAGGTCAATATCACCAAATTGTTGAATAAGCCCTTCTGCAATTTTTCCTGCAGCAGAATTTCCTTTCGCAAGTTGTCCTAATCTCCAATACTCCATTGACATAAGTTCACTTTATATCACACTATAAGTTTTTTGTCAATCATTTGTACTGGTAGGGGAAATTGTAAAGTAACCTCTCAATTTTTTAAAAAACCGTTAGGGTATTAAGCCCATCCTTCATTTTACAAACCCTGGCAAGCAATTTATTTAAGGGGGACCAGATAATTCCCAAATTTCTTCGTTTTGTAATACAATGGGTGTCATCTCTATGAGTCCGAAAATACTTTTTCAAAATCAATTTCAGAATCAATCCCCGAGTCGTTCGGGCAAAAATTTATCCACTCCGCCAATCGTTACTGTCGGTCCAAAGACAATCCTTGCTCTCCCGATTCTCACTTTACTAAATAAATATCAAGAAAGTCTAAGGCCTCCTGCCGAAAAAGAAACTACCAGAATCCACGTTGACGAACTCGCTTCGAAAGTGGCTTATCTTTACGAAAGAATTATCAAAATTATTGATTGGAAAGAAGAAAACCTCTTGCGGAGAAATGCAATTGAAAGGTTTTTAAAAAGAAATCTGATTGCCGAGCTGTCAAAAGTCAACTTTACTGGCAATGCTAATATGCGAAGCAGCCAGGAAGATACAGCGGGTTTTAGCCCGCTGAGATTCATTTTTAAAACCAATGTGGCGGAAATCAGTGAACTTTTGGTCAGGGAGTTAATCCGCGGCGGTCATCTTCCTAATGACGAAATTGGCCAAGAAAAAATCCCCGCCGTGCAAAAAATAGTCGAGAAATACCTTTACCTTATCAAAAACGCTCCTTTCGACACTTCCTCTTTTGTTTTCAAAAAAAGAGTCAATTTTTATAATTGGATTTTGGAAATCGCCGCCTGTGAAATCGAAGAGGTTCTCTCCCCGCCTTTTAAAGAAAATGCCCTGATGGAAACAATGACTTTGCTTATGGCCGAAAGAATCCGTCTTGTACCCGAAAATTCCCTGAGCGAAGAAGAAAAAATTTTACAAACCAA
>Ga0210051_1005477_pt1 | contig 12140 bp, 8 predicted proteins | sample CryGey092014_all_FD_185464 | JGI IMG/M metagenome (GOLD analysis project Ga0210051, IMG submission 185464) | Groundwater microbial communities from aquifer - Crystal Geyser CG23_combo_of_CG06-09_8/20/14_all (SPAdes) (version 2) | ecosystem: Environmental > Aquatic > Deep subsurface > Groundwater ...
TTTCCCGGACATCCCATAATGCCGGGAGTTCTCATAGTAGAATCTATGGCGCAGACTGGTGGATTTCTCCTGTTAAAGAAAGTAGATAACCCGGAAGATAAGGTAGTCTATTTTTTGAAGATAGACAAAGTCAAATTCAGAAGGCCCGTGGTTCCGGGTGATACCCTGCGGAACGAACTCAAACTGATAAAATACAAAGAGGGACTCTGTGTCATGGAAGGAAAGGCATATGTTGACGATGTAGTTGTCTGTGAGGGTGAATTTACTGCGAAGGTAGTAGAAACAGGATAAATCGAAAAGTCTTATCTACACAGAATTATCTCTATATCCCCTACATTTGTGTGTGTGGGACCTGTATAAAGTGTAGTGCCTACCTTTTTATGAAAGTGATAAGAGTTATTATCCTGGAGATATTCCTGCGGGGATAACCCCTGAGCCCTCGCTCTCCCTGCAACATCCCCATCAACAATTGCACCACAGGCATCCGTTGGACCATCTACACCATCTGTCGCGGCAGACAGGAGCTCTATTCCCTCGACACCATCCACATAGATTGCGAATGCAAGCGCAAGCTCCTGATTCCTTCCCCCCTTGCCACTGCCCACTACCCTTATCGTGGTCTCGCCTCCGCTTATTATACAGGCGGGCACATCCACAGGATTGCCGGATTGCACGACTTCTTTTGCTACCATGGAAAGCAGTCTTGCAACATCCCTTGCTTCTCCCTCTAATTGCGATGAGAGTATGATTGAATTATACCTCAACCCCTCTGCCTTTTCTCTTACAGACTCAAGGGCAAGAAGATTATTTCCTATTACGAAATTCACAACATTCGGAAGAGATTTTGGTGTCTCGGCAATATCTCCTTTAATACCAGCCCTTATGTGTTCCAATACCCTGCGGGGAGGCATTAGATTGTATTTCTCTATGATATTCATACAGTCCCTGTATGTCGTATCATCGGATACGGTCGGACCCGATGCAATTATACTTATATCATCTCCTACAACATCCGAGATAAGAAGAGATATCACAGTAGATGGATATGCCTCTGTTGCAAGTCTTCCTCCTTTGACACCAGAGATATGTTTTCTTATGGTATTTATCTCCTTTATATCTGCACCGCTCATGAGCAACAAAGATATGGTCTTCTCTTTATCCTCGAGGGTGATATCGCCAGCAGGCAGTGCAAAAAGGGATGAACCACCTCCTGAGAAGAGACATATAATAAGATCTTCCTTACCCGTATTCCTCAGAATGGAGATTGCTTTCTCTGTCCCCTTGACACTCCTCTCATCAGGGATGGGGTGGGATGTTTCCATAACCTCTATCCTCTCAAGTTCTGTGTATTTTACAGGGACACAGCATACGCCGGCCTTTATCCTCTCCCCAAGGATTCTTTCGATCTCCTCTGCCATTCCCAGAGATGCCTTGCCAGCACCAATCACATATATATCTCTGTAATTGGAGAGGTTGAAATCTCTATCCATAACCTGCAGGGTATTTCCTTTTAAACCAACCCGCCTTCTAATGAGACCCGCCGGTAAGACAGCAGACAGCCCGGAATTGAATATTTCAAGTATATCGGACATAGCGAGATTGAAGATTACAGATTACAGATTGTAGTGGGCGAATAGCAATTCGCCCCTACGGGATTGTTCACCACAAAGTCCGTTAGCTAACGGAAAGGACACAAAGAATACCAATTACTTAATAACCATTGACAAATGCTAATTGTTAATTTTGCATTGCTAATTGATAATTGAATATTTTAATGACCTAATGACCTAATGACCTAATTACTATCTTTTTGCTTGCGTCTAAATTGTATAATTATGAGGATGATAATACCTATGGTTATACAGGAGTCTGCTACATTAAATGTGGGCCAGCGTAGGTTGCCTATACCTATGTCTATAAAGTCTATAACAGCCTGTATTCTTATCCTATCAATAAGATTGCCGATGGCTCCTCCTAAAATAAGAGACAGGAGTGCCGACCTCTTCCTTACAGAGAAAATAAATAGCAGTATACAGGCAGCACTGACAATGTAGGGGAAATATGGCCCAACTGGAATACTGAAGACAGCACCTGGATTATGGACATGGATAAATCTAACGGAATCACCAAAAATCCTCACGCTTCTCCCGAGAGGAACAAGGCGCGAGATCGCATACTTTGACGCCTGATCAACTAAAACAACAAGAATACAGGGTAAAACGAATTTCGTTCTCATCCTTCTCTCTCTTCTTCACATTTGACACATAACTCTGCATAGGGTATGCACTTAAGCCTTTCTCTCTCTATCTCTTTACCGCAGTTTTCGCATATCCCATACTCATTATTGCTTATCTTTTTCAGCGCACGGTCTATCTTGCCCAGTATAGCAGCTTTATTCTCCACTATGAACACGCTTCCCTCTCTGGACTCTGCATCAGTTGCAATATCAGCTTCATGGGTAGGATATAGTGAAAGATCCGACGAGGACTCCTGCTGACTGACCCTTATTTTCTCTTCTGTATCCTGCAATTCCATCTGTATATGTTCCCTTTCCTTAAAGAGAAGTTTCTCAAAGTATTCTAGATCCTTTGGCTCCATAATTCCCCCCTGGTTGACAATCGTTAATCGTTAATCGTAGATCGTAAGCAGTATATGGTTATCGGTAATCAGTTATCGGTGATCAGTTATCAGTTTTCGGTTTTTGTCAATTGTCATTGGCCATTCGTCATTGGTTTCTTTCTCCTTTATCATTTTGATTTGTTAATTGCTTTTTGCACGAATTGAATTCGTGCCTACAATCTTCTATCATTTTGCATTGTTAATTGCTAATTTTACATTGTTAATTGATTTCTCCCTTCTGTCTCTGGTCTTCTGTCTGTGGTCTGTGGTCTTTAAACATTCATCACTTAGATGTTACTATTTCAACACATTTACTACACAAAGTAGGATGAGCAGAATTTTCTCCAACTGTATCTGAATGTATCCAACATCTTGCGCATTTGTCACCCTCTGCGCGTTTGACCTCAATTAAGAGTTCACCTATCTCCATTCCAGATATATCACTTTCCTTTGAGACCACCTCCACTTGAGAGACTATAAACACGGAAGGTAGAATATCCTCCATATTCCTGAGAAGTTTAATTTCGTCGGCATCCCGGGCAAAAATGCGCACCTTTGCCTCGAGCGAGTTGCCTATCAATTCGTCTCTCCTTGCTACCTCAAGGGGCAAAAGAACCTTCTCCCTTATTGCTGTCAGTTTCTCCCATTTACCTATTAGAGCCTTGTTAATCAAATTCTTGTTCCCAATAGGAAAGTCCTGAAGATGAACGCTTCCCGAAAGCCCTGCCTTCCGCCATACTTCTTCCGTTGTAAAGGGAATTATCGGGGCAAACATTACGGATAATGTTCTCAGTAATTCATATAATACGGTCTGGGCAGATCTCCTCTCAGGGGATGAAGCCCCGTATGTATACAACCTATCTTTTAGTATATCAAAATAGAAACGAGAGAGTGTAATATTACAGTAATTAAAGAGTAGAGAATAGACGCGGTGGAAATCAAACTCGTCGTATGCCTTTTTTACGCGCTCAATCAACTGCTGAAGGGTAGAGAGAACATATCTATCTGTAGAGAGGAGCTTTTCATATGTAACAGATTGGGATTTATCAAAATCAAAAAGATTTCCAAGGATGTATCTGAATGTGTTTCTTATCTTCCTGTATGAGAGAGTTGTAGCCTCTATAGATTCTTCACCGAACTCTATATCCCTCGTATAGTCAACCGATGCAAAATAAAGTCTCAATATATCTGCTCCAAACTGTTTAACTATCACCTGCGGTGACATCACATTGCCCAGTTTCTTTGACATCTTCTTTTTCTGGATATCAAGTACCAGCCCATGTGTAAGACAGGAGGTAAATGATGGTTCTTCTTTTGTTGCCATAGAGAGAATAAGTGAAAGCTGAAACCAACCGCGATGCTGGTCAACAGCCTCAAGATAGAGATCTGCAGGCAGAGCCAGCCTTTTTTCTACTACTGCGACGAAACTGGAAGACGATTCAAACCATACATCCAGTATGTCCTCTCCTCTCCTTAATTTTCTACTTCCGCATTCAGGACAAATCTTTTCATCATTTATATCTCCTTTGCCTTCAAACCATGCATCCGAGCCTTCATTGTCCAGAAGCTGAATTGCTTTTTCAACTATATTACTGTCAAGAAAAACATTGCCACACTCCTCGCAGTGAAGCGCAGGTATAGGCACCCCCCAGTTTCTCTGACGGGATATGCACCAATCAGGTCTACTCACAAGAGTATCCCTCATCCTCTCTCTTGACCATCCAGGAATCCATTCTATTTTATCTACGGCAGAGACGCACCTTGCTCTCAAATCATTGTGGTCTACTTTTACAAACCACTGCGGAGTTGCCCGAAATACAAGAGGATTACCACATCTCCAGCAGTGTGGATATGAGTGCGTAACGAGACCTGAATCTATAAGATTCCGATTTTTCTCAAGCAAAGCTATTAGCTCATCGTTTGCAGAAAACACAACTTTACCTGCAACTTCATCTACCTCCTCTGTAAATTTGCCTTCATCGTCAACAGGGGAAAGGATCGGAAGTCCATACTCTTTTCCTACAAGATAGTCTTCATATCCATGTCCCGGGGCAATATGCACCACACCAGTACCTTCTTCCGTAGAAACAAAATCCGCAAGTATAACTAGGGATTCTCTGTCAAAAAATGGATGATGGGCCAGAATACCTTCCAATTTATTTCCATATATATTTGCAAGCTTTTTATATGAAAGTCCCATCTCATCAAGTACTGATAGTCTTGTAGTGGCAAGTATAAACTTCCCCTTCTCTGTGTCTACAAGCGAGTAATCGATATCTCTGCCAAGGGCAAGTGCAACATTTGCCGGCAAAGTCCAGGGCGTTGTAGTCCATACGAGAAAAGAGGCATCCTGCAGGAGCTTGTCATCTGAAGAATTAACAGGAAACCTCACATAGATAGATGGAGATGTATGCTCCTTATATTCAATCTCTGCTTCTGCCAGTGCAGTCCTGCACTTTATACACCAGTGTATCGGACGCCTTTCTCTGTATATATATCCATCATCTAAAAGCGACTTGAACACCCTCAGGACATCTGCTTCATATTTTTTATCATAGGTAAGGTATGGGTTCTCCCAATCTCCAAGTACCCCGAGTCTTATAAATTGTTCTCTCTGTATATTAACATACTTTTCCGCATATTTCTTACACAGTCTTCTCACATCCATTCGTGGGGGAAGTTCCTTTATATTCTCTGTCACTTTGTGTTCTATCGGCATACCGTGGCAATCCCACCCCGGTATGAATGGTGTCCTGCAGCCCGAAAGCGCCCTGTATCTTACGGTAATATCCTTCAAGATTTTATTCAGTGCATGGCCGATATGAAGTTCACCATTCGCATAAGGAGGACCATCATGAAGTATATAATCCTTTTTGCCCTTTGTTATAAGTTTATGGTATATATCCTCTTCTTTCCAGAAGGAGAGGATCTGGGGCTCTTTCTCCCTCAAATTTGCCTTCATAGAGAAATCGGTTTTGGGAAGATTTACTGTTTTACTGTAATCCATCTTACCCCCATTATATTGGTTATCGGTAATCGGTTATCAGTTATCGGTGCTCGGTAATTAGTCTCAATTATAGCAATTATCTGTCTCCTTTAAATCCTCTGTAAGGATTGCAAGTTTTTTTTCTATCTCCTTCTCTTTTCTTCTCGCATCTTTTATAACTTGGGGATTTGCCTTCCGCATAAATTCCTTATTAGAAAGGTTTTTCTTGGTCTTCTGCAAGAGTGCCTTGAGTGTAGAGATTTTCTTCTCGATCCGTGCCTTTTCTTTTTCTATATCAATCACACCGACAAGTGGAATTATTATCTCATAATTATGGGAAGCCCTTCTTATTCCCTTTTGTGGCCTTGAAGGTATAAATTCACTCACAAATGCCAGAAAGATAATATATGATTTGATAATATCAAGATTTTCAAATTCAATATAGACCGGTATCTTCTCCTTTACAGGGATATTAAAAGAGGTCTTAGCATTTCTTATGTCTGTTATTATCTCAATCGCCGTCCCGAAGATCTCCTCTGCCTCTCTGTCTTTCTTCACTGGTTTAGGATAACCAGAGACCATTATTGAGCTCTCTCCCGAATAAAGTTCCTCCGTTATAAAGGGCATAAAGGGATGAAGAAGACGGAGGAGATTCTCAAATATATAATAACCAATCTCTATATGTCCCGACTTCTTTATAATCTCAAGATAGAAATCGCAGTATTCGTGCCAGAAAAAGTCATACATACACATAACTGCTTCATGTAATCTATAGCGCTGGAGAGCCCTTTCTACATCCCTTATAACTCCGGAAAGCCTCGAAGATATCCATTTATCAGCAAGGTCGGGTTCACAATGTGCTTCTTTATGTTCTTCCTTCAACATCTCAAGCAATCTCTTTGCATTCCATAATTTGTTACAAAAGTTCCGTCCAAGTTCGAATGTCCGTTCCTCTATACGGGGATCCTGTCCCTCTCCAGCAACTGCAAGTATTGAGAATCTTAGGGCATCTGTGCCATACTGCTCGATTATATCAAGTGGGTCTATTCCATTACCAAGTGATTTTGACATCTTTCTGCCAATTCTGTCTCTCACAGTTCCATGTATATATACATTCCTGAATGGGTGGCTACCTGTAAAGAAGTATCCTGCCATGATCATCCTTGCCACCCAGAAAAAGATTATCTCAGGTCCTGTGACAAGAAGATCTGTTGGATAAAAGTAATTAAATTCAGGTGTCTTTTTTGGCCAATCAAGTGTAGAAAATGGCCATAGCCATGCTGAAAACCATGTATCAAGCACATCGGGATCTTGAACAAGGTTATCTCCTCCACAATATGGACACTTTTCAGGTTTTTCGGCTGCAACAATAACTCCATTTTGCATTTTGTCCCGCGGAGACGGGATCCCACCAAAGGTGGGACATTTTTCATTCTGACAATACCATACAGGCATGGGGTGTCCCCACCAGAGTTGTCTTGAGATACACCAGTCCCTTATATTTTTCATCCAGGCAAGATAAACATTCTTCCATCTCTTTGGATAAAATTTTATTTCTCCCTTTTCCACAGCATCTATCGCAGGCTTTGCCAGGTCTCTCATTTTGACAAACCATTGTCTTGAAAGATATGGCTCTATTGCTATGTGACACCTGTAACAATGTCCAATAGAATGTTTATAGGGCTTCACCTTTTCCAATAATCCTTCCTTTTTTAAGTCCTCTACAATAGCCTCTCTCGCTTCCTCTCTCGAAAGACCTGCATACTTGCCACCATTTTCGTTTATCTTCCCTCTCTTATCCATAATTATAATCTTCTCCAACCCGTTTTTATTACCTATTTCAAAGTCATTCGCATCATGCGCGGGAGTAACCTTAACAACGCCGGTTCCAAATTTGGGGTCTACAAGGAAATCTGCGATAATAGGGATTTGCCTGTTCATAAGTGGCAAGATGACATATGTCCCTATATACTCCTTATATCTCTTGTCATCAGGGTGAACTGCCAGCGCCGTATCACCCAGCATGGTCTCGGGCCTCGTGGTGGCAACAACAAGATAATCCGGCATCCGGCATCCGGTATCCGGCATCCGGTATCCGGTATCCGGTATCCGGTATCTTATATAATAAAGCTTTCCATTCTTTTCTTCATACTCAACTTCTTCATTTGAAAGCGCTGTCTGGCATCTCGGGCACCAGTTAACAACATAATCTCCTCTGTATATCAATCCTTTCTCGTAGAGTCTCACAAATGCCTCTCTCACAGCGATAGAGAGATCTGGGTCAAGAGTGAATTTCGTTCTTCTGAAGTCTGCCGAACATCCAAGTCTCTTTAATTGACCAAGTATATAACTCTTCTTCTCACCTACCCAGTTCCATAACATCTCTAAAAACTTCTCTCTACCAATATCCTCCTTTGTCTTCCCTTCTGGTAGTTGCTTCTCCACCACAACCTGTGTTGCTATAGAGGCATGGTCAATGCCCGGAACCCACAATGCCTCATATCCCTGTATCCTCTTCCACCTTATATAAATATCCTGTATTGTGATGTTCAGTGCATGCCCGAGATGGAGTATGTCTGTAACATTCGGAGGAGGCATAGAGATGGTATATGGCTCTTTTGAAGGATTTACACCCGCATGGGGAAATCCCTTTTCCTCCCAGTAAGATAGCCATCTCTCCTCTATCTTTTTATGATTATATCTTGTTATATAACTCTTCATAAAAATCAACAACCCTTTCTGCAACCCTGTCCCATGACAACTGGAGAGCATATTTTCTGCCCTTTTCTTTAAGCCTTATTCTAAGCTTTTCATCTTCCAGTAACTCGATGGTCCTAAGGGCAAGTTCCTCTGTCGAGAATGGGTCAAAAAGAATTCCATTCTTTCTATCTTTTACTACCTCATTGTATCCAAGAATGTCTGAGGCAATTACGGGTATACCGGATGCCATTGCTTCAAGTAAAACGATTCCAAACGTTTCTCCTCCAATAGCAGGAGATACATAGACATCGCAGGATGCGTAATACCTCGGAAGTGTATCTGGATCAACATAACCCTTGAATATGACATATTTCCTGATGTTATGAGGAATCATCTTCCTGTAAGTTTCAATATTCCCCTTACCCACTACAATGAGAAAGGCAGAAGGTATCTTTTGCTTTATCATTGTAAATGCAGATATCAACCTATTAAGACCTTTCCTTGGATCCAACCTTCCAACAAACAGAATCTTTTTCCCTTCCGGGAGTTCTTTGATCGACTCTATCTCCGGGTAAAACCTCTCTGTGTCAACACCATCGGGTATAATCTTGTAATAGAGCAAAAAATGCGGTGCTATTGCATTAAGTGCTGCCCTGGATGGCACAATAGCTCCATCAACCTTCGTTTCCAGTTCCCTCTTGAACGGAAATTTTGCAAGTTTGTAAAAGTTAAACCCGACAAAACTCGTTTGAAATGTCGCAACATTTATACTCTTTGAAAAATGGAGCACCCAGTATGGCAGATTCCAGCCCAGAGGGCCACTGGTATGAGTAATATCAAATTTCTCTGAAGAAAGGAAATCCTTCACAAGATAAGGAAGTTTCCTGTCATATGTAAAAGTTATAGTAGACTTGTTCCCCTGAAATAAGATACATCGCCCAATTCTCACAACATTGTCACCGTCCTTGTATTCATGTCTGTATCTGGGAGCAAGTATAACTACATCGTTACCCAGCTTTCTAAGGCTAATTGCAAGGTAATGGATGTATTCAGATATACCTCCCGGATGGGGGTAATAAGAGTCAGAGCAAAGAAGAACTCTCATAATTAGCTTTATATTATAACACATTTCTTTGGTTTTGTCAATCTAAAAATTTTGAGATTTGAAAAAGTCCAGAAATCTCTGATCACACCGATTGAAATAAAGATTACACAGATTGAAATCAATTATTACAATTTTTTTCTTGACATTTTGAAATTTTTGTTGTATTATACGAAAATTTAACCCACAAATTACAGATAGATTTAAGATTGCAGATTGTGGGCGAATAGCAATTCGCCCCTACAGGATTGTTCACCACACCTGTCTGCCGACAGGTAAAAAGGGCACAAACAGATTTTAGATTGTGGGAGGGACGTCATCGTGTCATTGCGTCTTAGCGTCGTTGTGTCAATTACCTAATAACTTGTGTCAGGAGGGTATACCGAACTTGTTTGGAACACCTGTCTGCCGACAGGCAAGATTGGAATTTGGAATCTGTTTAGGATTTAGAATTTAGTTTTTAGAATTTGTGCGTTTTTGACAGGAGGTGCTATGCATATAAGAATCGATGAGGAACTGTGCGCTGGATGTGAGGTGTGTGCAGATACATGTCCAACCCTCTTCGAGATTAATGAGGATGGGATAGCAATTGTTATTGTGGAGGAGGTGCCCAAGAATGAAGAAGAATGCGCAAGAGAGGCAGCAGACAACTGTCCATCTGAGGCTATAATCATTGAGGAGTGACTTCAGGGCTAATCACCTATCACCTATCCTTACATCCTAATGTAAAGCCAGGGAGCCATACCGGTTAGGTTATGCACTCCCTGGCTGTATTCTTTCATATTATGAAAAACAGACTGCTCAACATTGCAAGGATTATTATCTCTCTCCTTCTGCTCTTGTTCCTCTTTAAAAGAATGGATTTGAGGTACATCATTCCTCTGATGAAAGGAGTGGATATCCCACTCCTTGTGCTCTCATTTTTCAGTTACATATTACTCCTCGTTTTCTCTACAATGAGATGGTGGTGGCTTCTGGCCGCTCAGGGTGTAAGACTTCCATTTATGAGAGTGTTTGGCTACTACCTTATCGGAATGTTTTTTAATAACTTCTTACCCCCTACGGTAGGTGGGGGTGCGGTAAGAGCGCTTTATGCAGGAAAGGATACAGGCAAGAACAAAGAATCCTTTGCATCTATGACCTGTGAACTTGTACTCGGATTTATTGGGTTGTTTATATTTGTAACTATTTTACTTCTCTTCTATCTTGGAAGGAGCGAAGGTAGAATATTATTTCTTATATTCCTCTGTGGAAGTATTGTAATTACCCTTCTTTTCAGTCTCTTTCTCTCTACTTATATAGTAAAGAAATTAGAAAGACCTATAAAAAGAATCAGGCTTTTGGGTATAGGAGAAAAAATATTTAATTTTTACAACGCCATTACCATCTACAGAGACAGAAAAATGGCAATCTTTGTTAGCATTCTTCTATCATTTGGTGTTCAGGCAGCTATAGGTATGGAAAATTTCCTTATCGGGAGGGCATTGGGACTTGAGCTTGGTCTCCTGCCTTGCATGGTTTTTCCGTCTATAATAGCAGTGATAACTATATTGCCTTCAATTGGCGGGTTAGGAATAAGAGAAGTCTCCTATGTATATTTCTTTAATCTGATGGGAATACCAAAAGAGGCATCCTTTTCTCTTTCTCTGTTCTTCTACCTCGTTGGTGTAATTGGGAGTCTGCCGGGGGTAGTGCTTTTCTCTCTGATGAAAAGGGTTAAAGGTAGTGTTAAATAGAATATGAAAGAATATGAAAAACCACAGAGGTCACAGAGTAAATTTAATTCTCTGTGTTCTCCAAACAATGAATTATGTAATTTTAAAGGGATTGAAAGAGAACTTAAGAGAATTAGATATTTTTATAAAAACGAATCTCTTTCCTGCCTGACGGTAGGCAGGCAATCTCTTTAAATCCCTATTTTAACTTATAAATTTCAATATATAAAGGTCAAGAAAAAATTAACCACAGAGAACACAGAGTATCTTTGAGGTAGAAAATTAAGAAAAAAATAGAAAACCTCTGTGCTCTCTCCTATTAGACCCAAAGTTTGCCAGAGGTGAGCTACAAGCAAGAAAAACGCTGATAGAGAATTTGAGCACATCTACCTGTCGCCTGCCTGCCGGTAGGCAGGGTAGACAGGCAGAGAATAAATATTATCTCTCTGTGCCCTCTGTGGTTTATACTTGCGTAGCAATATTAAAAGATGGGATAAAGAGATTGGTTTTACCTGTCTGCCGATAGGCAAGATAGAGAGGTCACAGAGGGGAGGGGTGAAAATCTCCTGCGATTCTTTATTACTCTATAATCCTCTGTGCTCTCTGTGGTTAGATTTTTGACAATAGCGGGTTAAAAACAAGGATATCCCGTAATAAGCACATTTCTTCCAATCCTCTTAACACGGGTATACTCCATATTAATCGCATTCTTAAGTGATTGAATTCCAAGGTTTCCTACAAATGGTATACCGTTCTCGCCAAAGATTTTTGTGCCTATAAATATATAAAATTTGTCAACAAGTTTGTTTCTAAGGAAAGATGTATAAACGTCTCTGCCCCCCTCAACAAGTATACTGGTTATACTCCTTTTCCCTGCCTCTTTCAAGAGTGCCTTTATATCTACTCTGCCTGTCTTATCATTACTCAGTCTCCATACTTCTGCATTTATCTCTCTCTCTTGAGAAGAGGCAGTAGCAATTATACATCCATCTCCAAGCACCCTTGCATTCGCCGGGAT
>Ga0210051_1005481_pt1 | contig 12137 bp, 3 predicted proteins | sample CryGey092014_all_FD_185464 | JGI IMG/M metagenome (GOLD analysis project Ga0210051, IMG submission 185464) | Groundwater microbial communities from aquifer - Crystal Geyser CG23_combo_of_CG06-09_8/20/14_all (SPAdes) (version 2) | ecosystem: Environmental > Aquatic > Deep subsurface > Groundwater ...
ATGACTGATGAAGCACGACCACAAGACTGGTCGAATGTTCCTCTTTGTGAAATCCCGGCCGACGCCCAAAACGACGATGGCTCCGGTTTTTGGGATGCTTTCACCTCCGATACGGGCATGAGTCGTGAAGAGTTGCTCGCAGTTCAGCAAAAGCACTTAAAAAAAGACGGTACACCTCGTGATCTCCATATCGTGGTTCAAGGTCCTCTCTGGTTCATATTTAAGCCGTTGAATCAGAAGGAGTATAGGGATTTGGGCATGAAGCAGGCTGAAGATGAACGCAAGCTCGCCGAGATCCTTGCCTCCAAAACTCCCCCGATTAAGTTAACCGAATCGGATGTCAATTTTCTGATGGGAACCAATACCTGCTCTATGGCCGTTATCGTGCCTGAATCTTTTGATTTTATGAACGATGACTTGCCTCCTACTCTGGTTGCCAATCTGTATACCGAAATAATGTTTCGTTCCGGCATACAGGATGTGATGTTAACAAAAAAACTTTAATGGCATATCGTGAGCTATTGCTCGACAATCCGTATGTCGTTGGCGATTTGCTCATTCTCGAGGCGTTCCCAGCTTATAAATTTGAGGATCTCCATGAGATGTCATTCAATGATTGGCTACTGTTGTATGCTAAAGCTGAGTTAATGCTTGAGTATGTAAGGCGTCGGCCATCATTTGACGTAGATGGAAATGCAGTAGTTTGGACAAATACGAAGGAGATTATTTCTTGGCCGGAATATCCTCATCTCGATAAATTGAAGTGGTTTGCGGAACCGTTGCCGGCAGCAAAACCGAAAAATCAACTTATGCAATATAAGATAGATCCTAAAACGGGAAATCCTATAATAATCGAGAATCCGTCACTCGCCGAAGTACTTGGCGATGACGACTTTAGTTTTTAAAGAGGTAGGCAATGCCTTTCGTCAACCCAGATGAAGAACGACGTGCGAGCCGCAAGATGAGTCGGCTCGGCTCGTTTTTAATGGGCGCCGGAGCGATGGTCGGCGGAATTGCGCTTTTGCGCAATCCCGAACTTATGATGCATGGACTCACTGCCTTACCGGGTGGTATCGGTAATAGTGCCGGGATTATCGGTGAGGCTATGTCTTCGTGGTTGGGATCCGGCTTGCGATTTGCCGTCGAACTTGGTCCTCAATTGGAAAAACACCAAGTTCTTAAATCGATAATGCAGGGGGCTTCACTCGACACCGTCATAGGAAGGGCGGATAATGCGTGGGTTGAATCGGTTCAATTAATGAAACGTCTTCGGCCAAGGACGTGGGGCTCACCTATTGGCAGAGGGACTCAGTTCTTTAAGGATGTAGAAAACATAGATAGATTACTCGATGATATGGTTTCTGCCGATAAGATTGATGACATTAATACCAAAAAACTAACCGAGCATGTATCTAAGCTCTATTTTGATTATCGTAAGTCCGGAACCGAAGCCACAATAGCGAATAAACTTAATTCTGTGTTTAAACAGAGAGTAGTTAATAATGATGCATTTACTATTGAAGATGTTTTAAGTTACGCGCTAAATCAGGAGACTCCCGACCTGAAATTTATGGGAATCCAAAATAATGCGCAGATTGAAAAGTTTAAAAGATTTATTAATCCCAGCACTATGAGTCGTATGCAACGAGAGTTGGAGAGTCCGACGAGTAAGTCGTCAATCGATCGAGTTTTTAAAGAGTTTAGAGAAGATTGGCTTTATCATCGTGGATCGCATGCCAGTTCAAAAAGTAGAGTCATTGGAACAATTGAAGGCCTTATCAATGAAGCGGTTACCATAGATGTAGGGAACGTAGATGTCAATGTTGTTGAAACATTCAGAACTCGTTTTAATCAGCTGTTGGATGTAGTAGTAGACCCCGATGTAATCGTAAGACGTAATTTTAGAGGAGAAGCTACAAATATTATAGACGCTAGGGAGGGGGCGAATATTGGGCGGCATTTTGTCGAATTCACAAGACGACATTTTCAAATTCCATTCATAGGCATCAATCCTCTCGATCCCCTTATCTCTCCTCAAGTAGGAAATCGAGGCATCAATGCGGTATTTATGGGGAAAGGCGATCGCATCGACTCAAATATAACGAATGTTATCGGCCGATCCGATAAGAATCTTGCTCTCTTAGGAAATACTCTTTATACGGTAGAACCCGATTTCGGCCTACGTAAAGTTCCAGGCGTTGGTTCCGGGAATTTTTGGGATATTGCCAGTCGATCCAATATTATAAACGATATGAATGGTGTGGTATATGAGAGAGAGCAAAGGCTAATCGGGGGACTGGTAAACAAGACTTTACGAGGAACAAAAGGTGGAGGCTTTATTGACTGGATTAGCGATAGACTGGATATATGGGATCAGATAGGCAGGAATACCGGAGAAGTGACTGGCAGTATGGCCGTTCGAAATATTCCTTGGCTTAATCGTACAATTGGGCCGGCATTAAATCAGAAGAACAATAATCCGCTATACGTCTTCAATAGAATTTTAGGAGCTTTGAGCAGAGGCGGAGAGGGAGCTGCCGTAGGAGAGGCAAGAGCGGTTAATCAAAGACACATCCTCAACCTTGCAAGCCGTAGAATAGAGGAAAGCTTGAATAAGCCCATAGGATCAAGGCTTACTCAGCAGATAGCTCAAACCGTAATTCAGCCTCTAATAAATACCATAAACGGTGAGCTTGGTAAGCCAACTTTGACCGGTACAGATGAGGTGTTTCTGACTAATGCTCTGGAAAGATTGACTGGTGTGAAGGATAGGATTCTTAAAAATACTATAGGGGCAATCAGACACGATGATATCCGTGAATTTCTTGACGTAGTGGGGACAAGAAGGGGAACGGAACTTCTCAGCACTACCATAAAAAATACTCAAGCCATAGATAAACAAGCATATTCTGAACTTAGGCGTGTTTCCAATATATGGGCAGAATCGGGCAGCAATGCGGAAGTAGCAAATACGATGCTTCAAAAATCCAGTTCTTTGCCCTTGCTAAGACTTGGCGCCGGCGATAAAGTGAGAACATTTTTTGATAGGGCTACGTATGCTTTAGAAAGAACAGCTCTAGCTCTTCCTTATTCGGAAGAGAGTTTTACTGCCAATGAGTTAAAGACTCTTGATAAATATAGAGCATTAAATATCATAAGCGCATATTCCGGACAATCGGCCATTGCCAGTTCCGGGGCGGGTCCAATCGAAGCGATGCTTTTAACCAAAGACAAGAAATATATAAGCGACCTTCCTAGAATCTATCAGGCAATAAAAAATGCATATGATGAGGGTATAGTCAGAGGAATCGATCTTAATTATGCGGCCAGTCCTCAGCCGACTCCGGAAGATATCGCCAGGTTTAGCTCAGGCACCTTTGTCGTTAGAAAGACTCAGTGGAATCCCGAAGAATTATCCAAGAGTCTTTATGGAGAGATCAATCTGCGAGAGAGAACACCGGGTCAACGACTTGATATCGGGTTGAATATTTTAGGCGCCTATGCTAAACAATTTTTCCCAACTAAGCCGGAAGACGTAACCGGTGCGGCCATAATGCCCTATCGCGTAGTTTCAGGTATTGCTCATATGCTCGATCCTATAGGGCTTGGTTTTAGCGAGCGAGCTTTCCGAGGAGGAGTGCCGGGCATAATTTCGTCGATGTTTTTCAATAGAGTGATACCCGTTGCAGGTGTGGCCGCTATTTATAATTGGTTGGATAGAGAGCTTGACGCTACTCCCATTGGGGGTCTGGATGACTGGGTAAGCGCTCAAACAGCCGGTCATCGTTTGGCAATGTCATACGCTCGAGATGTTACAGGTATGACGGCCGTTTCGAAGTATGTGGCAAAACAGTTCCCCGGAAGCGAGTTTATCTCCAAAGACTTACTTGGTCCCATTCCCGGGATAGGCGATGTTGGCCTGAATGTAGGAACAACCGAATCCTATCAGGAGATGCAGGATTATTATAATGAGGGCTATGCGCCGGTTCGTTCAGGGCGTTGGTGGTTTTTTTCCAAAACGCCTTGGGGCGGTGGACGTATTTCCGGATTTGAACCCAATTGGTATCTCAATGAAAATAAAGATATTGGCCGCGATCCCGAATTACAGGAACAGGAAAGACTACATTCATGGATTCCTTCAGTCGGGCCAGGTCCCGGGTTCAATCCGCTCTCGCCGGCTTTTGCTTTGCTTGATCCGTATTGGAAAGAACGTTATTTCTATGATGAGCGTCCTTATCCTATTACCGGCCCGATGTTCAATGAGACAAGTCCTTGGGCAGGATTAAACGCTACGGTTGGTCAAGTTTTGAAGCCAAGGTTGAGGATGCATGTGGATGAAGTTAATCAGGCAATTGGTTTAGTCGGAGACTTCCCGGAAGGAACACGTTCTATGCCTGTGCCTTATGCCGATAGAATGTCCGGAATGTTGAATGGAGCCGTAGTTCAAAGTATGGCGAATAGTTCCCGTGGTGGCCAAGGGGCATCTTTTGGCAATATTGGCGTTGGTGGCGGGTACGGAGGTACCGGTAGGGATCTCGTTCCGGATGCCGATATTCAATCCGAATATGAGATGTCCTTAGGCAATGCACCGGTTGTTTCATACACTGAGGGCATCAGTTCGCCATTGAATCCGTTCTATCAAGCCGGTATGAGTGTATATCATACAACGGAGATGACGGGACTTCGCGGATATATGTTCCAAAGTATTTTTGGAGATTGGGGCACTGACCGGCCCGTTATGGAAAGTTTTGATGTTGGGAGTCTTGAGCAGAGTTGGTGGAAAGCAAATCTTGGCGGCGGACCATTGCCCTTTGAGAGTATGCAGGAAACTACTGAGATTATGCGTCGTTTCTGGCCTCATGAAAGATATAGCAATCTGCAATTTAATCCAATTCGGAATAATCAGCCGGACTGGATGCCGTCCGGCTCTACATATTTTGAGGACTTTACTCATGGCGATCCTTATGGGCGAGCAAAGGTCTCGAGAGAGGGCGTACTTGCCGGCCCCGGGTTTGAGAGAATGTGGGGAAATATTCTTGGCGATGATATGTATAGAAAACCGCGTGCCAGTATGATAGGATATGACTATGAATCACAGGTTAGATACTTTGCCGGTCTTAACTTATTCGCAACTCCGGTTGGAGCAAATGAAGATGCGACAGTATTAGGAGATGCTATTCACAAAAAGATACAGGATAACTTGGAACGTGCCGGGTACTTGGTCGAAGCGGAAAGGTCGGTACGTGATCCGGTTACCGGCATAACCGGTCATCTAGATGTTGTGATGGATACCGGTGAAGGAGAAACTGTTGTAGAGCTCAAGTCCGTTTCTCCCGGCCGTATGCAGAATTTGCCGGCTGAAGGATATGCGGAGCATAGAAGCCAGTTAAATTTCTATCTTGGTGTAGAAGGACAGCAGGCCGGTTTTTTATTCTACATAAACCAGCAAAATTTAAATGATGTAAGACTCATCCCCGTAGAATTTAGCCGTGAACAGATGAAGGAAGATATCGATCGTATGCAAAATGCGCGCAGTAGAGCCGCCAGCCTTATCGATCAGGGAATTGTGTCGCCTTATCAACCATATAGCGATACGGCACGAGCGATGACGCTCGCCCTATCCGCTCCATGGAGCGATGAGTACGAACAGACTTATCAGTCAGCTTTGGATGAATCCGGAGACGATCCGGCAATGCTCGCTCGACTTAAACGCTTTAATGCAATGGCTAACCAAATGAAGGAGAGGAAGAGGTTCACTCCATATAGATATAAGGGAGTGCAAGATCCGGAAGATGCGGATCTGTTCAGCCGTATAGCAGGGCCTGTTTGGGAAACATTCTCGCATCTTGATACGCCCATAGGAACCAAATTCCTTCCAGCTAGATCGGCATTAGAGGATTACGAAAGATCTGAGATTTATGGAGAAAACTTCGGGTCTTGGGATCGTCCGGTTCAGTCTTGGATTATCCCGACCGCTCGATCGGTAGCATCCAAGCCCGTTGCCTATGCCACCGGCTTTGGTGCAGTAATGGGAATGCTTTATGGTAGAGACGTGAAAGGCCGGGCGATTGGCGCCGCCGCCGGAGCCGGCCTCTCTTTTATGCTCTCATCCGGTCGTTCCATTTATGAAAACACAACAGGTAAGCAATGGATACCAAAGGAGACTCGTCGAAATCGGGCCATTGAAGAATATTTTAGTATGCTTGAGTATGTGAAATGGATGGGTATCTATAATAAAACGAAAGACTATGATGCTAAGGTTCGAGCAATGCGTACGGCATATGGGATGGATCCCGATAATTGGCAGTCTATTTATGCGGTGCCGGCTGCGGAAAGAGTTTATATTCGTGGTATGCAGAAGGAAACTAATCCAACAAACAGAGAACATATTTTGCAAATGGTATCGACTCCGGCTCGGCGAATTTTGCAATCTAAATGGGGAATGCATCCTGAAGGTCCCGGTGAAGGTCCCGCCGGTTATTTTCGTCGTCATTACTTGCCTCCGGCAAATTGGGCCGGCTGGCGGCCGGATATGGATATCGAAGATTATAAGGTTTCATATATCGATAATGAAGGACTGGATATGCACGATTTTAGCCAATGGGACGACGATGTCCGGCGTACCCGGGCTAGGGGCATTGAATTTACAAATTCGATAAACAGTCCCAGATATGGATGGGACAGAAATGCAAGGTATGTTAAAAAAGTTTTACGGTCCATAGGACTGGAGAGCGCGCAGATAGAGGGGCAGAGTACCGGCACAAATTCAAATACTTTGACACTTAATTCAACTCGCGATGTTACTAAACAAGTGGCTCAAAATGTAATCAATGGAGCATATGCATAAATGGCTGGAACTGAAGTCATATTAATTCAGAAGGGGCTTTGGGAGGAGCTTTGTGGTCTTATTGGCGAATTGGCAGCGGAGACCGAAACGGATAGATATAGGCGTGTGCAAGCCATCTTGGCCAGATACGCTCAAGTGAACCCTGTTCTTATGGCCATTGGCCCTGGCGAGGTAGATGGACTGATGGCCCGTGGTACAGCCATACTTTATGAAGACGGATATATGAATACGGTTTCAAGTCAAAGTATTCATTTTAATCTTAGTACGGAATATGTAAAAAAGACTCTCCCATCCGATCTCGAGGAGCTTATACTAAGTCTCGAATCCGGCTCCGTGAAAATTGGTGAGAAGAACCTCAGTATAGAAAGAGGGGTAATCGAGGTTTTTTACGAAGCAATTCAGAAAGAAACCGGAATCACGCCCGAGGCACTGGAGAAAAGATCGGATAATGCCGTTCAGGCTATTCTGGATCAGGATATGATCAGAATACAACGATTGGAATTTGAAGATCAGGGAGATAAATTACGCCTGATTGCAGTTCAAATGAATGCCAGTAAGGAACCAATTAAAGTAGAAATCGGTCAGGCTACCGAATTATACTCGGCTATGGAGAATGGTCGGCAATATGGAGAAAGGGGAGGCAATGTTATTTTAGGCAAAACCTCCGCTTTAGTAGATCCTACTACGGATGACTTGAGTCTATTAAGAAAAGTATTCACCGATAAGGAGCTTCTGGCAGACGATGAAAGATTCGTTGCACGATGCGCACAGCTCTCCGGAACTTCGGAAAAGAAACTTCAGTTAATTTTTCTAGTAGGACAAGAGTTGGATGAATCTACCAGAAAAGCGGTGCGATTCGATGAAAAATTATTAGCTTTTAAACGTAAGTATCTTCCTGAAGGCCCCATAAGTATTTTCGATGCCGGTGCAGGATACGCCGAATTAAGAACACCTCCACTCGTATTCCCGTCGGTAACGAATAATCCTATTGCGGGATTGAGCTTTAGAACGTATAATATCAATAAATTTGTGCCTGAGTTAGGTGGACGATGGAGTGAGGCTTTCGAGACGGCAAAACCGTATAGAGCAGTTGGCTCATCCGGTCAAAGCTTGGAAGATGTTTTGAAGGTAATAGACGTAATACAAAATAGACATGATAAGGATATTGTAGGATTGGATGTTGAGACAATTCCAAATGCCGGCTTGAAAGCGGCTCTTGGTTTAGGTAAAGGAAGAGCAGAAGATATTATTGTCTCGGCAGGATTGAGTAAAAGTCGCGGGTTCGCGGCCGATCAATCATTCCAAACTTTTACCAGACGTTTCAGTAAGTCTGAGGCCGAAATAACTAGGGCATATTTTAATAACTCTATCGATCGATTGGGTAAATATTTGAGTGGAGAGCAACAGTTTTCGGAAACCGAAGTTGCCGCTATTGCCGATGACTACACCAGTATAACTCAATGGTTCGGCGCATCTTCGGATCCTCTTGTATTCAATCAGGCCGACGTAGCGAATTACGAAAAGCAGCTTAAAACGGCGTTGGATAAATTGCCGGCAGATGATCCCAGAGTTGCCGGTATTAAAGCAAGAATGCTTGAATTCCAAGAACCGAAAGGTTCATATTGGGGTCAAGGATATGCCGGCGTTATGGAGGGCAAAAATACAGACGCCGGCTTCATTCCAAATATGTTTAATGATATTATGCAGCAGAATGACGGAGGTTTGGAGGATTATCTCAAGTTGGATAGCAATGTCAAGAAATTGGAGGCATTTAAGAGTTGGGTGACTGTCGAAGACAATGCCGGCGTTGTACTCGAACAACTACAGAAAACCGTTAATTTGGCCGCGACCAATTTGCAGAGTATGGGTACCCCAGGAGGGGAGATGCTTGATGTAATCCGGAAAGCTATTTCCGGAGCCAATGCCGTAGTTATGCATGAGAGTTACGATAAGCCTTTAATCGCCAAAGCTTTCGAAAATGCTTTTGGAAAGGAGCAGGCAGAAAGAATGATGGTAGAGATTCGAAAAGTTCCGGTTGCGGATATCGCATCTTTACATAAGCTACTACAGGAGATATTTGGCGATACTGCCGCAAGAGTCGGAGTTCAAGAACTAGTAGGTCTGATCTCGGCTGAAAAATTTCCATTTGGAGAAGTACTAACAAAAGACAGCAAATTGCATCGAACAGAATTCCATCAAGGTTCTCTGGACTTAGGTTATGAGCTTCTCTTGGCCGAGGATATTGCTAGTAGCGGGAATGTTCCAAAGATCAGGAGCTTGATAGATAGAGCTACAGAAAGCATTGATTTTGCAAATGTTATTGGAAACAAAGACGTTTGGTTTGTTCCTGGCGTAATATCGGGAACACCTGGCGGATCTCCTGAAGAGATACTAAATAAGTATGGTATCAATATGGAGTTGACGGATATTTTAAATCCGCACATCTCTCGATTGAGCGAGATGGATAAAAGATATCCATTTCCTGCCAGGATGCCATTTCAAATCGAGGACTTAAAAAGAACGGAATCGGGGGGGTTCCGGCTTATTACCAGAGCGGCCGTAGATGATCGATCCTCTACTTTTTTTATAGAAAGTGAGGCTAGTTTGCTTCGTTTGTTCAACGAATTTGGGATGGTTACCGGAGACAAGGAGACAATTAATAAATTTGCATCATATGAGATGTTGGCAAAAGCAATTGACGAAGAGCGTCGTCGATATATGGAAATTCTTACCGGAGAGAGTCGAGGCGGCGCTATGATTAAAAATGTTGCGGCGACGCTCGACACTAGAGTATATGATCCTATATCGTATGATGTAAAATTAAAGGATTTTGCCGATTATATCTATAAGAGTAAGCAGGGGAAAGGAGCGTTGTCTCCCGCTGAGGAAGCAAAGTATCTTGTAGAAACCACAGGGTATATAGCCGAAAGACTTCGTGATAGAGAGAGCGTTAATACGGTATCTAATGTAATGGCAGATGCTCTGATGGTTCATCATGGAGAACGTGTTTTGAAAGATATGGTGTTGCCTTTTGGTCCTAGAATGCCAAAAGAAGTAGTAGGAGCGATTGAAAAAGCGATAGGAGGAGATGTCTTTGATGTAGCTAATACATTCATGGCTGGCGGTCTTGCCGATTTGCGAGATTTACGTAAGGCCTTACCCAAACATCTTAAGGAATTAAATATTACTCAGGAGCAAAGAGACGTTATCGAGAAACGGGTTCTTGGTGAAACAGATAGTCTCGCCATACCTCCTAAAGCAGGAGTTATTCCCAAAGATGCCGCTATGAATATTCTCAACGAGAGAGCTATGTGGGCCGGGCGGGCGGCCGGAGTTCCTGATTTTGATATCTCCAATTTAATATCCGATAATATCAAGATCTTTTCGGATGCGTTTAAGGGAAGAGAAATGCGGACCATTGACTTAAGTAAAACCAGCGATGCTCTAGTAAAACAAATGTACGAGTTGCTTATAGATAAACAAAAGAGAGATTCCGTAGAGCCAGGACCGGGTAAAGCTCTTGCAAATTTGCGTTTCGGCAATATCTCCGGATTTGTGGAATTAGCGGATGAGCCTATGGTTAGAGATATGATGCCATATATGCCGGATATCTTCAAAACATATACTTCGGATGAATTGATGAGACTTGCTCAATCCTTGAAGGGAGTAGAGGGAACGGGAGTGGTACGAGAGATGCAGTCTATAGCCACAAAGGCGATAAGTTTCAGGTTAGGGGCTCCGTACGCCGAACCAATGGCAGCTGGCGTGATCAGAGCAGCTGAGCCTTTGGAAGAATTAGCTTCAACAATTAGAGCAAAAGGGCCGACGACGGCCATGATTGCCGGCGGATTATTTTTACTTGGTGCCGGTATCAATAAGGCATTCGTTGATCGTCTACCGGAAAGAGAGAGACTTCGAGATGATACGTCATACGTATCTACCGATGGTACAGTCATTCAAGGAGGCCGAATTGATGAAGCGAGTGTCGACGCATCCAATGAAAATCTTGGAATATCTGAAGGATCGAATATGATAGTGAATGGTATCAAAAATCCTATCAGCGCAGACCAAATTGTGAATCTTATGCAGAATAGATTTGGCGCAGTAGACGTAGACAGGAAAACAAAGAAAATGGATCCTGATCGAATTCGTACGATCCTTGGAAAAATGATATGAGTTTAGCCGAAGACATACGAGAAGTTGCAAAAGACATATCTCATTCCGTAGGCGGAGCAGTCTCTTCGGTTCAAAACGTCTATCCTCTCAAGGATGTGGGAGTTGATTTTAGGGCGCCTATTGGGAATTTGGGAGTACAAATCAGCGAGCTATTCATACCGGAAATCATAAACAGGGAAGAGAGATTACAGGGAGTATCCAGGGATTTGTATAAGCTACAGATTCTAGGAGAGAGGTCTAATAAAGAACTTGTCGCCCTATCCGAAGATCAAAAGTCTTTGATCGCAAGGGGCTATACTGCGGAAGCGGAGGCCTTTACGCCTGCAACAAAATCATTCTTTAATGCTATTAATGGTTTTGTCGCCAAGACACAATCTGCCGGTTGGTCTAACAAAATGGAGAAGGGAACCAATCAACTTACGATGTATGGTAGTCGGTTGCTCGCTCTTCCATATGCAGAGTGGTCGGGAAGAGATCAGTTCGTAAAGATCGGCAGATTTCAAGATGAAGAATGGTATGCAAGAACACTTAAGGAGTTCTTTAAGTCTGCGGATGCATCCGGAGTGCAGGATGTTATAGAACGTCAGGCTGTTCCTGTTATTTATGTTCACCCTGAAGACGTTAAGAGGCTATTCCAGGATCCGGAAGTTGTACGGAAAATCGGTAAAGAATGGGAGTTTAAGAATCCATATCAACAGGTATTTAAGGCTACAAGAGATCCGCATGAGTCTCTCCATTCTTTCCAAACAGCTCTTTTAAGAGTGACGGAGAATGTAAAACAAGGTACGGCCGTATTTGATCCACGAAGTCTCGGTCCCACTCAAATAGACTTTGATACCGACTTACTTGGCCTATGGGTTGCCGGAATGCGCAACCTCGTAAAAAATACGAAACAGTTTCAAAGTCATCTTATGCATTGCATAGAAGATATGCGAAATATGAGTACGGGAGCTAAATATAATATAGCAGAGTATCAGGCTATAAAAGTATATTATGCGGATCGACTCGATAATTTGATGGGCATGCCTCAAACTCTAAAGAATATAGGTCAGAATGACTTGGCCAATCAAGTCGATTCTATGCTGAAGCAGGATATGAAAGATTTTGCCGGCTT
>Ga0210051_1005490_pt1 | contig 12125 bp, 11 predicted proteins | sample CryGey092014_all_FD_185464 | JGI IMG/M metagenome (GOLD analysis project Ga0210051, IMG submission 185464) | Groundwater microbial communities from aquifer - Crystal Geyser CG23_combo_of_CG06-09_8/20/14_all (SPAdes) (version 2) | ecosystem: Environmental > Aquatic > Deep subsurface > Groundwater...
AGGGATTAAAGTCTCACTATCCAAAGCCTCAGCTACCGGGCAGGCAAATCTACACATCTTAGGACAAAATGTGCAGTAAGTTATCTCTTTCTTGAATTTATCCAGCATCTCACAACCCCATCTTCCTTAATTGTAATCGCTGATTTTATATCAGCGCCAATTAAAATTGGCGATTACATTCTTAATTATTTATCCAACCCCATCTTCCCTGGATTTAAGATATTATTCGGGTCAAGCACCTGCTTAAGTCTTTTGTAGACCTTCATTGCTCCTCCTAATTCTCCCTCCATAAAATTAGCTTTAGCTATTCCCACCCCATGATGATGACTAATAGTTCCTCCCGCTTTAGCACAAGCAGATAAAGCAAGCTCCCAGATTTTTGAGAAGAGCTCTTCACTCTCTTCTTTATCCTTACCCCGAGATAAAAAAGAAAAATAAACAGAACATCCTTCTTTGTAAGCATGAGAAAAGTGAGCCATAATAAAGGCATAAGGAGAAACAGCAGATTTTACTTCCTCGTAAAGATTAAATAACTTATCCCAGGTTCCAGCCACCTCAATAGTATCGGCAAAAGCTCCACTCTTAAAGACTTTAGAGAGATTATAAGCAACATCAAACCTTGTCTCCCACCAGCGAATACCCATCTTTTCTCCTAAATCCTCCCCTCCTTCAACCCGACAAATATTATCACTTACTCTCTTCTCAGTCTCAATTATTTCCCTGTCTCCCTCAAACATAAAGATTAAAAGACATCTTCCCTTTACCAAAGAGGCAAGCTTATTAACCATCTGAGGCTTTAAGAAGATTAAATCTTCAACTTTATCCTTAGCCATCTTTAAAATCCGCCTCCCTTTAGATTCTTTCTTTTCCCCGGTTAATTTAAAAACAAAAGTATCTAAAGGGTCATATAAGCGGACCGAAGCTGGTCTAACCCCTCTTCGCAAGATCTTCCTAATCGTCTCTAGACCTAAGGCTAACTCACCAAACATAAATCCACTAAATGCTCTTAATTCTGGATAAGGAGAGACTCTTAAGGTTGCCTTAGTGATTACCCCTAAGGTTCCTTCTGAGCCAACAAAGGTTTGAGTAAAATCAGGACCAGTTGCTGATTTGGGAGTAGTCTTTGTCTCTAAGATATCACCATCAGGCAAAACGACTTGCATACTTAAGACCATATCCTCAATCTTTCCATACTTTGTAGAAAGCTGACCAGCTGACCTGGCCGCTAGCCAGCCACCTAAGGTTGAGCAATAAATTGATTGCGGATGATGTCCTAAGGTATAACCCTTCCTGTTTAATTCTCGCTCCAAACGCTCTCCAATAATTCCTACCTCAGCAGTTACAGTTAAAGACTTATCATCCAGGGATAAGATTTTATCCATCTTCTTCAGGTCAAGGATTATCCCTCCCTTTATTGGAAGAGTTCCTCCACAGACTCCTGAGCCTCCGCCAAAGGGGATAACTGGTATCTTCTTCTCTTGAGCAAATCTTAAAAGACGAGAGATTTGCTGGACATCCTTTGCCCAGACAATGTAATCAGGAGGATACCTTATCTCACCATCTCTTAGCCAGAGAGAAGTCTTTGACCACGAATCACGGGAATAGGAGATACGGTCAAGCTCAGATTTGGACACATCTTCTTCACCAAATATCTCCGATAAAGCCTTATAAACTCCTTCGTCCTTGCTGCTTGGTTTCAAAATTTGCCGACTAAACACCATAATCTCCTTTTCTTCTTATTATACTACGAGCGGCTCGGAGTGTCAAACGATAGGCGGGGTTTCCTAACCCCGCATCCTGTCATTCAGGCTGTGTTATAATTAAGTAAAGTGTGAAAATGAAAATTTTTTCTCCCACTTTACCCTTTATATCATGAAATATTTGGGATTTCACTGTTGTTTCAGCATTGTTTTTATTGGTTTCCTCCCACTTTTAAAATTCATAAAATGTTATGACACAGCCTGATTGCGACCCCGTATTAAATACGGGGGAAGCAATCCCAATATGTGTTTTTTTATTTTATCTTTTATCTTTAATTTTCCTTCGTCAGTTCCTCAATCTCTCTCATCACCATCTCACTTATCTTATCTACCAGCTCTTTTTTTATCTCCCGGTTATAAAACTCATCAAGATAAATTGGTTTGCCAATAGAGACTCTTACCTTAGCTAATCTAAGAAAGACCTTGCCCTTAGGCAAGGCTTTGTCTGTGCCCGATAAGGCTACCGGGAGGATAGGAGCTCTCCCTTTAAGAGCCAGGTGAGCTACTCCTGATTTAGCTTTCTGAAGTCTTCCGTTAATACTGCGCATCCCTTCGGGAAACATTCCCAAAACTTTTCCTTCCTTTAAAATCTGTAGGGCTTTTTCTATTGACTTATAATCTGGTTTTCCTCGTTTAATCGGAAATGCTCCCCAGATCTTAATTAAAAGACTAAATAAGGGGATATGAAATAATTCCTCCTTAGCCATAAAATATATCTTTCTTTTAAGGCTGGCACCTAAGACTCCGGGGTCAACAAAACTTTGATGGTTAGCGGCAATAACTAAAGCTCCCGATTTAAGCTCATTCTCCCTACCTTTAACCTCCCAATGATAAATATATTTTAAGATAAACCTAAAGATTAGCCAGGCGCATCTGTACCACACTAACTATCTCCTCAACAACCTTTTCAATGCTCTTTCCATCACTATCTACTACAAGAGCACCCGAGGCTTTTCTTAAGGGAGCAATAAGCCTTGTGCTATCATTATGGTCACGAACCTTAATCTCTTCCTCAATCTTTTTTAGGTTAACTTTAAATCCTTTATCAACCAATTCTTTATATCTTCTTCTTGCTCTCTCCTCAACTGAGGCGGTAAGATAAATCTTTGCCTCCGCCTGGGGAAAGACTACCGTCCCAATATCCCTCCCTTCCATCACCACCCCACCTTCTTCCCCCATCTTCCTTTGCAAAGAAGTCAAGTGGTCTCTAACACCCTTAATTGCTGAGACTGGCGATGCAAGCCTACTTACCTCCGGCGTTCTAATCTCTTCTGTTACCTCTTCCCCATCAACAAAGACTCCTCCCTCTGGCTTTAACTTAATCTCCATCTGATTAGCTAACTTTACAATCTCTGCCTCTTCTAACTTTTCACTTTTCACTTTTAACTTTGAACTTTTTATCGCCTTCCAGGCTACTGCCCGATACATTGCCCCAGTATCAATATAAAGATAACCCAATCTTTTAGCTACTAACTTAGCCACTGTGCTCTTACCAGCTCCCACTGGCCCATCTATAGCAACAATCAGTCTCTTCATCTTCTCTTCCAGGTTCCTGGGGTCTGACTCATATTACAAGTGTCAGATTGCCACGCTCCTTCCAGTCCCCTTTGCTTTGAGGTTACTTCATCCGCCTTGGGCCGACTCGCAATGACATTCTCCGGCTCACCGCAATGACAATAATGGTTTTACTGAGCATTTCCAATTATACCCCTTTTTTCAAAAAAATCAAACTTCTTGCAACTTCCTGCAATTATATATAAAAAAAGCCAAGCCAAAATTTCTATTTAGCTCAGCTATATCTCAGGTTTAACCTACCTTGCTACCTGCCTGCATTTCCTGTCTGTCGTGCACGGCACGGACAGGTAGAGTGATAGGGAAGAAAAGCATTTACGATTAAATCAGGAGTGATTGGCGCTAATATAAAATCAGCGCTTACATTTGTTGAACCTGACCCCTTTCACAAACCTACCACCCGATACCTAATCTTTGGGATAATATCCTTGGCAAGCCGGCTCTTTCTATCTTCTCCTGAGCAACCTCTACTGGATAATCAACTCTTTTTACTTCAATTGATTTCTTCTTAGAATCATAAATTCCAAAGCTTGCCTGCGGGTTTCTATCCCGGGGCTGACCCACACTACCACAGTTAATGATGTAACGATAACCTTCCCTGACTTCTATAGCTCCCCCCGACCAGAGCGGTATTTGCTGACAAAAGCTACTGCCTTCCTCCATCTGATAATATTCAGCAATATGGGTATGCCCAATAAAGCAAACTTGGGTATCTTGAAGAGAAAGACTCTCCCTTGCCTCCCAACAGGAAGTAATATAATCACCGGGGCCTACCAAAGAGTCATGAACAAGAGTAAGGTGCCCGGGAGGCACCTCAAGAATTAGTCTTTCTTTTAAACTTTGCAAAAATTCTTTATTTTCAGGGGTTAATTGCTTTTGTGTCCAGAGAATAGCCTCCCGGGCATAGGGATTAAAATCATTTAGGTCATAATTCCCCACTGCCGCCAAGTCATGGTTGCCGACTATAATAGAAGAGATCTTAGAGCGAATAACCTCACAACACTCATTAGGGTTAGCTCCATAGCCAACCACATCTCCGAGGCAAATTATCCTCTCTACACTTTTAAGCTCATCTAAAACGACCGTTAGTGCTTCTAAGTTCCCGTGAATATCAGAGATAATTCCACAGAGCACCGCAACTCTCCTCCCATTTGAGTTCATTGAGTTCATTGAGTTCATTGAGTTCTTTGAGTTCATTGGAGAGTAGTAATAGGAGTGCTGGTAGGAGTGCCTTCAGGCACGATAAATAAAGTTCATTTTCTAATCTCTAATTCCCTAATTCCCCAATCCTCAGTCAGGTTATACCCTTTAGCTATTCTCTCTAAACAAAGGCACCAGAGCACCAGAGCAGGAGAAAGTCCACAGTCCACAGTCCATAGTCCATAGAGGACAGAAGTAAATCTTTGTTTCAAAACCTCATAAAATGGGAATAAGACTTAGGGGGGAGACTAATTCATAAGTATCAAAGCTGAAGAATGCCAATTCTATCTTCTACCCAGCTGTAGGGGCTTGATTTATCAAGCCCGTTTTCAATCTACCCGACTTTAGTCGAGGGTAGAGGGACTTTAGTCCCTATATATGGGCTAAAGCCCTAAAAACCCTGCACTAAAGTGCGGTAGAAGTAAACCATGGGCTAAAGCCCTGTAGAAGGAAGCTTTAGGCTTGACATTTGAATCTTAGCATTTGACATTTTAAGGCTAATATGGTATAATTAAAAAGAAAGGTAAAAAAGAAGATGAAAAATTCAGGGAAGAGTCTTTTAATGATCTTAGGGGTAATCCTTATTCTTTCCAAGCAAGCTAATAGTTATACTGAGATGACTATTGACCCCTCTCCCAAAACTACTAATCTAAAAGATGTCTTTAGTCTAAATATAAAGATTACTGAAGCGCCGGAACTAATAAGTTCGGTAGCAGTTGGACTTTATTTTGATATTGGTTCTCTGCAGGTAACTGACTCCTCAGGCAACAAAGTTGACAAGCTCACTCCCCTGAGAAGTGATTGGACCTTGAAAAATGTTGTAGTAAATGACCCTGAGCCCGGAGGAAGAGGAGAGATAAGATATGATGTAGGCTTTGCTGACAGCACAGGACCCATCACTCTCCAAGCACCCGTAACAGTAGTAACTATTTATTTTAAGGCAGTAGGCTCAGCAGTGAATAGCAGTGTAGAATTTTTTTATTCTGAAGTTTACTTAAAGGAAAGTGGAACTACATTTCCCACTACTTTCAATGGCTCAGTTACTATTGTCCCTGCCTCAGTAATGCAACCTTTGAATCCTACCTTAGGAGTAACCTCTTTTAAATTAGACTGGGGACCTGACCCTGAGGACCTCAACGAATCACCGCCAATTGCTTGCTACTCGGTTGAATATAAAGAAGAGGGAGGAACCTGGAGTAGTAATTGGGGAGGAGAGGACCATTCTTGTGTCAATTATACTTATTGCAATTTTACAGGAATAGCCGGGCATACTTATTATTTCCATTGTCAGGCAAGGGATACTGAAGGGAACTTGGGGACTTGGTCAGACACTATTCAAACTAAGATTACCAAATTTGTAGCTGGTGCTCTTCCTGACCCCATAGTCCCCAATGACTTAATTATTACTGTCCTGGCTACTGAGGCTCAAAGCTCAATCCCGGCGGTTAAAGTTACACAATCTGGTGCCCCTTACGAGACTGTGCCGATGACCTTAATCCAGGATAAGACCTACAGCGGCACTTACCACCTCTTAGCTGGATATGATGGTCAGGCTACTCTAAATATTAATGATGGGGAAGAGATCTTTTACTTTGATGTAAGCACAGTAGGAAAGCTTGCCGCCATCCTAAAAAATTTTGATGAAAGAGTAAAGATGGAATTTGCCCCTGATACTTTCAATAAGGATACCTTAATAACTATAATCCCCTCGGAATTCTTCAATCAAACCACCCTTTCTAAAAATAAGAGCTTAATTATGCCTACCCAACTTCTACCAGTGGGCAAAGCTTACTATTTAGGCTCCCCAAACATAAGACCAAACCAGCCAATAAGTTTAACCTTAAATTATCAGGAAGAGGAGATTGAAGGAATACCCGAGAGTAAACTAAGTATTTATGTCTGGAATGGAGCTAACTCCTGCTGGGATTATCAGGAAGGAAGAGTTGATAGCGGCAATAATAGTATCACCACCAAGATTAGCCACTTTCAAGCTTATATGATTTTAGCCGATACAATATCTCCTTTAATTAATAATGTATCTCCAGTTAATTTAGAAGAAGTGAGTAACAGCCAACCTACTATCTCAGCAACTTTAATTGATTCAGGCAGTGGTATTGACCCCTCAACTACTTCTATGTCTTTAGATGACAATAAAGTTGAGCCTGACTTTGACCCCAGCTCAGGAGTCTTATCTTACACTCCTTCCACTCCTTTATCCGCAGGTCTGCATACTTTAAGTATTGAAGTGAGTGATAAAGTAGGAAATAAGACTAAGTTAGTAGGTAGTCATTTTGATAGCCCATCATCCTTAGTTATTAATGAAGTTCATAACTACCCTAATCCAGCCACTACCTTCACTACCTTCGTCTATATACCTTCAGCAGGAACTATTAGCAGTGTAAAGATTGAAGTTTACAATTTAGCTGGTAAACATATTCTCACTTTACCTGGGGAGAACGGCGGTAAGTATGAATGGGACTGGGAGAAAGATAGCAATCTACGATTAGCCAATGGCGTTTATATTTATCGCATTGTAGCCTCTGACAGCAGCGGCAACACAGTAAGGAAGACGGGAAAATTAGCAGTATTAAGATAGAAGGTAGCCGCATCCCCTGATTCAATCAGGGGTAGCCTGCGCCTATAACGAGAACACCCAATATGGTAGCCGTAGGCTTTAGCCTGCGTCTTAATGGGTTGATTAAACTGACTGAGGAAAGATTATAAGGAGAAAAAGATGGATATAAAGAGAGGAACTATTGTTACTTTCTTACTCTTACTCCTTGCTGCTGGCTGTGGTGGAGGGGGTAATGGAGGTCAAGATACAGCCTCCTCCCATATCACTGCCGGATGGAATAACTATAAAATATCTGCTTACGATTCGGCTATAAGCGAATTCAACAAAGCTCTTACCTTAAATCCCACTGATTCTGAAGCATCCCAAGCTTATTGTGGCTTAGGCTGGTGCTATCGGCAGAAAGGCAATTGTGGGGAGGCTATCACCAAATGTGATCTGGCTATAGGTAGAAATTCCAGTAATGCTGATGCTTATCTGGCTAAAGCCTCTGCTTACCTTTCTAAAGGTGGAGGAAAGAGTGACTTTGAGAAAGCAGTAACCGCTGCCAACCAGGTCCTCATCATAAACCCTTCTTATTCTTTCCCTTATGACTCTAATATAAATTATTTAGATGTGTATAGCTTGTTAGCAGTTGCTCATCTTAATTTAGGTAATTACCTAGAGGCTCGAAATTATGTTGATATTGTCCTTGCTAAAGACCCTAACAACATCACCGCCCAAAGAGTAGATGAGATCTTAAAGAGCATTAATCAGTAGACGCCTGTGGCGTAAATTCCAAAATCCAAGCACCAAATTCCAAATAACACCCTTCTAGGTGTCACTCCAAAATCCACCTAAAACCTAAAACCTAACACCAAACACCCAACGCTTTACAATTTATGCTACAAAATAGTAATCACTGTAATCACTTTAAAGGAGGGAGTCATTATGTTTAAAAAGAAAGAGGGGTTTACTTTAATTGAGCTTTTGATTGTTATCTCCGTAATTGCTATCTTGGCTTCAATTATCATTCCCAGTTTCAGAGGAATGCAGCAGGAAGGAGATATAGTTGCCGCTCAAGGAGACCTGAACACCTTAAAGACAGCAACAGAATCTTACTATTTACACAACAATCGCACCTACCCTACCTCCCTGACTGAGCTCCTTAGTGCTTCTCCTCAGATTGTTCCCTCAATACCAAAGGACAGATTTAGCACTTGTTCCCCACCCTGTGATTATAATTATACAATCGTTTCCGGGACTAACTATTACATAATCTGGTCAAATGGACCTAATGAGGTTAAAGACTATAGCCTAACCACTGATACCCCTCCTAAAATAGACAAGTCTTCAATAAAAGATGACATTATTACTACTAATCTCTCTATTGAATAGGAGATTTATAGATGCGCCTTTTAAAAGACCAATCCGGGTTCACTCTCTTAGAGATTATGCTTTCTACTATTATCTTAGTAGCCGCCTTAATCCCGGTCTTAAACTTATATTCCAGTGGTTTTGTGGGAAGTGAAGATGCAGAAATGGTCACCAAATCCTTAAATTTAGCCCGGGGAAAGATGGAGGAGGTTAAAGGCTTAGGTTATTTTGTCCCTCTGGGTGAGGAGACCTTAGCCTTTGGTGAGTTTAATTTAGAAAAGGTTAATCTTCTTCTTTCTAAAGAGAGCCTTGAATCTAAAGATAATTTTATTTCCTGGTTTTCTGAGCCTAATCTTGAGCCCGAGAAGATAAGAATAGTCATTCAAGTAGAATATGTAGATGAAGGTAACCAACCTTCCTTTTTGGAAACTAATTTAAAAAGAGTAACTGTTACTACCTTTGCCAAGGAAAAGAGTAGAGAAATTACTAAAAAGACCGAGATGGTAAGTTTAATTAGTAAGATATAAATAAAATCAAAAATCAAAAATAAAATATAAAAAACACAAATTAAAACTCAAAAATAAAGTTCAAGAATAATTTTTACATTTTGCTCTGTCATTTTTATTTTTTCATTTTTATCTTTGATTTAAAATCAGGATTCCTGAACCTGTCAGGAACAGGTTTGGATTTTACGCCGCAGGCGTGAGGGTAGTCTTATGTTAAAATTATTAAAAGAGCAAAAAGGGATGACCTTATTAGAGCTCCTCTTAGTAATCTTAATGCTTAACATCCTGCTCGGTTGTGTCTATGCAATTTACAGCATTGCCCTTGCTTCCTGGGAAGTAGGGGTAGTCCGCTGTGAGATTATCCCTCAATCCCGCATTGCCCTGGAAAAGATGAGTCGGGAGTTAACTTCAGCCAAGAAAGGAAGTATAGAGGTCTTATTTCCTCTCCTTCCTTCTCCTTTCCTTCAGTTTTCTACTCTTGAGGATAAGACTTATCGCTACTACTTCTATGACGATAAACTTTTAGAGGCTAATATTAGTGAAGGTGATGACCCCGAGAACGGAGAAGGGACAATTTTGATCAGTGGGGTTACCACTCCTACTCTCTTTACTTTTGACGGTAATATGATTACTATTATCTTAATAGCCATAAAAGATAAGGAGTTAATAAGCCTGGAGACCAAAATCCAACCAAGGAACTAGCAACATTCTTTGAATTTTGAATTTTGAATTTTAAATTGTAATTCGCAAATTAAGAATTAAAAATTAAGAATTGGAGCGAAGCGACTTGGGGTTATGAATAACAAAAAAGGTGTTGCTCTTTTAACTGTAGTTCTCTTTGTCTTTACCCTCTCTTTAATGGGGATTACCTTTCTAGCTATGATCAATACTGACCTGCGGGAGGTAGATAGTCAGTATCAGGAGCAGCAAGCCTTTTACTTAGCCGAGGCTGGAGTTCAAAAGGCTTTGTGGTATTTAAATAGGGGGGAGGCACCCCCCACAACTTCTCAACCACTAACTATTGACAATCCCCCCCAGGAGGTAGGCAGATATACGATGACAGTTAGCGGTGTTGACCCGCTGAATATCTCCTCTACCGGAATAGTAAAGGCTGGCTCAGCTAAAATAGAGGTAAGTATAGAGGCTAGGGATAATCCCGAGACGCCTTTTCCTGATTATTCTCCTTTGGGAGGAACCTGGACCCAAAAGTATGTGAGGTGAATAATGCCTACTTTTTCTTATAAAGCAGTGGATAGCTTGGGAAAGGAAACCTCAGGCGAGATGATTGCTGATAACCAGCAAGCATTAATAAAGATACTCAGCGAAAAAGGGTATGTGGTCACTTCTATTGAAAAAGAAAAAGAAGAGAAGAAGTGGACTTTCTGGGACAGATTTAAGGGAATAAGAAATGAAGACCTATCCTCCTTTACCACCCAGTTAGCAACTATGGTCTCCTCCGGGCTCTCCCTTCCTGATTGCTTAGAAGACTTATCCTCACAAACCGAAAACTTAAGATTCCAGAAAATCTTAAAAAAGATTAAAGAGGAAGTAATCGGAGGAAAAGATTTATCCTCAGCCTTAAGTAAATATCCGGCCATATTTCCTCCAATTTATGTCAATATGGTCCAGGCCGGAGAAGTTGGGGGAGCTCTGGAGGTAATCTTAAAGAGACTCTCCTCATTTTTAGAGCAGGAAAATAATCTCCGGCAAAAGATAAGAACAGCAATGACCTACCCGCTAGTCTTATTAGCAGTAGCAGTCTTAGTGATAATTTTTATTCTGGTCAACTTTATACCCAAGTTTGTAGCCTTATTTTCCCGCATGGGAGTAAGCCTGCCTCTGCCTACCTTAATTCTTTATCAGGGAAGCCTCATCTTACAGCGGTTTGGGCTCCTACTTCTAATTGGACTCTCTCTCCTAATAATAGTGATTAGAAATTATTTTAAGACCCCGGCCGGAAGAAAACAATTTGACCGAATGAACCTTGGCTTACCTATATTTGGAAAGCTAAATCTTAAAGTATCTACTTCTCGATTTCTGCGCACCCTGGGAACTTTATACTCAAGTGGGGTCCCCATATTACAGTCTTTAGAGGTAGCCAAGCAAACGATGGGAAATACCGTCTTGGCTAGGCGATTATCCAGTGTAGGAGAGCAGGTTGGAGGAGGAGAAAGTATTGCTGAGCCTTTAAGGATGAGTAGATTATTCTCCCCGATGGTAATTAGAATGATCTCTACCGGAGAAAAAGCTGGAGCCCTAGACCAGATGTTAGATAAAGCCGCCGACTTTTATGACCTGGAAATAGAAAATACCGTTGAGCGACTATCGGCACTGCTTGAGCCTTTAATCTTATTAGTAATGGGAGGACTTGTTGGCTTTATTATGGCCTCTACCTTACTGCCTATGTTTCAGATGGTAAAACTACTGCGGCACTAATTGTAGGGGCTTGATTTATCAAGCCCTCATCTTTAACTGTCATTGCGAGGGGCGAAGCCCCGAAGCAATCCTGGAGTGCACAAAGCTGTTGTTGCCTGCATGTGTCAAATCATTTAAGTAGGTAACCCAACCAGAGGTTGCCTGCCTGCGCCGAGGCAGAGGCAGGCAGGCCTGCTCGGTCAGGATTTGTAATTCTGACCGTTCGGTAAGAAGGGATTTGAAATCCCCATACATTGTGGGGGCAGGATTATAAATCCTGCCCCAGCAGTAGGGTTGCGGGACAGGAATGTCCCGCCTATCGAGGGGTCTGACCCCACCACGATAGGCGGGGACATCTCCCCCCGCTTTATCATTCAGTCTGATATGAAAAAAAAACTCTTTATCTTTGCCCTAATTGTGGTTGGATTTACCTCGGTAGTAGGGCAAGTATTACTACTTAGAGAACTAATCACTGTCTTTTACGGCAATGAACTCTCCCTGGGAGTAATCTTTTCCAGCTGGATGTTCTGGATAGCCATAGGCAGTTTCTTCTTAGGAAGACAGGCTGGTAAGTTCAAGCAAAAGCTAACCCTTTTTATCATCAGTCAAATCTTACTCTCTTTAGCCTTGCCCTTGGAAGTTTTAGCTATAAGATTAATTAGACCTATCTTAAACATACCACCCGGGGAGATTATTGGTTTCTCTTTTATGTTTTACTCCTCTTTTTCCCTCCTTGCCCCCTTA
>Ga0210051_1005492_pt1 | contig 12124 bp, 10 predicted proteins | sample CryGey092014_all_FD_185464 | JGI IMG/M metagenome (GOLD analysis project Ga0210051, IMG submission 185464) | Groundwater microbial communities from aquifer - Crystal Geyser CG23_combo_of_CG06-09_8/20/14_all (SPAdes) (version 2) | ecosystem: Environmental > Aquatic > Deep subsurface > Groundwater...
GGGCTTTTTTGACCGATGAATACCGCCTTTTTGAGACGCAAAGGGAGTTTGAAGAGATATTTTTTGCACCCGATTTTCAAGTTGCCAAAACCATTCTTTTGGAAAGAGAGCCGGCCCGTCCGCTGCAGCCGGCAACAAAAAGTCAGGCAAAAATTGTTGATTATACGACCAATAAGGTGGTCTTGAGTACCGAGAGTGATGCCGATCAGCTGCTTTTCCTTTCGGACAGTGATTATCCTGGTTGGCAGGCGTTTGTTGATGGTCAAAAAACGATAATTTATCGAGCCGATTACGCTTTTCGAGCCGTTTTTGTGCCGGCTGGCCAGCATCAGGTTTTGTTTCGTTACCGGCCCCAATCTTTCGTTTGGGGTGCTAGAATAAGCTTAGCCAGTCTGATTTTAGGGTTAGTTTTAATCTCATGTTTAAAAAGAAGGCCTTTTTAATTTTACTATTAATCCTTGTTTTTCCAGCCACGCTGGCTCTTTTTCGCCCCGGTTTTTTTGTTTCCGATGACGGCGATTGGATGGTAATCAGGCTTTCGGATTTTCACCGTAGCTTTGTGGCCGGTCAAATTCCGGTGCGTTGGGCGGCCAGACTCAATTATGGTTACGGTTACCCTGTTTTTAATTTTTCTTACCCGTTATCGCTTTATTGGGGAGAAGGCTTTCACCTTTTGGGTTTCTCCTTTGTTGATTCGGTTAAGTTGGTTTTTATTTTCAGCTTTTTTATTGCCGCGGTGTTAATGTATTTTTTTGGTCGAGAATTATGGGGAGAGTGGGGAGGAGTGCTGGCGGCAATTTTTTATACTTACGCGCCTTACCGGTTGTTAGATACTTATATTCGCGGCTCTCTGGGGGAAGCGATGAGTTTTATTTTTGTCCCTCTAATTTTTTGGATGATTGCCAAGCTGGGCAAAAGGCAGTGCTGGCGTGACGTTGCCATCGGCGCTTTGGCTTATGCTGGCTTGCTTGTTTCTCATAATATTATGGCCCTGCTTTTTACGCCGCTAATTTTCGGCTACATGGGTTATTTGGTTATAACGCGCGGGCGCAGTCAACGGCGCCCCTACATAGGCTTTTTGTTAATGATCATTTTGGGTTTGGGTTTGGCTTGCTTTTTTTGGCTACCGGCCCTTTACGATAAGCAATTCACGGTTTTAAGCCAGTTTAGTGTCGCCAATTTTCAAGATCATTTTTTTAATCTCCAACAGCTTTTAGCGCATTTAGGTTTGGTTCAGCTTTTGACGGTAATTTTTTCGGCGATTTTTTTAACCAAACTAAGGCGGCAAACGAGCTTTTTTCTTTTCGTTCTGGCGGCAACTTTATTTTTAGTCTTGCCTCTTTCTCTGCCTGTATGGCAGGCAATCCCGCTTCTTTGGTGGGTGCAATTTCCTTGGCGGCTTTTAGCTGTAGCCACTTTTTGCAGCGCTGTTTTGGCAGGCAGCGTTAGCCATCAGTGGCTGGCGATGCTTTTGCTGGCCTTAGTAATTTTGCTTAATGTTAACCACGCTAAGCCCCAAGTTTTTGTTAATCAGCCGGAAAGTTTTTATGCGACCAACGAGGCGACGACGACGATCCAAGACGAATACATGCCGATTTGGGTGAAGGAAAAACCGGTCAGTCACGCCAACCAAAAAGTAGCCCTGGTCGCCGGTGAGGGGCTGATCGAAAAGCTGGTTTTTAATTCTAAAAAAGTTAATTTTGATCTTCAAACCAAGACCGATAGCGTGGTGCAAATTAACACGCTCTTTTTTCCTGGCTGGCAGGTAAAAATTGATGGCCAACCGGTGTCGCTTGATTACGACAACCCTCAGGGTTTGATTACTTTTGCGGTGCCGGCCGGCAGTTATCGGGTGTTGGCTGAATTTGGCGAAACCAAAATTCGCTTGACAGCCGACGCCATTTCCTTGGTCAGCTTGTTGGTAGTGGCGGGTTTATTAATTAAGGATCGAAAAAAATGAAAAGAATTTCGCCGATTGCTTATCACTTATTACTTATCGCCTGCCTGTCCTGTTTTGCCATCTGGCCTCTTTTTCATCTCGGTTTTTTTCCGATGCATGATGATACCCAAGTTGCTCGTGTCAGTCAGCTGGCAGCAGCGCTCCAAGACGGTCAACTGCCGGTTCGCTGGGTGGCCGATTTGGGCTACGGTTACGGCTACCCGCTTTTTAATTTTTATGCCCCCTTAGCTTATTACGTGGGTGGCTTTCTTAATCTGGTTGGTTTTGATGCTTTGGTAGCTACCAAAATGATGTTTGGTCTAGGCATTATTTTGGCCGGCGTGAGCATGTACTTTTTGGCCAAAGAATTTTGGGGTCGCAAGGGTGGCGTGGTAGCGGCCCTGTTTTATGTTTATGCCCCTTATCATGCAGTCCAAATCTATGTCAGGGGGTCAGTGGGCGAGCTTTGGGCTTACGCTTTTTTGCCGCTGGTGTTTTTAGGAGTTTACCGAATTTTTAAGGTCCTGCCCGGCGCTGTTCTGCTGGCCGGTTTGAGTTTGGCAGCCGTCATTTTATCGCACAACCTCACCGCCTTGATGCTGGTGCCCTTTTTGGGAATTGTTTTGGTGATTTTATTTTTTACTTCAAAAAATAAAAAATCATTCTTAATTCTTAATTCTAAATTCATAATTTTGGCGCTAGGTGCCAGCGCTTTTTACTGGTTGCCGGCTTTGACGGAAATGCGTTTTACCAAAGTTTTTGGTCAGCTTGGCGGTGGGGCGGACTGGCGAGATCATTTTGTTTTCCCCAATCAGCTTTGGACTGGCCTCTGGGGGTTTGGTGGCTCGGCCCCTGGCCGACTGGACGGGATGAGCTTTGCGATCGGCAAGCTCCATTGGTTGGCGATTGGGGTAAGCGTGGCTTTGTTAATTTGCCAAATTTGTAGGGGCGACCCTGATGGTCGCCTTGCGCGATTGGGCGGACACAAGGCCCGCTCCTACATTTTGGCTGCTAACCTAGCTATTTTCGGTTTGGCCATTTTTTTATTGCTGCCGCTTTCTTCATCGGTTTGGCAGCTGGTAAAACCGATGGCCTTTATCCAGTATCCGTGGCGGTTTTTAGTTTTTGCTGTCTTGGCCGCTTCCTTCGCCGCCGGCAGTTTAGCTTCATTATTCCCCAAAACTTCAATGATATATATCATTGTATCAATAGCTTTAGCGGCAGGAGTAATCGGTTTTAATCAAAAATATTTTCAGCCGCAAAAGGATATTAGTCCTGATTATTTGAGTGAAATGAATATCAAGTGGACGACTTCTAAAGTTTCCGATGAATATCTGCCCAGAGACTTTCCGGTGCCGGCCAGCCAGGAGGAAGTAGCTTGGCAAAAAGTGATGGTTTTGTCCGGCCAGGCGCAAATCAGCCAGACAGTTTTCAAAGCGCATGATTATCGTTTTCAGGTTGACGCCCAAACCGACAGCCAAGTTTTGGTCAACCTAGCCTATTTCCCCGGCTGGAAGGTTTGGATTGATGACCAGCCTACCGAACCCCAATTTGCCAATGGCAAAGTTCTGTTTAACCTCCCTGCCAGCCAGTACCAAGTCAAGTTTCATTTTGCCAATACTCCCGTTCGCCGGGTGGCTAATTTGGTTTCTTTGGCCAGTGGGCTCTTTTTAATCATCATTGGTTTTCACCCCCTTAAACAGCCCTTCCGTTCCCTTGGTCAGTAAGAAGATTTTTTGTTGGTTGCCCTTGGGATTTTTGCGTTAGGAGTTTATAATATTAAGCCAGTAGGGAACTTGTTTTTGGTGAGGCAGGAGGCGGAAAATGGGAGGCAAGGGAAGACAAACTGAGGCGGCGTGGTTCGCCCAGGAGGCAAGGAGGTTGAAACGGGCGCTTGGTTCCCTCCCTGGGGTCAAGTGTGTGACAGTCCGTCGGGTCTGCTGCTCGGACATCGGCTGTCCCGTTTGCTACTTGCCAGAGGTAACCATCAGGATGGAGGACGGAGGTAAGGAGCACATTTACTTTGATGGGGCCACCTACCGCACAACTTGCGGCCGAGAGTTGGCAAAGCAAATTGCCACGGTTCTTCGAGCCGCTTAAGTGGGTGAGGTTGGCGCAGGGCCAAGTTTTTAGGCAAGAACTTGGCCCTCTTTTTTTGCAATTATTTTTTGCTAAACTAAAGATATGTTGGCGGCGATCTTGCTGGTAAGTGTTTTTTTGTTGGGGGCAATTTTGGTGGGGGAGTTTTTGCCGTTTTTCAAGAAAACCCCCTATTTTTTTGGGACCGCTTTTTTTGTGGGCTTGTGGGCTTCGGGGACAATTCTTTTTGCCTTGAAAGGTAATCTGTTTGTTTTTTTGGCAGCGGCTTTTGTGGTGTTATGGTGGCAGCGGCGGCGAATCAAGTTTTTTTGGCCTGGCCAGTCATGGGGGCTGATTTTTTTAATCAGCTTTTTGTTCAGCTGGTGGTTTTTTAGTCGCACTTTTGCCTATCGAAGTGACACGGTTTTGGTCGCTTCCAATGAATATTTAGACTTTGGGGCCCATGTGCCGCTGATTCGTTCTTTTTCGCAGGGAGATAATTTTCCTGCCGCACTGCCTTTTTATGCCGGGGTGCCGATTTTTTATCATTTTTTGTTTGATTTTGCCACGGCCATGTTTGAAAAAGGCGGCTGGTCGCTTGCCTTGGCTTATAATTTGCCCTCATCTTTAAGTTTGGCCTTTATTTTTGTTTTTCTGTTTTATTTCAGCCAAGAACTTTTTAGTAAAAAAAGTAAACTCTTGGGATTTTTAAGCGCTTTGTTTTTTTTGTTAACGCCCGATTTATCTTGGTTATTTTTTTTCAAGAAACATGGCTTAAGCAACTTTTTAGTTAATTTGCGAAATCATAACGTCTATCTTGACAATGGCCTCACCGTCGATAAATTTTTCGGCGGCTTTTTTAATATTAATGTTTTTACTAATCAGCGGCACTTAGTTTTCGGTTTCGGCTTGTTTTTGCTTTTCATTTTGGCGCTCCGACAAACCAATTTAAAAAGGAAAAGTGTTATTTTTCTCGGTATTTTGTTCGGGTTGCTTCCTTTTTGGCACAGTTTTGTTTTTCTGGCAGTGGGCCTGGTTGGGGTGGTTAGCCTCTTGGCAGTCAAAAATAAACAAGATTGGTTTTTAATTCTGGTCATTGCCTGTTTGGTGGCTTTGCCGCAACTGTGGTTTATCCGCCAATATACCGATAACCAAATCAGCTGGCGGCCCGGCTTTTTGGTTGGGGATCATTTGACCCTGCTTGCTTGGCTGAAGTTTTGGTTTTTTAATTTCGGCGTCGGTTTGCCTTTAATGTTTGTCGGCTGGCTGGTTGTGCCATTGACAGTAAAAAGATTTTTTTTGCCGATCTTGATTTTGTTTATTGCTCCCAATTTGTTTAATTTTGCTCGTGAGCCTTTTAATGATCATAAGTTTTTCAACTTATTTGTTTTGTTTGGCAACCTGCTTTCGGCGTGGGTTTTAGTTTTGTTGTGGGAAAAGAAATTAATTTTTAAATTTTTTGCCGGCGGTTTGTTGGCGGTTTTTATTGCCTCCGGTTTGCTTAATCTTTTAGTGGTCAAAAATGATGTTTGGGTGGCCTTTGCCGACGGCACGCCCTTTTTGCAATGGGTCAGAAAAAACACCCAAGTTACTGATTTATTTTTGACCAATTTAGACATTTGGGATCCGGTTAATTTGGCCGGCAGAGGCAAGTTTTTGGGCCGGCCGCATTATCTTTGGGCTTATGGCGGTGATCCTTCAGCAAGAATGAATACTAAAAAAATGATTTTGGCCGGAGAGATGGAAGTGACCGCTATCAGTCAGACAGGAATTGATTTTTTCGCTTTCCAAAAAGAAGGTCAGGAGTATAACCGAATTTTTTTTGAAAAATTGCCCCAAGTTTATCAAGACAAAGACTGGGTAGTTTATCGCTTTATGTTAGAATAAACTGCGAAAAATAAAAAATGACGGAAGTAGTTGACACTCCGGAAATCGAGTTTGAGGTAATCAAGCAAAGAACCGCTACCGGCGTGGCGAGTTTCCTTTTACGGATGATTTTTTTGCAAATGGTTACTTTTGTGGCCAGTATCTTTGTTTCCCGTTTTTTGAGCCCTTTTGCTTTTGGTATTTATGGCGTCGTTTCCAATTTTGTGCTGCTTTTTGTCTTTTTTTCTGATATTGGTTTGGCGGCGGCCTTGGTGCAAAAAAAAGAAAAATTGACTCGTCGGGAGTTAACGACCACCTTTACGATTCAGCAATTGCTGGTTGTTTGTTTGGTAATTTTAATTATTTTATTTTTGCCTTTAGCGCAAAAGGTGTTAAAGTTTGACAACGACGGTCTTTGGTTAGGACGGGCCTTGGCTTTTTCGTTGCTTTTGGCTTCTTTAAAATCAATTCCTTCCGTTTTGCTTGAAAGGCGTTTGAAATTTAACCTGCTGGTGATTCCGGAAATTGCCGAAACAATTATTTTTAACGGCGTTTTGGTTAGTTTGGCTTATTTTGGCTTTGGCATCAAAAGCTTTTCTTGGGCCGTTTTGTCACGGGGGGTGGTTGGCCTAATCGCAATTTATTTATTGTCACCCTGGAAGATAGGTTTCGGTTTTGAAAAAAAAGTGGCTTCCAGACTGCTTCGTTTCGGCTTTCCTTTCCAACTCAATAGTGTTTTGGCTTGGTTCAAAGATAACCTGATGGACAACGTGGTGGCGCTGATCCTGCGCTCTCCGGAAGCCTTCGGTTATTTAAATTGGGCGAGGGCCCTGGCTTATCAGCCAAGGAAAATTATGGACAGCGTGATCCGAATCAGTTTTCCGGTTTATTCTCGGCTTCAGCATGACCGAGAGATTTTGGCCAAGGCCTTAAGCAAAACTTACTTTTTCCTTTCTTTTCTGATGTTTCCCTTGATTACCGGAGTTTGTGTTTTGGTGCGGCCGTTGATCTTTTATCTTTATGGCGGTCCGAAGTGGTTGCCGGCCGTTCCGGCCGTTTATTTTATTTCCGCCACTCTTTTGTGGGCGGTTTTTAACTCGGTGGCGACCAACACTTTAAGTGCCATTGGCAAAATAAAAGTGGTGTTGAAGTTTATGACGATGATCACCGTGACTACTTGGCTGTTAACGCCCGTTTTGACCCTTAAATGGGGTTTTAACGGTGCGGCACTTGCTTCCTTTTTGACCGGTTTCGTTTCGCTTTGGTCAATTAAAAAATGCTTCCAAGAGGTAAAAATTAATTTTTTTGAAAATATCAGGAGTGCCTTTTGGGCATCGTTAGTGATGGGAATTAGTGTCTATCTTTTAGGCCGCTTTTGGGTGGCAAGTTTTTTCCAGTTGTTGTTGGTAGTCGGTTTTGGCGCACTTGTTTACACCGTAATTTTTTATCTTTTGGAAAAAGAACGTTTGCCTAAGGAGATCAAAAGTTTTTTGGGGAAAGATTTCAATTTAGCGATTTTTTCTTTCATCAGAAGGCGGTAAAAATGTTTGTCTTTATTTTTGCCGTTTTGTTTTAACTGGTATTGGTAGGTGAGTCTTTGGATTTCCTCAACAGTCACCTGATCAAAAAAATTTGTGCCGACCCGACCGGCAAATTGAGGGGCATTTTTCCAAGTAATTTTTGTTCTAAATTGTTTTTCGGCCTGCTGGTGAAGTGGCGTGCCCGGATAAGGTAACGGTAAATTTAAAGGGAAAGGATAGGGAATGGCGATTTTATTTTTAAGCAAAAATGCTAAAGTTTCCTTAAAAGTCCCTCTTGTTTCTCCCGGTAAGCCCAGCAGTTTAAAACAGCCCACGGCAATGTTTACTTTTTGGCAGTCGGCAATGGCTTTTTTGATAACCTCAATTTTAATATTTTTTTGGCATTGAAAAATGATTTTTTCCGAGCCACTTTCCAACCCGAAATTGATGAAGCTGCAGCCAGCCTTTTTCATTGCCCGTAAAAGAGGGGGACTGATGCTATCAAAGCGAGCTTCACATCCCCAGGAAAAATTTAGTTTGCGTCTGCCAATTTCCCGACAAATGCTCATCACTCTTTCCGGGATAACGCAAAAACTCAAGTCTTGGATATAAATCGCGCGGACAGAATATTTTTTAACCAAAAATTCAATTTCGTCAACAACACTTTTAGGGCTGCGAAAGCGGTAGGCCTTGTTATCTTGATACATCTTTTTAAAACAAAAAGTACAGCGACCCGGGCAACCGCGGCTGGTAAGAATGATTGAAAAAGGGTGGGTTTGGCCGGTAAACTTTTCACCGTTGAAGTGATCGCTTAAAGGACCGTAAAGTTTCATCGGCAGCAGATGGTAGGCCGGCAAAGGCAAAGAATCGAGATTGCCAAGGTAAGGACGAGAAGGGTTGCTGATTATTTGGCCATGGTGGCGAAAACTGATCCCCAAAATTTTTGGCAAAGGTTGCTTTTTGATTATTTTTTGGAGAGTGATCGCCGGTTCGCCGCGGACAAGTACATCAATTGCCGGGCATTTTTTCAAGACCCATTTTGGCGCCACCGTGCCATGGGGCCCGATGGCTATCAAGCGGACTTGCGGAAATTTTTCTTTAATCGTTTTTGCCAGCAAACTTGGTTGAGCAATGGTGGGCAAAGGGCACTCCCAGCGATCGATCGCGGCCGTGTTAATAATCACTATTTTTGGTTGCTCTTTCAAAATCATGGCGGCTACTTTTTGATGAGAAAAGCGAAGCAGGTTGGCGTCGATGATTTTCGCCTTCAGGCCTTGTTTTTCCAAAACCGCTGCGGCCAAGGCCAAATCCAAAGGCTGATTTTTCCGGGAATTGCCCAAGCTAAAAATCCCTTGCTGAAAGTTTTCTTGACGGGTATTGACTAAAACGACATCAACTTTCATGATGGGGTTATTATAACAATTAATGGGGTGTGTTAAAATAAAAAAATGGCTAAGCTTTCGGTGATTCTGGCCACTTATAACGAAGAGGCAAATATTGGGGCTTGCTTGAAAACAGTTCAGGGTTTGGCAGACGAAATTATCGTTGTTGACGGCTTCAGCCGAGATCAAACGGTCGCCTTGGCCAAAAAGGCGGGGGCAAAAGTTTTTGTCAAGCCCAATCTCCTCATGTTTCACCAAAACAAACAGCTGGCGATTGAAAAAGCCACCGGTGAGTGGATTTTGTATTTGGACGCTGACGAAAGAGTCAGTCCGGAGCTTAAAAAAGAAATCTTGGCAGTAATTGGTTCCTGTTCCACCCTGGAGGAGGCGTCAAGCGCCACCTCGCAAGAGGAACTGGGGCTTAACAACTCCTCGGCTGGTGGTCGAAGGCCTCCTCCGAGAAGTTGCGCCGGTTATTGGCTGCCGCGGAAAAATATTATTTTTGGGAAGTGGCTCAAGCATACTGGCTGGTGGCCGGACCGGCAGCTGCGGTTGTTTAAAAATGGCAGCGCCAAATTGCCTTGCCAAAGCGTTCACGAGCAGCCGGAGCTGAAAGGCGAAGCGGGTGAGCTTAAAAATCCCCTTATTCACCAAAATTATCAAACAGTGACCCAGTTTATTAATCGGCTGAATCATTACACCGATAATGACAAAAATGTTTTTTTGAAAACAGGCAGGGAAATTCATTGGATCGAGGCAGTGATTTGGCCGGCACAAGAATTTTTACGCCGCTTTTTTCAGCAGAAAGGTTACCAAGATGGCTTGCACGGCTTGGTGTTGAGCTTGTTGCAGGCTTTTTCCAGCCTGGTGACTTTTGCCAAAATTTGGGAAGCAAAAAAGTTTCCCGAAGCGGCGCTAGATTTAGACAAGCTAGCAAAAACAAAAAATAATTTAGCCGGAGAATGGCGTTATTGGTTTTTAACGAGTAAAATCGATCAAACTGATAATTATTTAAAAAAAATCATTCATCAGTTTGAAAGGAGGCTGATCGGTGTCTAAAGAAAAAAATTTTTTGGCAGTCATGGCGGCTGGCTTGGCGAGTTTGGTGATTTTTTGTGGGCTGGGGCTGGCGGCTAGTAATCAGTCTAAAAGCAAGCCTGCAGAAGGTCAGGTAGCCGGTTGCACGGCCACTTGTGGGCAAATTAAAGAGATTTATATTCCCCTAGGGCAAGGTTCCGCTGCCAGTCAGGATTGGGAAGAAATTACCGGCGCGGAAGCAGTGATTAATTTGGCTAATTTTTCGGGGGTTAAATCGGTTATTCTTGAAGCTTCCTTGCGTATTCCGACCGGAAACGGTCGTGTTTACGCTAAGCTTTATGATGTGATGGCTAAACACGATGTTTGGTTCAGCGAGGTTTCGGTAGAGGGTTCGCAATCAAAAAGAGAAGAATCAGCGCCGGTTGTTTTGAGTCCGGGGAGAAGCCTTTATCGGATAAAAATGAAATCTACCATGGGCTACGAGGCAATTTTGGACCAAGCCCGCTTGAAAATCCTCTTTCAATAAGCCGATGAAAAAAGTTTTTGCGGTCATTCTTCACTATCGAGATAAAGCGTTAACGCGTCAGTGTTTAACCAGTCTCCAAAAAGTTCAAAAAAAGAATTTTAAATTAAAAACAGTCGTGATTGATAATGATAAAAAAAACTTGGGTTTTGCGGCCGGCAACAATGTGGGGATCAGGGAGGCGCAAAAACAAGGAGCAGATTACATTTTGTTGTTAAACAATGACACCACGGTGGCGCCTGATTTTTTGATCAAAATGTTAGCCGCGGCGCAAAATAATCAAGCTGGGATTGTGGCGCCCAAGATTTATTTTGCCCCTGGCTATGAGTATCACCAGACAGAATATAAACCCAGTGAACAAGGCAAAGTTTTTTGGTACGCTGGCGGCCAGATTGATTGGGCCAATGTTTTGTGTTCACATCGGGGAGTTGATGAAGTTGATCATGGTCAGTATGACCGCCAGATGGCCACGGATTTTGCTTCCGGTTGCTGCCTGCTGACCAAAAGAGAGGTTCTGGATCAAGTCGGCCTTTTGGACCAGCGCTATTTTTTGTATTTGGAAGACGTGGAATTTTGCCAGCGGGTTAAAAAAGCCGGCTTTAAAATTATTTATCAGCCCCAAGCTGAAATTTGGCATTACAACGCCTCTTCCAGCCAAGTAGGGGGGGGCCTGCATGATTACTTTATTACCCGCAATCGGCTTTTATTCGGTTTGGCTTACGCTCCTTGGCGGGCCAAGTTGGGCTTGATTAAGGAAAGTGCTAGACTATTAATTACCGGTCGACCGTGGCAAAAAGCGGGGGTGAGGGATTTTTATTTAAAAAAATTCAATCAGGGGAGTTGGCATGACTAAAGATACCAGTTGGCAAGCCACTTTTAAAAACGCCTTTGCGGGCTTAAATTATGCTTTGCGCACCCAGCGCAACTTTAAAGTTCACTTGATTTTTTCTATCCTCGTCATCTCCTTGGGCGTTTGGCTGAAAATTGACAATGGCCGTTTTCTGTTTTTGGTCCTGTCGATTGTTTTGGGGCTGGTGGTGGAGATGGGCAACACGGCTTTTGAGGCGACCGTTGACCTGATTACCAGAGATTATCATCCTCAGGCAAAAATTGCCAAGGACGTGTCGGCCGGCATGATGTTGGTGGCTTCTTTTGGCTTGGCACTGCTGGGAGCGCTGATTTTAGGACCCTCTTTGTGGCAAAAATTGTTTGCTTGAAATGAAACTTAAAATTTGGCTGCGGTTGGAAAAGCAAGATTTGGATCAGCGGATTCGCCATTATTCGCGTTTTCGCTTGCTGTTGCTGTTGGCGACTGTTTTTGGCTTCTTATTTTCCGTTTTTTGGCTTTGGCAGAAAACCAATTCTTTAGCAGTAAAATTTTTTGATCAAGCAATCATTGGCTGGATTTTGCAGATCAAAACGCCCGGCTTGATCAATTTTTTTTCGCTAGTTACTTATTTGGGAGGCAAATCTTTTACCACCCTGGCCTTGGTTATTTTGGTGATTGTTTTGGTGATGCATCACCGGCGGCGGGCGGCCAGTGCGGCGCTGTTTAGCTTGGCCGGCAGCGCAGCCTTGGTGTTTTTGCTGAAAATTGTTTTTGGTCGTCTGCGGCCTTCTGGCTGTTTGCCAGGCAATGATTGCTTTGCGTTTCCCTCCGGGCATGCCACGTTTTCTTTTTATCTTTACGGCTTGCTGGCTTATTTGTCTTGGCGGTTTGTGCCGATGTCTTTAAAGAGGTTTTTTTTGGTAGGCAGCTTTTTGGGTGTTTTGGTCG